>Ga0209161_10001061_pt1 | contig 22565 bp, 19 predicted proteins | sample GraSoiAngelo_155_FD_186169 | JGI IMG/M metagenome (GOLD analysis project Ga0209161, IMG submission 186169) | Grasslands soil microbial communities from the Angelo Coastal Reserve, California, USA - 14_1009_13_30cm (SPAdes) (version 2) | ecosystem: Environmental > Terrestrial > Soil > Grasslands... | reverse complement strand
GACGAGTCCAACCCCCTGCGGGAGGTTCAGGTCGTCGTCCAGCGCCTCGCGGTAGGCGATGCGGACCTCGGCCGTGCGTTGCGCGAGCCCGGCGTCGTCGCTGACGGCCGGCGCCGTCCGGATCACACGCTCGTTGAACTCGCGCAGCCGGCGCACCTGCTCTGCGGCGGCATGCAGGGCTTCGTCGCTGAGCCGCAGGCGCGAGCGGTAGTGCGCGTTCGCGATCAGGAAAAAGCGAATCGCGAGCGGATCGTGGCCCGCCCCGATCAGGTCGCGCAGGGTCGTGAATCCGCCCGCGCTCTTGGACATCTTCTCGCCAGTCGCGTCGAAGAGGTGTTCCGAGTGGAGCCACACTCGGACGAAAGGCTTCTGGTTCGCGGCCTCGGACTGCGCGATCTCGTTCTCGTGGTGCGGAAACAGGAGATCCACCCCGCCCGCGTGGATGTCCAGCGTTTCGCCCAGATAGCGCTTGCTCATCGCCGAGCACTCGATGTGCCAGCCGGGTCGCCCCCGGCCGAAGGGTGCCTCCCACGATGCCCCGATCTCCTCGTCCTCGGGTTGTGATTTCTTCCACAGCGCGAAGTCGCTGACCGATTCCTTCTCGTATTTGTCGGTGGCGACCCTGGCGCCCGCCTTCAGCCCGGCGCGGTCGAGGTGTGAAAGCGCTCCGTAAGCCGGAAAGCTTGCGATGCGGAAGTAGACGTCGCCGTCGGCGATGTATGCGTTCTCGTTCTTGATCAAGGTCGAGATCATGTCGACCATCTCGGGGATGTGCTCGGTCGCGCGCGGATAGTGCTCGGCGGGCTGCGCGCGCAGCGTCGCCATGTCCTCGAAGAAAGCCCTGGCGTAAGGCTCGATGTACTCCTCGATTGTCGTCCCCGCGTGCATCGCCTGGTCGAGGATCCGATCATCGATGTCGGTCAGGTTCATGACATGCGTGACCCGAAAGCCCGCCACGCGAAGGTGCCGGCGGATGAGGTCGTAAAAGAGAAACGCACGCAGGTTTCCGACGTGCGCGAAGTTCCACACCGTCGGACCACAGGTGTACATGCGCACAAGACCCGGTTCGAGTGGCTCGAAGACGTCCTTCGTCCCGCCGAAAGTGTTGTGCAGGCGCAACGAATTCACCTCCCCACCCCGTGGGGAGGTCGGCGCGCAGCGCCGGGTGGGGGCGAATGCTTCACTTCCTCGATGGTGGCCACCGCCTGGGCGGCGATGCCGGCCATCTGACCGAGGGCCCCGAGCCCCTCCGGAGACTTGCCCTTGATGTTCACCTGGTCGGTTCCCACGCGCTCGGCGAGCTTGGATTTCATTGCTGCCATGTGCGGTTGCAGGCGCGGCTCCTGCGCGATCAGCGTGCAGTCAACATTGACGACCCGATAGCCGGCTCCCCGCACCGCCTCCATCGCGCTCGAAAGCATGTCGAGGCTGGAGGCGTCCTTGAACAGCGGATCGGTCGCCGGAAACAGCGTCCCGATGTCGCCGAGCCCAGCCGCGCCGATAACCGCATCAATGACCGCGTGCGTCAGCACGTCCGCGTCTGAGTGTCCGTCGAGCCCTGTGGGATGGTCGATTCGCACGCCGCCGAGGATGAGGTCGCGGCCCGCCCGCAGCGGATGCACGTCGTATCCGATGCCGACTCTCACCGGGGGGCGGTCTCGTGCTCCCTGATCAGCGCCTCCACGACCTCGAGGTCCTCGGGCGTGGTCAGCTTGAGGTTGGCTGGCTCGCCTGGCACCACCGTCACCAGGTGGCCCGTGGCGGCGACCAGCTGGGCGTCATCGTCGCCGACCAGGCCGGCGTCGGCCGCTTCACGATGAGCGCGCGCCAGCAGCTCATAGGCAAATGCCTGCGGAGTCTGGGCCAGCACGATGCGCGAGCGATCCAGGCTCTCGGCCAATCGGTTGCCTTCGACCCGCTTCACGGCATCGCGCGGCGCAATCGCGGGGAACGCGGCGCCCGACTCCATCGCCGCCGCCAGCACGCGCCGGACCAACGCGGCGGTGGCGAGCGGACGCGCGGCGTCGTGGATGAGGACGAAGTCGCAGCCGCCAAGTGCCGCCAGGCCCATGCGCACGGATTCCTGGCGGCTCTCCCCGCCGGCCTTCACGACGACCGGCTTGCGCGGCTGGAGCGCCTCCACCTCGCGCTCGGCGCTTTCGAGGCGGCTCGGCGGCCCAACGACCACGATCCGATCCACCTCATCGAGGGCGAGGAAGAGCTCGAGCACACGGGCCAGGGTGGTGCGGCCGTTGAGCCGCACCAGCGCCTTGCTCCCGCGGCCGAGCCGGGAGCCCGTGCCGGCGGCGGCCACGATCGCGCCGATGGTCACGCGGATTCCTCGGTCTTGGGGCGAGGCCCCGGACGGCGTCCGTTGCTTCCGCCCGCGGGCTCGGCGAAGATCATCCGTCCGGCCGACGTCTGGATCACCGATGTGACGACTGCGGTGATGGTCTGGTTCAGCAGTCGGCGTCCGTTCTGGATGACGACCATGGTCCCGTCGTCCAGGCTGCCGACGCCCTGCCCCGGCTCTTTGCCTTCTCGCGCCACCGTGACGATGATCTCCTCGCCCGGGATCGCCACCGGCCGCATGGCCTGGGCCACCTCGTTGAGGTTGAGCACCGCGACGCCTTCCAGGCGCGCGATCCGGTTGAGGTTGAAGTCGTTGGTCATGATCGCCCAACCCTTTCGCTTCGCCGTGCGCACCAGATGCGCGTCGATATCGCCGCTGGGAACGGCGTCGTCCTCGGTCACCTGGAGGTTGACGGAAGGGTCCTTCTGCATCTCGGTGAGCACCTCAAGCCCGCGCCGCCCGCGTCGCCGGCGCGTGACGTCGGCCGAGTCAGCCACCATCTGCAATTCGCGCAGGACGGAGCTCAGGATGACGAGCGGCATGTCGACGAAGCCGGTCTTCGCGATGTCGAGGATGCGGCCGTCGATGATGACCGACGTGTCCAGCAGCACGGCGGGCAAGCGATGGGCATCCACCTCGCTCTTTCCGACGCCAAAGAACAGCGCGCTCAGCTCGGCCCGCCGAGTCAGCCCAACTGAGGCGCCCTGCGCCGCGAGGAGCAGAGCCAGCACGAACGAAAGCGCGTAACCATAGGGAAGGTCGCGGACGAAAAAACCAATCAGGACGGCGATGACCAGACCAACGACCATGCCCAACAGTCCGCTCAGCAGGTCGGGCAGCGGAGTGCTCGTCAGCCGGAAGTTGACCTTTCGCCACCCACCCAGCAAGTAGGGGGTGCCGAGGTACGCGAAGATCAAACCTTCCAGCGTGGTCAGCCCGATGATTGCCCAGCCGGGGTGCGCGGTGCCGATTCCCCGGACCATGAAATAACCGAGCAGAAAACCACCGATCACTCCGAGCCCTGCACCCAGCCATCGGGCCAGATACTCGGAACGCTTCACGAGGCTACCTCCTCAAGAGACCGTGAGTCCGGCCCCCTGTATGTATGCGCCGGACTTGATAGGTGAAGAAAACACGGCGGAGACGGCCTCCGCCAGCGACCGGACCTCGACGACGTCGAGGCCGGAATGCCGGCCGGCTCTCGCCCCGGCCGGAATCAAAGCCCGCGTCAGGCCGTGCCGAGCCGCTTCCTGAAGGCGGCGTTCCAGCTGGCTGACGCGGCGCACTTCGCCCGCCAATCCCAGCTCTCCGATCACGATCAGGCCGTCCGGCATTGGCCTGTTGCTCTCGTTGCTGACGATCGACAGGGCGAGACCGAGGTCGGCGGCCGGCTCCGTGATCCGGATGCCACCCGCCACGCTGACGAAGATGTCGGAGCTGCCGAAGCTGGCCTGGAGACGTTTTTCGATCACGGCCAGGATCATGTGCAGCCGGTTGAGGTCGATGCCGTTGGCAACCCGCCGAACCATCGAGTTTTGTGTCTTGTTGACCAGGCTCTGGACCTCGACCAGGAGCGGCCTGGTGCCTTCCATGGCGGCGACGATCACAGTCCCCGGAGCAGCCGACGCGGCGCCGGCGAGGATGGCGGCCGAAGGGTCCGGCACCTCCTCGAGCCCGGCTTCACCCATGGCGAAGACGCCGATCTCCTCGGCCGAGCCGAAGCGGTTCTTGGTCGCGCGCAGGATCCTGAGCTCCTGCCGGCGGTCCCCTTCCAGGTACAGCACGGTGTCAACGATATGCTCCAGGACCCTGGGTCCGGCGATCGAACCCTCTTTGGTCACGTGACCGACCAGAAAGACCGGCACCCCGGTCTCCTTCGCCAGCCGCATGAGGCGGGCGGCCGACTCGCGTACCTGGGTCACGCTGCCGGCGCTACCTTCGAAACCGGCGTCGGTGACCGTCTGGATGGAGTCGATGACCGCCAGCCCCGGGGCCTCGCTCCGGATCGCCTCGCAGATCGCGTCGAGGTCGTTTTCGGCCAGCAGGAGGATATTGGGCTCGAGGGCGCCCAGGCGCTGGGCACGCATCCGGACCTGGTGCCCAGATTCCTCGCCGCTGACGTAGAGGACTTTGCCCACCCTGGCGACCTGGGCCGCGGCGTGCATCAGGAGGGTCGATTTGCCGACGCCCGGCTCGCCGCCGATGAGAACAATGCTGCCGGGGACGACGCCGCCGCCGAGGACGCGATTGAGCTCACCCCAGCCCAGTGGCATGCGCGGCGCATCTTCAGAGCCGATCTCGCTGAGCGGCAGCGGGCGGGCCGCCTCATGGGGTCTGGATCGCGAGTCTCGGGCTGCCTCCCGGACCTGGAACTCCTGCAGCGTGTTCCAGGCCCGGCAATGTGGACACTGGCCGGCCCAGCGAATGCTCTCGCCCCCGCATTCGGTGCACACAAAGGTGATGGTCGATTTGGGCATAGGCAGACTGTCTACCCATGATCGGGGTTTTACAAGCTCGGCCGTACCGTTTTACAGGGCCGCGCGTTTTACATGGTGAGCGTCCAGACGCCGCCCTGACTACCCCCGGGGCGGCGCCGGCTCCCCTTCCCCGCTTGCCGGGGAAGGTGGCCCGCCGCGAAGCGGCCGGCCGGATGGGGAGGTACAACCTCCCTCATCCCCACCCTTGTGGCTAGCTCGGCTTTGACCTTTACCTCCCCACCCTGTGGGGAGGTCGGCCCTGACCGCGCAGCGGTCACGGCCGGGTGGGGAGATACAACTGCCCTTATCCTCCCAAACATGGACGCCTCGATCTCCATCGACCGCATCCGTGAGGCCGCCGAGGTTATCGACCCCGTTTTTCTCGACACACCTCAATTCGTTTGCGAGCCGCTCAGCGGCCGCATCGGCGTCACCACATTGCTGAAGGTCGAGTCCGTGAACCCGATCCGCTCGTTCAAGGGTCGCGGCACGGATTACCTGCTGGACCGCCTGGGCGTTGATCGCCGAGGCATCGTCTGCGCCTCGGCCGGCAATTTCGGTCAGGGCATGGCCTACGCATGCCGCAAGCGGTCGAGACCGCTCACGGTCTTCGGCGCGCGCACCGCAAACCCGCTGAAGGTCGAGCGCATGCGTGCCCTGGGCGCGACTGTGCGCCTGGAAGGCGACGACTTCGACGAGGCGAAAGAGGCAGCCAAACGGCACGCCCAAGAAAATGATGAGCTCTACATCGAGGACGGGATGCTCGGCGCGATCGGTGAAGGCGCAGGCACCATAGCGGCCGAGCTGATGACGAATGGCGAATCGCTTCACGCTGTCTTCGTGCCCCTGGGCAACGGCTCGCTGGTCAATGGGATCGGCACGTGGTTCAAGCGCTTCTCGCCCACCACGCGCATGGTCGCGGTCTGCGCGGACGCGGCTCCCTCCATGGCGCTCTCATGGCGGGCGCACAAACCTGTCATCGCGCCGAGCACAACCATCGCCGACGGCATCGCGGTCCGGGTTCCAGTGGCCGAGGCCGTCGGCCTCATGGCGGGGACGGTCGATGAGGTGATGCTCGTCAGCGACCAGGAGATGAAGGCGGCCATGCGTGCTCTGTTTGCCGACGCCGGCCTTGCGGTCGAGCCGGCAGGCGCCGCGGGGGTGGCGGCGATCATCCAGCGCGCCGAGGAATTCGAGGGTAAGCGGGTGGCGACGCCCCTGACCGGCGGCAACCTCACGGAGCAGCAGGCTCGCGACTGGCTCTTTTGAAGGGCTACTGATTCTCGAGATCGGCCAGGTAGTCGAGCGCCGCGAGCGGGCCATGCTGCATGAACACGTCGGGCGCCGCGCCGCGCAGGCTGGCCTGCAGCAGGTCGGCCAGCTGGGTCCGAAGGTAGAGCGGCAGCTGTGGCCGGCGCCTTGCGTACGAGGTGACGAACCGCCTCAGCTCCGGGTCGAGCCGCCTGAGCATCAGCTCGGCCGGGCTCGCCGGGGCCAGGCCCGCGGGCGCTTTGTGAACCGGCGCGGCCGGGGCGAGGCCGGGAGCAGGCGGTGGCAAGGGCGGCGCCGCGGGCCCGCCGCCCGGCAGCTGCCACAGGCGGATCGAGTCCGAGTCCTTGACAACGATCGTGCCGGCGGCGAGGTCGCCAAGACGCTTTCCCTTGCCGTTGATGAACAGCACGACCAGGCCGACTCCATACGCATAGGGCAGGAAGTCCACGATCCTCACCACGTTGCGGATGCCCGCCTGGAAGAACGTCATCGGCTCGCCCCGATCGCCCACCGCGCGCAGCCGGAAAACCCTCTTGCCAATGGTCTGGCCGGACCAGAAGGCCTCGCAGGTCCAGAAGTAGCCGAATACGATGACGAAGCTGCCGAGGATGGCGAGCAGGTAGGCGATCGTGTCCAGGCCCACCTGCCCCATCGCGATCGCCACGAACAAGAGGCCGAGCAGGACACCCGCCAGGATCAGGAGGTCGAGGATCTGGGCGATGCCGCGCGTGCCCAGGCCCGCGACCTGGTATTCGAACGACACCCGCTCAGGAGTGGCGACGACCAGCTCGGTATCGGAGAGCGGCTGTTCCATGCCCAGGCTATTTTCCCTTCCCCGGAATTCAGAATGAACCTATGAGAGCCGAAGACTTCGTCGCCCAGCGCCGTGAGGACTGGAACCGGCTCGAAGACCTGCTCGCCCGCGCCGGCGCGGGCCATATGAACGCGCTCACCCCCGCCCAGGTGCTGACGATGGCCGCCCTCTACCGCCGCGCCACCGCCGACCTCGCGCGCGCCCAGCGCGACTGGCCGGGAGAGCCGGTGCACCGCTACCTCAACGGCCTGGTCGCACGAGGGCACGGCATCGTCTACCGCCGTGGTGGCGAGATCTGGAAGCGCGTCCGCCGTTTCTACGTCGAGACGCTTCCAGGCACCTTCCGAGCGGCATGGCCGTTCCTGCTCGCGGCGGGTGCGCTGATGTTCGTCCCCGCGATCGTCACCTACTTCGTCGTCCTCGCCCATCCCGACGCTGCGTACGCAATCGCAGATCCCCGACTCATCGACCGGGTTCATCACCACGAGCTCTGGACCCACATCCCAGCGGACGAGCGCGTCCAGGTGGGCGGCCTGATCATGGTCAACAACATCTACGTCTCGATGGTCGCGTTCTCGCTGGGTGTGTTCTTCGGACTGCCGGTGATGTGGGTGATGATCTCCAACGGCATCTCGCTCGGCGGCCTCTTCGGCCTGACTCAGGCCTACGGGCTGGCGGGCGGACTTTTCGATTTCGTCATCGGACACGGGGTGCTCGAGCTCTCGATCGTCATCGCCCAGGGCGCCGGCGGCCTGATGATGGGCTGGGCGTTGGTCTCACCGGGCAACCGCAAACGGTCCGACGCGCTGGTGATCGCTGCCCGGCGGGCCTTCACCCTCCTGCTTGGCCTCGCGCCGCTGCTGGTCGTCGCCGGGACCATCGAGGGCAACATCTCACCGTCCGACATGCCGTTTGTCCTCAAGGTGTTCGTCGGGCTGACGACCGGCGTCCTTCTCTATTCCTACCTGTTGCTCAGCGGTCGCCCGTCTCCTCTAAAGAAGGGCGCGCTCCTTCAGCTCCAGGTACCGCTCCACGAGAGCGGGCGATAGCTTTCCCGCGACCACATCCAGCCCGAGCACGCCGCCGCGTCGCAACAGTTCAAAGCTCTCGCGCCGGCTTGCCACGGACTCCTCCGCGGCCGCCCACTCGTAAGCGCGGTTTGTGCTGTCGATCGGGTCGTCGCGGGCGCTGAGCACGGCCGGATCAGACATCGCCACGACAAGCACCAGGTGCCGCGCCGCCAGCCGGAGCGCATGCGCGACCAGCTCGCGCGACGCCTCCGGGTCCTGCACGTCCGTGAGCATGATCACCATCGATCGGCGGCCGACGCGCAGCGCCATGTGCGTCATCGCGTGCCCGAAGTCCGGCTCGACATACTGGGGTTGGATTGCGTACAGCGCTTCGGTGATACGTCGAAGCTGAATCGCGCCGCGTTCGGGTTTGATGAAGCTCGTGACCCGATCATCGAACGTCATCATGCCGACGCGGTCGCCGTACGCCTGCGCGACCCAGGCCAGCATCAGCGCGGCGTTGACGGCGTGGTCGAGCTTGTCCAGGTCGCCAGCCGGCGCGGTCATGAGGCGCCCGCAGTCGAGCGCGATCATCACCTGCTGCCCGCGCTCCGCCTCGACCTCGATGACCACCGGGCGGTCGCGCCGGGCGGTCGCGGTCCAGCTCACGCGCCGCATATCGTCACCACGCACGTAGTCGCGCAGGCCGGCGAACGCGGTCGACGCGCCGGGCGGCCTCGCCCGCCGCATGCCGGCCATCGCGCGGAGCCCGCGCCGCAGCGAGAGCTGGATGCGCTTGATCGCGATGACGTTCGGAAAAACCGCGACCTCCTGCGGTTCCGCCAACCGGACCTGACGGCGCCACCACCCGTCTTCGCGCCAGACCTGCAGGTCGATGGAGCCAAACCGATAGGCGCCTCGCTTCGGCGAAAATGTGCGGTAGGTCAACCTGAGCCTTCCGCTGGGGTCGAATCGGCCTGTGACCTCACGCGGCTCCGGCCGCAGCCCCGCCGGAGCGTGGTCCGCCATCTTGGCCAGCAGGCCTGCAGCGGCTCGGTTCTGGATCGTCACCGTGACCTCTTCGGGCTCGCCAAGAGAGAACGGTTCGGGGGTCGAGCGCCGAACCGTGTAACCGGACCGGCCCGGCACGAGGGCGAGGTCTCGCGCCGCGATGATCACAAGACCGGTGTGATAGACGATGGCGACCAATCCGAGCACCGGCGAAACCACGGCCAGCGCGATCAAACCCGCGCCGATGGCGACGGCCCAGATGAGCCGGGGCTGGGGCGCGAGGCCCCGAACGAAGCCCAGGATGCGCATCAAAGACTAGGTCTGATCGGCGCCGCGCGGCGCGCGCGCCTCTATCGTGGCGGCACGACCCGGCTTGCCACGGCATCGAGCACGCTGTCGGGGGTCTGGCCCGCGACCTCCGCCTCCGGGCGAAGGATCAGTCGGTGGCGAAACGCCGGCGCCAGCAGCGCCTTGACATGGTCCGGAGTCACGAAGTCATGGCTGTCGAAGGCCGCAAAGGCGCGGGCCGCCAGCATCAGGAGCACCTCCGCGCGGGTGCTTGCGCCGAGAGCGATCTCGGGAGCGGCGCGCGTGGCCGACGCCAGGTCGACGACATAGCGCCGGATCTTTTCGTCCAGCACCACCGTCGAAACCTGCGCCCGGCACGCGTCGATGTCGGCCGCCCCCAGCGCCGGCTCGACGCCGGCCTTCACGGGATCGCGGAGCTCGATGCCCGACTCCCACCGGCGCAGGACCTCCATCTCGTCGGCCGCCGCCGGGTAGTCGAGACGCACCTTGAAGAGGAAGCGGTCCTGCTGGGCCTCGGGCAGCGGATACGTGCCCTCGTACTCGATCGGGTTCTGCGTGGCCATGACGAAAAACGGAGCCGGCAGCGGCAGCTGCTGTCCCTCGAGCGTCACCCCGCGCTCCTCCATCGCTTCGAGCAGGGCTGACTGCACCTTGGCCGGGGCGCGGTTGATCTCGTCCGCGAGCAACACGTTGGTGAAGATCGGCCCGCGGCGAAGCGCAAAGGTGCGCGTCGCCAGGTCGTAGACCGACGTGCCGAGGATGTCCGCCGGCATGAGATCCGGTGTGAACTGGACGCGCCCGTAGTCGAGGGTCAGGGCGCGGGCGATCGCCTTCGCCAGCAACGTCTTGCCCGTTCCTGGCACGCCCTCGAGGAGGACGTGGCCTTGCGCGATGAGCGCGATCGCGCACAAGCGGATCGCGTCCTCCTGGCCGACGATCGCCTTCGCGAGCTGTTCCCGAAAACGAGCGTAGAACTCGGTCGCCGTGGTCGAGGCAATGCTCTTCCCCATTTATCGGGAAGTACCCCGTCCTCCCCATTCACGGGGAGGTGGCCCGGAGGGCCGGAGGGGCGCCGACGGAGGGGCTGGCCGGCGGAACGGCGCCGGGTGGGCAATCTCGTGCAGCCGTTGGGCCGCGTTCAGCAGATCACGCTCCGTGGCCGAAGCCGCGACAAGTGAATTCTCGATTTGAGCCAAGTCCCCGGCCACCTCAGGGGCGCGCACCCAAAGAGCATTCCAGAACCGCTCGCGCGGGTGCAGCGGCAGGCCTGTGCGCGTCGCCACCGCTCGTTCGGTCGCGCCCGCGAGCAGGCCCAGCGTCACGGCGCGGGCGCTCGACCGCCGCAGCAGCTGGCCGACCGCGACCGACCACTCGGCGTCGGACCGCGCGACCTCGGCGGGTCGCTGGATCAAAGGCCCGAACCGCCGTCCGCGCAGGACGAGGCCGAAGAAGACCGCGACCAACAGCCACAGGAGGGCAGCGCCCCAGGGCGTCGTGACCCACGCCTGGGGAGCAAAGTCGCTCACAGTGAGCCCGTGGTGGTACTCATCAAAAGCGACGTGGGCGCTCGGGCCGGCTGAGCTGAGGAGGTCAGCGAGCAGCCTTCCGTTGCCCGCCTTTTCGAGATAGCCGTTGCACAGCACGAGCGGGTCGGCGAGCACGTAAACGGTCCCGACGCCGACGTGCTCGACGTATCCGGCGACGTAACCGTCCGGGCTCCGCAGAACCGCGACCTGGCTGGGTGATGGATCCAGCGGCATGATCGTGCTCCCGCCCGCCACCCGCTCCACCCCGGCGACAACGGGGGTCGCCGTGTACTCACCTCCTGGCGCGTAGCCGCCAACCCGGGTGACTCCGAACGCCCGATCCAACTCCCGGTCTCCGTGCTCAGAGGCGTAGATGAGCGTGCCGCCGCCGGTCTGCACCCAGCGGCGCGTGAGCTCGGCCTCGGCGGCGGTGTACTGGCTGGTCGGCGTGAACACGAACATCAAGGACATCGGCGCGGGCGTGTCGAACGTGCCGGTGACCTGGTCGGTTTGGTGGCCGATGGCCTGGCTGAACAGCAGCGCTGCCGACGCACCTGCCGAAGCGTCGCTGTTGCTGCTGTGCTCCGGAGAGTCCTCGTGCGGCTGCAGCAGGTAGGCGGCTGCCGCGATGACGATCGCGACCACCGCGGCGATCACCCAGCCACGCGCTCCTTTCACGCCGCCGCCTCCACCTGGTGTCGAAAGGGTTCAGCCACGTGGGCCGCCGTTGTGTAGGTCGCCTCATCGACGTCGTGGCCGCCGTACACCGCCGCCTCGAACGGGAGCAGCAGCGGGCGCAGGCTGTTGAAGTCCGGCGCCCGCTGGAAGATCTCACGCACGGTGAGCGGGCTGCCTTCCCACGACCGTTCGCCGGCAAGCGTGGCGGCGACACCGGCGCAAAGGGCCCGGATCGCCGCGACCCGGTGGCCTCTGGCGGCGAGGCGGTCGGCCTCGGCGAAATAGTCAGCCGCCGGTCGCGGTCCATCTGACACGCCGTCGATCGACTGCGCGAAGCGGCCGCGCGCAGCACGAGCCAGCACGAAGACCACCGCCGCGACGACCGCGATGCCGACGATGTAAAACCACAGGGCCGGCGCTTGTGCGCCGCCGCGGCTGCCGAACAGGAGGCGAAGCAGCGCGGTGATCCGGTCCTGAATCCACTGCACCAGGCGCTCCAGCGGCGACGGTGGCCGGTGGAGTGCGTCGTACCGGCTCAGCGACATCACCTCATGCAGGCCTTGTTGCGCGACCGCGGGATCGGATGTGTTCGCGGCCTCGCGGAGGGCCTTCAGCAGCGCGGAGAGCCGGCTTCTCGCGTCGTCATAAAGCGGTGGCCGAGCCTCGAGGTCGGCCACGATCTCCGGCTGGCTGGTCCCGGTTCCCGAAACCAGCACCCTCAGCGCATTGGTCGCCGGCGCGGTGTCTGGCGCCGAGGCTCCCTGCAGGATTCCGTAGGCGCGCTGCACCGCGTCCGCGTAGAGGGGGGCCGGCGGCGGCTCCGCAGCTGCGGTCGTGGCCGCGAGCAGAGTCAGGGCGAGCGCGATGGCCACCGCGGTCAGCCGCCGGCTCGTCAACGCGGCGGTCAGGAAGCTGCCGCCGGATACGCGATCCGGTACGCGATCTGAAAGAGGTCCAGCGCCTCGCGGCGTACTCGGAGGTCGAAATAGATCAGCACGATGACGATCTGCAGGACAGGGCTGACCAGGGCGCTCACCAGCTCGGCGGTGCCCAGGGTCAGGGCCGCCACGATGAAGGGCGAGACGACGATGGCGAGCAGGTACTGGGCCAGCTGCAGGAACGCATCCAGCGCAAACCGGGCCACGTACCAGACGATGAGCATCAGGAAAAGGACGAGAAACGTCCGCCACCACCGGCCTTCGACCAGCTGCCGGCTGCGTCCGAAGGCGGCGCCCACGCCTATGTTCTCGACGAACATCGCGGGCGTGACCACAATCCACATCACAAAGAGCCACGCCCAGAGCGCGACGGGCGCCACGCACAGCAGGACCGCGATCAGTCCGGACACTGAAAAAAGCAGCCAGTAACCGAGCAGGGGAAAGTATCGACGCAGCACGCCCATGAAGATGCCGCCTGCCGTCACCGGCCGGCCCAGGGCCGACTCGCACGCCGCGTACACGACCGCCGTGTTCGTGAACGGAAGGATCAAGAACGTGATCAGCAAGCCCGCCCCGAAGGATGCGAGCAGCGGGGTGAGGGAGCTCAAGTCTGCCTGGCCGGCCTGCTGCAACGCCAGGGTCAGCGATCCAAACCCGAGTCCGAAAAGCGCGGCCGTCGGGATGGCGAGGATTACCGAGATGCCCGCAAACAGAAGAAAGTGGCGCCGGTACATACGAAATGTTTCATCCAACAAGTCCCCGATCTCGAGCGGGCGCAGCCGCAGCGGAACGGATACGCTCACCTACCTGAACCTGTAATCAGTCGTAAAGCCACCGGCTAAGCGTTGCACGAAATGAAGGGATGGGAGTTGAACCAGCGTGCAGAATCCGAGTCAGATGACGTAAGGGTCCTCTTCGTTGAGGACGATGCGTCCGTGGCCCAGATGTACAGGCTCAAGCTCGAGCTCGACGGCTACACCGTCGACGTCGCAGGTGACGGGCTCGTCGCGCTGGAAAAAGCAAGGGCTTTGCACCCGGACATCATTTTTCTGGACATAAGGCTTCCCAAAATGGACGGCCTCACCGTGCTGGAAACCCTGCGCGCCGACGACTCGACGGCCGCCATCCCCGTCGTCATCCTCTCCAATTGGAACGAGAAGGAGCTGGTCGAGCGCGGGATAAAGCTGGGAGCGCTCGACCACCTGATCAAAAGCCAGACCACGCCGGCCCGCCTCTCCCAACGGCTGAAAGGCTGGCTTAAGGGGTAGGCAAGGCTTTCACCTCCCCACCACGTGGGGAGGTCGGCGGCGAAGCCGCCGGGTGGGGGCTTACGGTTTTGCAGGCCCGGTGGCCGCCGGCTCCTTCTTTGTGTGCTTGGTGGGCGTGAACTTCAGCCCGTCCTCACCCTCGACGTCGATCTGGACCACGTCGCCGCGCGCGATCTTGCCGCGCAGCAGGTGCTCTGACAGCTGGTCTTCGATCCGGCTCGTGATCACGCGCCGCAGCGGCCGCGCGCCGTACGTCCGGTCGTAGCCCTCCTTCGCCAGCAGGTCCTTGGCCGCGTCGGTGACCTCGATGGTGATCTGCTGCTCGGCCAGGTGCTTGCTCAGCCTGGCCAGCTGCAGGTCGACGATCTCGCGGATCTGGTGCGTGGTCAGGCTCTTGAACACGACCACGGCGTCGACACGGTTCAGGAACTCGGGGCGGAACATTCGCTTGAGCTCGTCATCGATCTTCTGCTTCGTGTTCTGGTGGCGGCGCTCGACCTCCTCCGACTCGTCCACGACCGCGGGCTGAAAGCCGAGAGCGGTGCCCGCCTGGTTGACATCGCGGATGCCGAGGTTCGAGGTCATGATGATCACGGTGTTGGCGAAGTTGACGATCTTGCCCTTGGCGTCGCTGAGGCGGCCGTCCTCGAGGATCTGCAGCAGCATGTTGAAGACCTCGGGGTGCGCCTTCTCGATCTCGTCGAAGAGGATGACCGAGTAAGGCCGCCGGCGCACCGCCTCCGTCAGCTGTCCGCCCTCGTCGTACCCCACGTATCCCGGAGGCGATCCAACCAACCGCGCGGTCGTGTGCCTTTCCATGAATTCGGACATGTCGAGCTTGATCAGCGCGTCCTCCGAGTCGAAGAGGTACTCGGCCAGGGCTCGCGCCAGCTCTGTCTTCCCGATGCCGGTGGGGCCCAGGAAGATGAACGATCCGATCGGCCGCCGCGGGTTCTTCAGGCCCGCCCGGGCGCGCCGCACCGCCTGCGAGACGGTGACGATCGCTTCGTCCTGCCCGACCATGCGCTTGTGGATCTCGTCTTCCATCCGCAGCAGGCGGGCGCTCTCCTCCTCGACCAGGCGTGACACCGGCACGCCGGTCCAGGCCGCGACGATCTGAGCGATGTCCTCCTCACCCACCTCGGGCACGGTCTCGCCGAGCTTGTCGCGCCACGCGGCCTCTTTCAGGGCGAGCTTGTCCTGAAGCTTCTTCACCTTGTCGCGGACACCCGCCGCGGCTTCGAAGTCCTGCTTGTTAACGGAGTCGTCCTGCTCGGCGCGCTGCTTGCGGATCTCCTTCTGCAGCTCCTTCAGGTCCTCCGGCGTCGTGGTCAGCTTCATGCGTACCCGCGCCGACGCCTCGTCGATCAGGTCGATCGCCTTGTCGGGAAGCGCCCGGTCACTGACGTAGCGGTCGCTCAAGACAGCGGCGGCATGCACGGCCGCGTCGGTGATGGTGACGCGGTGGTGCTTCTCGTACAGCGCCTTGACTCCGTTGAGGATGTCAATCGTCTCGTTCAGCGTCGGCTGGTCGACGTACACCGGCTGGAAGCGGCGCTCGAGGGCGGCGTCCTTTTCGATGTACTTGCGGTACTCGTTGAGGGTGGTCGCACCGATGCACTGGATCTCGCCGCGTGCGAGCGCGGGCTTGAGGATGTTGGCGGCGTCGATGGCGCCTTCGGCCGCGCCGGCGCCGACGAGCGTGTGCAGCTCGTCGATGAAAAGCACGACCTCGCGGCTCGAGCGGATCTCGTCGAGGATCTTCTTCAAGCGCTCCTCGAACTCACCGCGGTACTTGGTGCCCGCGACCAGTGCGCCCATGTCGAGCGTCAGCACGCGCTTGTGCTGCAGCGACTCGGGCACGTTGCCCATGTTGATCTGCTGGGCGAGGCCTTCCGCGATCGCGGTCTTGCCCACGCCCGGCTCGCCGATCAGCGCCGGGTTGTTCTTGGTGCGCCGGCTGAGGATCTGGATCACGCGCTCGATCTCGGTCTCGCGCCCGATCACGGGGTCGAGCTGGTTGCGGCGCGCGAGCTCGGTGAGGTCGCGACCGAACTGGTCGAGCAGCGGGGTCTTCGACGGCTTCTTGGGCGCGGGCTCGGCCTCGGTCTCAGCGCTCGAGTCGTGCAGCAGGCGCTCGATCTCGGTGCGCACCTTTTCGAGGTTCGCACCCAGGTCTTCGAGCACGTGCGCGGCGATGCCCTCACCTTCGATGAGCAGACCGAGCAGAAGGTGCTCGGTGCCGACGTAGTTGTGGCCCATGCGCCGCGCCTCTTCGAAGGAGATCTCGATGACCTTCTTCACGCGCGACGTCGGGATGATCTGCTGGATGATGATCCGCTCGTTCCGGCCGAGGACCGATTCGATGGTCTGCCGGACCTTGCCGATCTCGACCCCAAGGTTGTTCAGGACCTTGGCGGCCAGGCCTTCACCCTCACGGAGCAGTCCGAGGAGCAGGTGCTCGGTTCCGATATAGCTGTGGTGCGATCGTTCTGCTTCTTCTTGGGCGAGCGTCAGAACTTTCTTGGCCCGCTCAGTGAATCTCTCAAACGGATACAAGGTCCCTATCCTCCTGGACTCCTTCTACTGCTTAGGTGGGGCCAGCACCTCCTCAACACAACAGTGGTACCGGGTGGTACCCCAGCACCTAATATAACGTCCAACTCAGCTACCCGATTTCAGTTAAGAGGAGGGCGGTGAGGCACCTTCTCGAACGCCTGGGTGGCTACCTTCCTGCGGCCCTGGGTCTTTTGCTGCCGATCGTCTTTTTACCCGTCGCCAGCGATTCCTACATCCTCCCTCGTGCATCGATTGTGATCGCCTGCGCCTGCCTTGGCGCAGGGATTGCGCTTCTCATCCCTGGCACGCCGCGACTTGGCGCCTTGCGCATGCCGCTCATTGCCGCCGCCGGCGCCGCGGTGCTGGCCTTCCTCTTTTCGGTTTCCCAGCCCCTCAGCCTTGCCGGGTCCTACACACGGTACGAGTCTTTGCCGATGAGGCTCAGCTACCTGGGCCTTCTGGCCACAACGTTCTGGCTGCTGCCCACCCAGCGGCAGCGCGATTGGGTGGTCGCGGCGTTCGTTTTTGGCACCTCGGTGGCCTGTCTCAAGGCGCTCGGCCAGTGGTATTTCCACGCCCCTTTCCGGCCGGACGGCGACCTCGGCAACGCGAACCTGCTCGCGGCGCTGATCGTGATGGGCATCCCGCTGGCGGTCGACCGCGCCCGCCGCGGCACGTACTTCGTCGGCGCCTGGGCGGCCGGGGTGGTGCTGATGGTTGCCGGCCTCCTGGTCACCACGTCTCGCAGCGGCGACCTGGGAGTGATCGCCGGATGCCTGGCCCTGCTCGCGTTCGCTGTCCCGCGGCGTCTGGGACGGGCGGTCGGCATCGCTTCCGGGGCGGCGGTCGCGCTCGTGCTGGCGGTGATGCTGGCGAGTCCGCTTCGCGTCCTCAACAACGACCCGCCGGAGCTCCGGCTGCACCTGTGGAGCGATGGGGCGCGCATGGTCGCGGCGCGGCCGATCACGGGCTGGGGCGAGGACTCCACCGGCCTCGCCTTCGGACATTTACTGAGCCAGGACTACGCCACCTACGTGACCTTCGACCGCATTCACTCCGGTCCGCTGGACATCGCGGCGACGCAGGGCGTGCTCGGTCTCGTTGTGCTCGCCTGGGTGCTGGTGGTTCTTTTCCGAGGCGTATGGAAGGGCCGTTCCGAACCCGGCGTCGCAGGCCTGAGCGCAGCCCTCGCCGGCTACAGCGTGTGGGTGCTTTTCAACTTCGACTGGGCCCCCGCCACAGGCGCCTTCTGGCTCCTGGCAGGAACGCTGTGGTCCGCCTGTTCACCTCCCTACGCTGTGGGAAGGTCGCCCGAACGCCGGGTGGGGAGTCGCGTATGGCAACCAGCGCTCGCCACAGTGCTTGTCGTGGCGGCCACCGTGTTTGCCGTCTTCCCCATCCTCGCCGACACCTGGTACCTGCGTGGCCGCGCCGACCTCTCCGTCCAGGTCGATCCTCTTCAGGCCCAGTACCACTGGTCGCTGGGCGAGGGCCTAATCGCAAAGCGCGAGCAGGCGCGGGGAGTCGCCGAGCTGCGCCGCGCCGCCGATCTCGGCGAGACCGAGCCGAGCCTCTACGTCGAGCTCGGCGACCGCGAGCTGGAGATCGGCGATCGGGATGCGGCGCGGCGCGCCTATCAGCGCGCGCTGCAAATCGATCCCTACTACAGTCCCGCCGCTCAGCGCCTCGCGGCGCTGAACGGCTGAGAACAAGTCGAGCTGTCACGCAGCCGGGGCGGCGACCCTCCAGAGGTGGAGCTGACGGACGGCGGCGGAAGAATGTGACCGGCGGGCTACTCTTCGACCTCGGGATATTCGTCCTGGCGCTGGTCGGTGCGCGCACCGGCCAGGCTCGCAGGCGGCGCCGAGAGCTGCTTGAGGCTCAGCGAGATCCTGCGCCGGGCGGTGTCGATGCCGATCACCTTGACCTGAACCGTCTCCCCCACCTTCAGCACATCCTCGGTCCGCTCCACGTGGTCCCACGACAGCTCGGAGATGTGGAGCAGGCCCTCGATGCCCGGCATGATCTGCAGGAAGGCTCCGTACTTCTTGGTCTTGGTGACCTGGCCTTCCACGATCGAGCCGACCGGCATCGACTGGACGAGGCGCTCCCATGGGTCCTGCTGCAGCTGTCGCAGCGACAGCGAGATCCGCGTCTGCTCGGGGTCGAGCTTGATCACCTTGACGGTGACCTCCTCACCCAGCTGGAGCACGTCCGTGACCTTGGATACGCGGTCCCATGACAGCTCGGAGATGTGGATCAGGCCATCCGCGCCGCCGATGTCGACGAAGGCGCCGTAGCTGGTGATCCCCGACACGGTCCCCTTCACGGTGGTGCCGGTCTGGAGCCGGCTGAAGAGCTCTTCGCGCTTGCGTGCACGGTCCTCGTCCTCCGCCGCCTTCTGGCTGACGATCAGCCGGTTGCGCTTGCGGTTGACCTCGAGGATCTTGACCGGGATCCGCTTGCCGACGAGCGATTCGAGGCTGCCCGCGTAAGCGCGCGCCACCTGGCTCGAGGGCAGGAACCCGCGCAGGCCGAGGATGTTGACGATCAGCCCGCCCTTGTTCTGCTCGCGGACGTCGGCGTCGATGACTGTGCCGTCGGCCTGCTTCTCCGCGGCCACGATCCAGGTCGTCTCGGCGCGAGCCCGGCGTAGGCTGAGGACGACGTTGCCCTCTTCGTTCTCGGGCTGGAGCACGTAGACCTTGATCTGGTCGCCAGGCTCGAGCTCGGAGTCCACGTCTCCGCGCATGCCGAGCTCCTTGCTCGAGATGACTCCCTCAGCCTTGGCCCCGATGTCCACAAGGACCTCATCCGGGTCAACTCGTACGACGATCCCATCCACGATGTCCCCGTGGTTGGGGGTCTTGAAGGCTTCCTCCTCGAAGTGGAGGTAGTCCTCCATGGTCATCGATGCCGATGATTCCTGGTCAGTCCCCTCCTCGTTCTCGGTCAGGACAGCACCGGACTCAGTGGACAACAAAATACGAACCCCCTAAGAGTTATTGATGTGATCTTGGTCGTCAAAAACGGCCTCCGTCAAAATGAACGTCAATTGTAACGCAGAACGGAAGCTCTACCCAGGAAGGGGAATCGAGAGGTCATGGTTGTCGATCAGCCTCGTTTTGCCGATCCGCGCCGCGATCACCGCCAGCGTTCCGGGCTTCTCAAAAGTAGCCGCGTCGACCAGCTCCGCATACTCGAGATCGGCCAACGGCTCTGCCCTCAGCCGCGCCACGAGCACGGCCCGCAGCCGGACCGGATCTCGCTCGCCGGCAGCGTAGGCTCGGGCGGCGTCGCGGAGCGCATCGCTGAGGCTCGCCGCCGCCTTCCGCTCCGCGGGATCCAGGTACACATTGCGCGAGCTCAGGGCCAGGCCATCCTCCTCGCGCACGATCGGCCCCACCCGGATCTCGACGCCGAGGTCGAGGTCGCGCACGAGACGCTTCACCACCGCCACCTGCTGTGCGTCTTTCTGGCCGAAGTAGGCGCGGTCCGGCTCCACGGCGGCGAGGAGCTTCGTCACCACCGTCGCGACTCCCTCGAAATGACCGGGACGCGCCTTGCCTTCGAGCGGCTCGGCGATGCCGCCGACGTGGACCCGGGTGCTCGCCCCTGGCGGATACATCAGCTCGGTCCGCGGCTCGTAGATCGCGTCCACCTCACCCTCACCCAGCAGTCTCGCGTCGCGATCCGGATCGCGCGGATAGCGAGCGAAGTCCTCGCCCGGCCCGAACTGGATCGGGTTCACGAAAACGCTGACGACCACGACATCGTTCTCGCGTCGCGCGAGCTCGACCAGACTCAGGTGCCCGGCATGCAGGGCGCCCATCGTCGGCACGAGCCCAATCGATCTGCGCTCGGAGCGCCACCGGCGCGAGGCGTGGAGCATCGCGCCGGGTGTCTCGATGACGGCCGGGGCGCTAACCGCCGTACCTGACCTCTTCCCTGTCCTTTTGCCCCACGAACTCGGAGGCTTCGCCGAGAGTTCGCGGGGACCCCTGGGAGGCCGGAGCTGAGCCGTTGGCCGAGTACTCGTGCTCGGGGCCCGGGAATTTCCCGTTCCGCACGTCTTCGGCATAGGCGTTCGCCGCCCGCGTGATCTCATCGGCCAGGTTGGCGTACCGCTTCACGAACTTCGGCGCCTTGCCGGTCGTCAGCCCGAGCATGTCGTGCAGGACGAGCACCTGCCCGTCGGTGCCGGCGCCGGCGCCGATGCCGATGGTCGGGATGCGCAGCGCCTCAGTGACGGTGCTCGCGAGCTTGCTGGGCACTCCCTCCAGCACGATGCTGAAGGCTCCCGCCTGCTCCAGGGCTTTCGCGTCAGCCAGGATCCTGGCCGCCTGCGCGTCCGTCTTGCCCTGGACCTTGAACCCGCCCATCTGGTGGACGAACTGCGGCGTCAGGCCGAGATGGCCCATGACAGGGATGCCGAGCTCGGTCAGCCGGCGCGTGATCTCGATCACGTGGCCGCCGCCCTCGAGCTTGACCGAGTGCATCCCGGCCTCCTGAAGGAACCGGCCCGCGGTTGTGATTGCCTGCTCGATTGACACGTGATACGACATGAAGGGCATATCGCCGACCAGCAGCGCCTGACGCGCGCCGCGGGCGACCGCCTTCGCGTGGTGGAGCATGTCCTCGAGCGTCACCGGCAGCGTGGTCGGATGGCCCAGCATCACCATGCCCAGGCTGTCGCCGACCAGGAGGATGGGGATGCCCGCCTCGTCGAGGATCCGCGCGCTGAGGAAGTCATACGCCGTGAGCACGGCAAACCGGCGGCCCTCGTCCTTGAATCGCTGGACGTCCAGCACCGTGGTCATCTGCGACCTCTCCTTCGGGTCGCTGCCACATCTCGGGTCAGCGCCCTTTTGGTCCGTCCGGCCGCCGCGGGATCGAGTCCCGCCTCTTTTGCGATCTCGAGCGCGACCAGGCCGAGCATACGATAAAGATCAGCTTCACCTCCCCACCCTGTGGGGAGGTCGGTGGCCGCAGGCCGCCGGGTGGGGGCTTTCAACTTCCGTAGAGCGTCGAGATGCCGCGAAACCGTCTCAGCATCGCCGCGCCTGATGGGTCCGGTCAGCGCCTCGACGGGGCCTCGCGCGCGGATGTTGGCGACCGCACCCTGCACCAGCGGCAGCAATGCGTCCCGGCCTTCCGCGGCAGTCCAGCCGATCTGCTCCAGCAGCCGGATCGCCTCCTCTACCACGACGTCGACGAAGTTGGAGGCGTACACCGCCGCCGCGTGATACAGGACGCGCTGCTCGTCGCCGACGTGCTTGGCTTTGGCGCCAATCGCCCGGGCGAGAGCGCGGAGCTGTCGCATCAAGGTCGGAGTCGTCGCATCGATCGCGACAGTGATGCCGCGAAAAGCCGCCGGGTCGCGCGGCATCGGAAAGGACTGCAGCGGATGGAACGATCCCCGCGGGTTGCCTTCGAGCGCGCTCAGCGCGTCGAGTCCTAGCGCACCGCTCAGGTGCACGATGCCGAGCTCCGCGGGCGGCTTCATCCGCGCAATGCGAGTCGCCATCTCGCTGACGGCGCCGTCGGGGACGGCGAGGAACAGCAAGCCCCGGCGCGGCATCCGGAAACCGGTTCGCGCAGGCACGAGGCGCGCGTGCAGGGCGCGGGCGAGGCTGCGGCCTAGATTGCCGCGGCCCGAAACGGTTAGCTGGTCTGGCGTTCTAGGAAGCTGAAGAGCTGGCCGCCGCCGGCTGCTGCGGCTCTTCGCGGGCGATGATCTCGTCGAGCTCCTTGCCGTCGATCGTCTCCACGACCTTGAGGCGCTCGACCACCGCGTCCATCTTCGTCCGCGACTTGGTCAGCACGGCCTTGGCGGTCTGGTAGCCGTGGTCGACGATGCTGCGGATCTCCTCGTCGATGATCGCGGCGATCTCCTCGGAGTAGTTGCGCTGCTCGCCGAGGTCGCGCCCAAGGAACACCAATTCTTCCTTGTGGCCCATGGTCACAGTGCCCAGCTTCTCGCTCATTCCCCACTGCGTCACCATGCGCCGCGCGATCTGGGTCGCCCTCTGGATATCGTTTTCAGCGCCTGAGGTGATGTCGCCGAACACGATCTCCTCGGCGACGCGGCCGCCCATGATGCCCGCGATCTGGTCCATCAGCTCGTCGCGCGATACGAGGTACTTGTCCTCTTCTGGCAGGCTCAGCGTCCAGCCGAGCGCCATGCCGCGCGAGATGATCGAGATCTTGTGCACTGGATCGGTGTGCGGGAGCGCCTTCATGACCAAGGCGTGGCCGGTCTCGTGGTACGCGATGATTTCCTTCTCGCGGTCGGAGATACGCCGGCTCTTGCGCTCGGGGCCGGCGATGACGCGCGCGATCGCCTCCTC
>Ga0209161_10001059_pt1 | contig 22568 bp, 23 predicted proteins | sample GraSoiAngelo_155_FD_186169 | JGI IMG/M metagenome (GOLD analysis project Ga0209161, IMG submission 186169) | Grasslands soil microbial communities from the Angelo Coastal Reserve, California, USA - 14_1009_13_30cm (SPAdes) (version 2) | ecosystem: Environmental > Terrestrial > Soil > Grasslands... | reverse complement strand
GGGAAGGCAGCCTCACCGTGAGCGAAATGAGGCGTCCCAGCGCTTCGGCGACCGCCATGGTGTCGGAGCCGCCCTTGCCGACCTGGACGAAGACCTCGAAGGGGTCGCCGTCCGGAGTCTCGTTGACCGTGATGAACGCGGTGCCGATGGGCGTCTCGCTACGGTACGTGGAGCCTTTCAGGCTGCGAGGCCGTGGCCTGATGACGGCCTGTCCTCCAGTCAACGCGGCTGCCGCGCCTTTGTCCTTCTTCTTCGACACGCCGACATTGAGCACCTGCTCGCCCTTGCAGCCGTCGCGGAACACCGTGATGCCGAGGCAGCCGAGCTCCCACGCCAGCCGATAGGCACGCGCGACGTCGTCTTCCGGCGCGTTGTTCGGCAGGTTGATCGTCTTCGACACGCCGTTGTCGGTGTGGCGCTGGAACGCCGCCTGATGGCGCACGTGCCATTCGAAGCCGATCTCGTGCGATGTCTTGAACACCTGGGCCGCGTGCTCGGGCAGACCACGAATGCCGTGGAGCGAGCCCCGCTTGACGATCTCCTGCATGAGCGCGTCCGAGTAGAACCCCTGCTCCTTCGCGATGCGCTCGAAGGTCTCGTTCACGAACGTCAGCACGCGCTCGCCGTCCGGCTGCTTCACCCGGTGCTCGAACGCGAGCGCGAAGATCGGCTCGACGCCGGACGAGCACCCGGCGATCATCGAGATCGTGCCGGTGGGCGCGATCGTCGTGACGGTCGAGTTGCGCATCGGCCGGCCGCTCTGATAGATCGAGTGGTCCCAGTTGGGGAAAGGCCCGCGCTCCTCGGCGAGCTTCGCCGACTGGTCGTGCGACTTCTCCTTCACGAACGCCATCAGCCGGTCGGCGAGCTCGATCGCCTCCTTGCTGTCGTACGGGATGCCCATCGTGAAGAGCAGGTCCGCCCACCCCATGATGCCCAGGCCGATGCGCCGGTTGGCCTTCACGGTCGCGTCGATTTCCGGCAGCGGGTACGGGTTCATCTCGATGACGTCGTCGAGGAAGCGCACCGCGAGCCGCACCACCCGCTCGATCTCGTCCCAGTCGATCGTCCACTGGCCCTCGTCGTTGCGCTTGGCGAACTTCGAGACGTTGAGCGAGCCGAGGTTGCACGCCTCGTTCGGGAGCAGGGGCTGCTCGCCGCACGGGTTGGTCGCCTCGACCACGCCGAGCTCCGGCGTCGGATTGGCCGGGCTCGCGTTGATCCGGTCGATAAAGACCATGCCAGGGTCGCCGGTCCGCCACGCGGCACGAACCATCCGGTCGAAGACCTCTTTGGCCGAGAGCCGCCCGGTCGCCACGCCGGTGTGGGGATTGATCAGGTCGTACTCGTCGCCCGCGGCCAGCGCGTCCATGAACCGGTCGGTGGCGGCGACGGAGATGTTGAAGTTGGTGATGCCGCCGTCCAGCTTGCAGTCGATGAACTCGAGGACGTCCGGGTGGTCGACCTTCAGGATCCCCATGTTGGCGCCCCGCCGGGTCCCACCCTGCTTGACGGCCTCGGTCGCGCTGTTGAAGACCTTGAGGAACGAGACCGGCCCGGAGGCGCGCCCACCGGTCGAGGCGACGAGGTCGTCCTTGGGACGCAGTCGCGAGAACGCGAAGCCGGTCCCGCCGCCCGACTTGTGGATGATGGCGGCCGCCTTGACGGAGTCGAAGATCTCCTCCATCGAGTCGCCCACCGGGAGCACGTAGCACGCCGAGTACTGGAGGCCGTTGCCCTTGCCCGCGTTCATGAGCGTCGGCGAGTTCGGGAGGTAGTACCCGTCGATCATGATGTCGTAGAACGCGGCCGCGACCTCTCTGACGGCGGCGTCGCTCCGCCCGTACCGGGCTTCGCCCGCCGCGATCGACAGCGCGACCCGCCAGCACATCTCCTCCGGGGTCTCGACGACCTCGCCTCCCTCCCGCATGAGGTAGCGCTCCCGGAGCACCCTCAGGGCTGGCTCAGTCCACTTGCCGACTTTCGCTGGGCGGGTCTCAGACAGCATTCCCTGACCTCCTCGCCGTCATTGCCTTCGGCAATGACGCTCCCACATAGAATCACAATATCTTGTGGTGCGAGCGAATCTTGCACGCTGAATCTAGCGGCCGTCAAGAAAAAACGTGTCCACAACGCGTCCACCATCTATCCACCGCGCCTGGGCGAAGCACTGAGGGGGCGTAGCGCAACGCGTGGTATTCTTTGGGCGCCATGGCGAACCTCCGTATAATCCTTGCCGTCGCGGCCGTCATTAATCTTGGTCTTACGGGCGCCGCCTGGGCTCAGCAGACTCCCTCGCCGCTGCAGCCGGCCCCCGGGCGGGTGCTCACCCTCGACGAGTGCATCGCGATTGCGCTCGAGGCGCAGCCGCGAATCCAGGCGACGCTCGCCGACTACGCCGCCGCCCGCTTCCGCGTGAACCAGTCGCTGGCGCCCCTTCTTCCGCAGCTGAGCGGACTTGTGAGCGCCTCGCGGAGCGAGAGCACCAGCGTCACCACCACCTTGGCGGGGCGCAACATCGACTCGATCCAGTCCCGGCAGTTCGGCGATACCTTCCTCGCGCAGGTCCAGCTCTCGCAGCTCCTCTTCGACTTCGGCAAGACGCTCGCGGCCACCGACGCCTCGCGGAAGCTCGCCGAAGTGGCGGTCGAGGACGTCGAGCTGCAGCGCCAGCTGATCGCGCTGGCGGTGAAGGAGGCGTACACCAACACGCTCTTCAGCCAGCGTCTCATCCGCGTCCAGGAGCAGGCGGTCGAGCGCGCGGAGCTGAACCTGAGATCGGCCAAAGGGTTCTTCGACGTCGGCACGCGGCCGAAGTCCGACGTCGCCCGCGCCGAGGTCGACGTGGCCAACGCCAGGGTCGACCTCATCCGGGCTCGGAACGCGTACCGCAGCGCGATCGTCGCGCTCAACATCGCGATGGCGATCGGCGTGGACAGCCCCACCAAGATCGTGGACAACCTCATCTACGAGGCCTTCACGATGGACCGCCTCCAGCTCCGGGGCGAAGCGCTCCGCCAGCGGCCCGAGTACCGCCAGGCGAGGCTCCGCGCCGCCGCGGCCGAGGCGACCGAGCGGCAGACCTTCCGGAACTTCTTTCCAGATATCTCGGGCAGCGGGACGTACGGCGGCACGCAGCCCCAGCTCAACGAGGCGTGGACGCTCGGGCTGACGCTGTCCTGGTCGATCTTCGACGGCGGCAGCCGGATCGCGCGATATCAAGAAGCCAAGGCCAACGTCGAGGGGGCCCGAGCTCGCGTGAAGTCGACCGAGCTGGACATCCTCCAGAACGTGGAGCAGGCGGAGATCGCGGTCGAGGAAGCGCAGGAGCGGATCCAGGCCGCGCAGGCCCTGGTGGCCTCCGCTCAGGAGAACTTCCGGCTCGCGCAGGGCCGGTTCGACGCGGGCGTCGGGACGATCCTGGAGCTGACGGATGCACAACTGGCGCTCACCCAGGCCCAGAACACCGAGAGCCAGGCGCTGGCGGATTATCGGATCGCGCTGGCCCGGCTCGATCGCTCGGTCGGTCGTCGCTAGAACGAAACACGCGACGGGCCGCTCCCGTCTAAGAAATTGATGAGACGAATCGTTTCGGTCGTGATCGTCGCGGCTCTGGTAGGAGCGGGAGTGTGGGCGTATCTCTACACCCAGAGCGGCGGCAGCGCCCCGAAGTACCGCCTGGCGCGCGTCGAGCGTGGCCCCCTCACCGCCGCCGTCTCGGCCACCGGCACGCTGAACGCGGTCGTCATCGTCCAGGTCGGCAGTCAGGTTTCCGGACAGATCAAGGCGCTCAACGTCGACTTCAACTCGATCGTGAAGAAGAACCAGGTCATCGCCCGGATCGACCCCGACATCTTCGAGGCCAAGGTTCAGCAGGCGCAGGCCGACCTCGACTCGTCTCGAGCGGCGGTGATGAACCAGCAGGCGCAGGTCGAGCGCGCTCGAGCCGACGTCGAGAACGCCCGGGCTGCCCTGGTGGAGGCCAAGGCGTTCACCGCCAAGGCGCGCGTGCAGTCCCTGGACGCCAAGCGCGACTTCGACCGAAAGACCGAGCTCTTCGACCGTCAGCTGATCGCCAAGAGCGACCTGGACACGGCGCAGGCGACCTACGACGCGGCGGTGGCCCAGCTCGACTCCACCCGCGCGCGCGAGCAGGCGCTCTCGTCCGCCATCCAGTCGTCGATCGCCCAGCTCCGCGTCGTCGACGCGTCCCTGGAATCGGCGCGCGCCCAGGTCAAGCAGAAGGACGCGGCGCTCAGGCAGGCGCAGGTCGACCTCGACCACACGACGATCCGGGCCCCCGTCGACGGCGTCGTCGTCTCCCGCCAGGTCGACGTCGGCCAGACGGTTGCCGCGAGCCTGCAGGCGCCGGTGCTCTTCACGATCGCCCAGGACCTCACGCAGATGCAGGTCGAGACGAGCGTGGACGAGGCGGACATCGGCCGCATCAAGCTCGACGATCGCGCCACGTTCACGGTCGACGCGTTTCCCGGCGAGACGTTCACCGGCAACGTCAACCAGATCCGCAAGGCGGCGCAGGTGGTCCAGAACGTCGTCACCTACACCGTCGTGGTCGCGGTGATGAATCCGGCCGGGAAGCTCGTGCCGGGCATGACCGCGAACGTGAAGCTCGTGACCGCCGAGAAGCCGAGCGTCCTGAAGATCCCGAACTCCGCGCTCCGGTTCCGGCCGGCCGGCGCGGAGGCGCCCACCCCCGGCGCGCCCGCCGGCGGCGGACAGTCGAGCGGCGGGCCGCCCACGGGGGAGCAGATCAGGGACCGGCTCGTGAAAGAGCTCAAGCTCAACGAGGACCAGCAACGGAAGCTCGAGCCGATCCTGCAGGACGGTCGCGAGCAGATGCGGGCGCTCCAGGGCCTCCCTGAGGCCGATCGGCGCGCCAGGGCGCAGAAGATCCGCGAGGCGTCACGGGTCAGGATCCGCGAGATCCTTACCGACGAGCAGAAGGCGCGCTACGACGAGATGGCCGGCGCCCAGGCCGAGGGCCGCAGCGGCATCCAGGGCCGCGTCTGGGTGCTCGGCCCCGACGGTAAGCCAGCGGCGATCGCCCTGACGCTCGGGCTCAGCGACGGCAACTCGACGGAGGTGCTGCGCGGCGAGGTCAAGGAGAGTCAGGAAGTGATCGTCGGGCTCGTCGGCGGCGCCGGCCGCGGGGCTCAGCCGTCGCAGCAGCCCGGCGCCCCGCGCCTCAGGCTCTGATCGTGGCCCCGCCGATCATCGTCACCGAAGGCCTGGCGAAGGACTATCACCTCGGCCCCCACACGGTCCACGCCCTCCGCGGCGTCTCGGTCACGATCGAGCGCGGCGAGTTCGTGGCGGTCATGGGGCCCTCCGGCTCCGGCAAGTCCACGTTCATGAACCTGCTCGGGTGCCTCGACACCCCGAGCGGCGGCAGCTACCTGCTCGACGGCGAGCGCGTCGCGGGTCTTTCGCCGGACGAGCTCGCGCGGATCCGGAACCTCAAGATCGGGTTCGTATTCCAGCAGTTCAACTTGCTGCCGCGCACGACCGCGCTCGAGAACGTCGAGCTCCCCCTGCTCTACGCGGGGCTCACCGCCCGCGAGCGTCGCAGCCGCGCCCGCGCGCGGCTGGAGTCGGTCGGACTCGCCGACCGCGAGTCGCACCACCCGAGCCAGCTCTCGGGCGGCCAGCAGCAGCGCGTGGCCATCGCGCGGGCGCTCGTCAACGATCCGGCCGTCATCCTGGCTGACGAGCCCACCGGCAATCTGGACACGCGGACGAGCGTGGAGGTGCTGGCGCTCCTGCAGCGTCTGAACCGCGAGGGGCTCACCATCGTGCTCGTCACCCACGAGCCCGATATCGCCGCCTACGCGAGCCGGAGCCTCACCTTCCGCGACGGACGCCTCAAGGACGACGACCGCGCTGCGGAGCCTCGTGACGCCGCCGCCACGCTCGCCGAGCTGCCGACCGAAGAGGACGAGGCCGCGTGAGCCTCTGGCAGAGCGTCCGCATCGCGGGCCGCGCGCTCCGGGTGAACAAGCTCCGGAGCGTGCTGACGATGCTCGGGATCATCATCGGCGTCGCCGCGGTCATCGCGATGGTCGGCGTCGGCTCCGGTGCCAAGGCCCGCGTCGCGGAGCAGATCCAGAGCCTGGGGTCGAACCTGATCATCGTCCTCTCGGGCAGCGTCACCTCCAGCGGGATCCGTCTCGGCACCGGGAGCCAGCTCACGATCAGCGAGGACGACGCGGCCGCCATCGCGCGTGAGGTCCCGCTGGTCCAGGTGGCGTCGCCGGCCGTCCGGGGCACCGCGCAGGTCGTCTACGGCAACCTCAACTGGGCCACCGTCATCCAGGGCGTGACGCCGGACTACTTCGAGGCGCGTGACTGGCCCCTGACGGACGGACGCGGGATCAATCCCGAGGACGTCGAGGGGGCCACCAAGATCGCGCTCGTCGGCCAGACCACGGCCCTCAACCTGTTCGGCGAAGCCGAGCCGCTCGGCCAGATCATCCGGATCAAGAAGGTGCCGTTCACGGTCGTCGGCACGCTGTCGCGCAAGGGCCAGAACTCGTGGGGCCAGGATCAGGACGACGTGATCATGATCCCGATCTCGACGGCGAAGAAGAAGGTCCTGGGCGTGAGCCAGGCGAACCCCCGGTCGGTCGGCTCCATCTCGGTCAAGGTCCGCCCCGACGAGGACATGGCCGAGGCCGAGAGTCAGATCCGCGCGCTCCTGCGCCAGCGTCATCGGCTGCAGCCGTTCCAGGACGACGATTTCTGGCTCCGCAATCTCTCCGAGGTTCTCCAGGCCCAGGAAGAGCAGCAGCAAGTGATGAGCTATCTCCTGGCCGCGATCGCGTCGGTCTCGCTCCTGATCGGCGGCATCGGGATCATGAACATCATGCTCGTGTCGGTCACAGAGAGGACGCGCGAGATCGGCCTGCGGATGGCGGTCGGCGCCCGCCGCCGTCACATCCTCCTCCAGTTCCTGATCGAGGCGGTGACGCTCTCGCTCATCGGCGGGATCATCGGCATCGCGCTGGGGTTGAGTGGGTCGCGCGCGATCAGCTACTTCGCCGAGTGGCGCACGCTGGTCGCGCCGGAGTCGATCGTGATCGCCTTCGGCTTCGCTGCGGGCATCGGCATCTTTTTCGGGTTCTATCCCGCGCGCAAGGCGTCTCGGCTGGATCCGATCGAGGCCCTCCGGTACGAGTAAGGCGGGGGCAGGCGGCCCGCTTGCCCCCGGTTACGCGTAACGACGAGCTCAATGGATCGAGCGATCAGCGTGGGCTCGAGCTCTGAGGAAGTTCAGACGTAGCGGGGAGGTTTGTTATGGTTTAGGCGCGATGGGGCTCGGCAAGGCGCGAGGGCGGCGAGCTAGGGCTGCCCGCGCGTCTCGACGGACTCGCTCGGGTCGTCCCGCGCCGAAGGCTCGTCGGTCGCAAAAGGCTCGTCCTTCCTCGAAGGCTCGTCGCTCGCAGAAGGCCGGTGGCTCGCGGAAGGCTGGGCGCTCCAAGAAGATCGAGCGGTCGCCGAGGGCTGGTAGGTCGAAGACGAGCGCCGGTTCCAGGACGGTGGTTGCCGCGACGGTTCGGTTGCCGCGGCCAACGGGGGCGGAGCAGAGGCTGCTCAAGCTCGCCCAGGAAGTCGCCGGGCTCGCGCGGAATGCCGGCGGGACCCACGCGCTCGCTGCGGCCGTGCAGAGGCTCGCCGCCGCGTTCGGGCCCCCGGCATCCTTGCCCGGCGAGGTCTTCCAGGCGTGGGTTCGGAGCCGGAGCGACAAGAACGCCACGCTCGCGCTCGCCTGGGCGCGGGAGCAGGTGCGTCTGGGGCTCCAGGACGTCGTCGAACGGACGCCCAAGCCCACGCGGCCCCGGATCGATACCGACGCGGCAACGCTCGCCTGGCTCCTGCTCGCCGCGTGCGAGGCGATCGCTCAGGAGCCGCCGTCGGCCGTGGCCGATCGCGTGCGCGCGATTCTCGACCTCATTGGCCACGTCCCCGCCACCGGCTGACGCCGTCGACCGCGACGAACGCGACGGCGGCGACCAGCGTCACGACGTTGAGCCGGACCGACGCGCGGTGCGCCTCGGCGAAGGCGGTGTCATCACGCGCGCGGCGCGCGTCCTCGGCGCGCGGCACCAACACCACCGACGCCCACAAGAGCGTTGCGAGCATGGCGCCGCCGAGCGCGGCGCCGATCAACGGACGCAGGCGCCCCTCGGTGCCGGCGATCAGCTGGATCAGCGAGGCGACAAAGGCGATGGCCGTGAGGACCAGCCCCCACACGAAGTACCGCGGGAGTACGGCCGCGACGGCCTGGCCGGCGACCGCGCGGTCGATCGCTCGGAAGACCACGGGCGCCACCGCGAACGAGAAGAACGCCATGATCCCGAGCCACCCGGCGACGCAGACGACGGCGAGCGTCCTGAGGAGATTCATCGCTCGCCGACAGCATCGGGGATGGTCCGGAGGGAGTCAAGATGACTCCGCAGGGAGTCACGATTGACGGCCGCCGGCGGCGGGCGCTAGAGTGCGCGAGGATGCGTGCCCGCCCGCTGCTCGCCGCCGCGCTCGTCCTGATCGCCGCGCCGTCGCTCCGAGCCGAGACGCCTGCCGAGGCGGCGCGCGCGCTCGTTGCCCGCTACCACGAGGACGCCACCACGATCGACCGCGCGCGCACCCTGCTCGAAGGGGCGCTCGAGAAAGAGCGTCAGGTCGACACGATGATCGCGCTCTCGTACGTGAATTTCCTGGTGGGCGACGTTCGCGCGACCACGTCCGACGAGAAGCTGGCGGCCTACGATCGCGGGCGTGAGATCGGCAAGCGCGCGGTCGAGCTGGCCCCGAAGAGTCACGACGCCCATCTCTGGTTCGCGATCAACACGGCCCGGTGGGGCCAGACGAAGGGCATTCTCCGATCGCTCTTCCTGGTGCCGACGGTGAAAGAGGAGATCGCGACCCTGCTCGACCTGAATCCAAAATCGCTGCGGGCCCACATCCTCGCCGGCAACGTCTTCCTGGAACTGCCGGGCTTCGTGGGCGGCGACCGCGCCAAGGCCGAGGAGCACTTCAAGAAGGCGCTCGAGGTCGACCCACACTTCACCGCGGCCCGCGTGGATCTCGCCCGCCTCTACATCGCGAGCGGCCGGAACGCCGACGCGCGGCGGGAGCTCCAGCGGGTGATCAACGAGACCGCCCCGACGTTCGTGGCCGACTGCACCGTGAAGGACATCCCACGCGCCAAAGAGCTGCTCGCGTCCATCAAAGACAAGAGCTAGCGATCGGCGCCGTGATCCGCCGCCTCCGGCGGAGCGCGCCGCGCTGGAACCCGACGGCGCTCGCGATCGTCGCCGACCGCGCTCGCGATCCGTTTCGCGTCCTGATCGCCTGCATCCTCTCGCTCCGCACCCAGGACACGACGACCGGTCCGGCGTCCGACCGGCTGTTCGCGGTGGCGGCCACGCCCGAGACCATGCTGAAGTTGCCGGCTCCGCGCATCGCGCGCCTCATCTACCCCGTCGGCTTCTATCGCACGAAGGCGACCGTCATCCTCGGGATCTGCCGCGACCTGCTGGAGCGCTTCGGCGGGCGGGTGCCCGACACGATCGACGAGCTGCTCACGCTGAACGGCGTCGGCCGCAAGACCGCCAACCTGGTCGTGACCATGGGCTACAACAAGCCCGGCATCTGCGTGGACACGCATGTGCATCGCATCTCGAACCGGCTGGGCTACGTGAAGACGCGGAACCCCGAGGAGACCGAGATGGCGTTGCGGGCAAAGCTCCCGCGCCGCTACTGGGTCGGCTACAACGACCTGCTCGTCTCCTTCGGCCAGAATATCTGCGCGCCGATCTCGCCTCGCTGCTCGGTCTGCCCGGTGACCACGCTCTGCCGGAAGGTCGGGGTGACGACGAGGCGTTAGCGCCGGCGCGCTATCGGGCCGCTCGCAGCGCCGCCAGCGGCGCGGTCCAGCCGACGATCCCGCCCTGGGCGCGGATCATCTCGAGCGTGGCCCGCTTGAACTCGGGGAAGTAGCTCTCGGTCGCGTCCTCGATCAGGAGGCACTCGTAGCCGCGGTCATTCGCCTCGCGCATCGTCGTCTGCACGCACACCTCGGTCGTCACCCCGGCCAGCACCAGGTGTGTGACGCCGGCGTCGCGGAGCATCCCCTCGAGCGGCGTCGCCCAGAAGGCTCCCTTGCCCGGCTTCACGATGACCGGCTCCTCTGGCTCGGGCCGGAGCTCCGGCACGATGTCGTTACCCGGCTCGCCATCGACCAGGATCCGGCCCATCGGGCCCGCGTCCCCGATTCGGGCCTTCGGCGCGCCCCGTCGCCGCTTCGCCGGCGGGCAGTCGGTCAGGTCCGGCCGATGCCCCTCGCGCGTGTGGAGGACGCGGATCCCGCGGCTCCGGCACCAGGCGATCAGCTCGCGCACGGTGGGCACGATCGCGGCCAGGCGGCTCACGTCGTTGCCGAGCGCCTCGCCGAAGCCGCCGGGCTCGATGAAGTCGCGCTGCATATCGATCACGACGAGCGCCGTGGTGGCCGGATCGAACGCGTACGCGGACGGCGCGGCGGCGACGACCAGCATGCCCGGCCGTTCAGGCCGCCGAGGCGGCGCCGTGGTGACCCGCCATGCACGGGCCGATGACCGCGATGTCCGCCCTGGCGGCGAGGGTCTCGTGCACGAGGCGGCCTTCGAAGATGACCGCGAGCCGGTCGGAGAGCTCGAGGAGCTCGTCGAGGTCTTCACTCACGAGCAGCACCGCGGCGCCGGCGTTGCGGACCGCGAGGATCCGGTCGTGGATCTCGGCCACCGCGGCGAAGTCGAGCCCGAACACGGGATTGGCCGCGACGAGCACCGACACCTCCTCCGAGAGCTCCCGGGCCAGGACCGCTCGCTGCACGTTGCCCCCGGACAGCGTCGAGATCGGCGCCTCCCCTCCCTGGCTCTGCACCTTGAAGTCGGCGATCCAGCGCCGGGCTTGCTCCCGCATCGCGCCGCGCCGTAGCCAGGGGCCGGAGGCGAGCGGCGCCCGGTCGAAGTTACGGAGCGCCATGTTCTCGGCCACGCTCAGCGCCGGAACGCAGGCGTTGCGCAGCGGCTCCTCCGGCAGGCTGCGCGCGCGATGGTCCCGGATCTCGCCGCGCGTCGCCCGATACGGCTGGCCGCCGACGCGGATCTCACCGCGCAGAGGCCGGCGCTGGCCGATGAGCGCTTCGACGAGCTCCCGCTGGCCGTTGCCGGAGACGCCCGCGATGCCGAGGATCTCGCCCGGCCTCACCGCGAGCGTCAGCCCGCGAACCGCCGGCCGTCCGGCGTCGTCTTCGACGACCAGGTCGCGGACGACAAGCCGCGGCTCGGTCGCCCCGCCCGCGTGAGCCGCCCGTCCCATACGCGCCTGGGGGATCTGACGGGTGCCGACCATCATCTCCGCGAGCGTCGCGGACGTGAGGTCCTCCGCGCGCCCCTCGCCCGCCAGCTTCCCTCGCCGCAGCACCGACACCGTGTCCGCAAACGCCATCACTTCGCGGAACTTGTGCGTGATCATCAGCACCGTGAGCTCGCGCTGTCGCGTCATCGACCTCAGGGTCTCCAGCACCTCGTCGGCCTCGGCCGGCGTGAGCACGGACGTCGGCTCGTCGAGGATCATGAAGCGGCGCCTGAGATAGAGCTGCTTGAGGATCTCGACCTTCTGTTTCTCGCCGGCGGCCAGCCGCGACACGAGACGGTCGAGATCGAGCTTGAAGGGCATCGTCGCCATGAAGGCGGCCAGCCGCTCGCGCTCGCTCCGCCAGCGGACCACCGCCGGCACGTCGTCGCGCGCCATCACGAGGTTCTCGGCCACCGTCATGCTCGGCACCAGCGCGAAGTGCTGGTAGACCATCCCGATCCCCAGCGCGTGCGCGTCGTGCGGCGAGCGGATCTCGCGCTCCCGGCGGCCCACCACGATCTGTCCGGCGTCGGGTGGGGAGTAACCGATGAGGCACTTCACGAGCGTGCTCTTGCCGGCGCCGTTCTCGCCCAGCAGCGCGTGGAACGAGCCCGCCGCCACGCGCAGGGAGACGTCGTCGAGGGCGATCAACGCGCCGAACCGCTTGGTCATGCCGACCACCTCGACGTCGAGCGCCGGCCCGGTGACGACGCCGGGCTCGCGGCCGGCGCTCGTCACGCACGGCCCGCGAGCGCGTCGACGACAGCCGTGGACCGCGCGACCGCGCCGAACACACCGCCCTGCATCGTGACCATCTTGATCGCCGCCAGGTGGTTGCCGTGGTCGGTGGCGCCGGCGCAGTCCTCGAGCAGCAGACACTCGAAGCCGCGATCGTTGGCCTCCCGCATCGTCGTGTGCACGCACACGTCGGTCGTGATGCCCGTGAGCACGAGGTTGCGGATGCCGCGGGTCCGCAAGATCAGCTCGAGATCGGTGGCGCAGAACGAGCCCTTTCCGGGCTTGTCGATCACTGTCTCGCCCGGCCCCGGCGCGAGGTCCGGAATGATCTCCCAGCCCGGCTCGCCGCGGACGAGGATGCGCCCGCAAGGCCCGGGGTCGCCGATACCGGCTCCGATACGGCGCGACCGCCAGCGCTTGTTCGCCGGCAGGTCGGAGAGATCGGGCCGGTGCCCCTCGCGCGTGTGGATCACGTGGAAGCCTCCGGCCCGCATGACCCGCAGCACGGCCTGGATCGGCGCGATCGGCGCGCGGGTGAGCGACAGGTCGTAGCCCATCGTGTCGACGTACCCGCCGACGCCGCAGAAATCGGTCTGCATATCGATGACCATCAGCGCCGTGTTCTCCGGCCGGAGGTCGCCGTCATAGGGCCACGGGTACGGATCGGCCTTCACGAAGCGCGTCGCCGTCGTCGCCGGTGCCATGCGTTCCACTCCTCTATTCGTAGCTGCGCCTCGGTCCTGCGGAGCCCCAGCCCCGCGACGGCCTGCGGCTCGTCGCCGCGCACGTCAGCGATTGATGCTCAGCTCGCCCGGCGCCCCGGCCAGCGTGCGCCGGGGGGAGCACGTGGCGATCATGATCCCCAGCGTCACCACGTAAGGCGCGGCGTTGAACAGATAGTACCCGGAGGTGATCCCGACCGACTGCAGCGCCGGCCCGACCGCGCCCGCTCCGCCGAACAGGAGCGCCGCGTAGAAGCAACGCATCGGATTCCAGCGCGCGAAGATCACCAGCGCCACCGCCATCAACCCCTGCCCGCTCGAGAGCCCCTCGCTCCAGCTCCCTGGATAGTAGAGCGACAGGAACGATCCGCCGATCCCGGCCAGGAAGCCGCCGACGCCGGTGCAGAGCGTCCGCACGCGCGGCACCGCGTAGCCCATCGCACGCGCGGCGTCCGAGCTGTCGCCCACCATCCGCACGATCAGCCCCCAGCGAGTGTTTCGGAACGCCCAGCCGAGCGAGACCGCGATCCCGATCCCGATGAGAAAGAGCGGGTTCACCTCGAGCGCCGCCTGAACTTGGGGCGCTCCGCTCCAGCCGCCGAGCGACATCGCGGGCAACGTCGGCGCCTTGGGTTGCACGTAGGGCTTACCCAGGAAGAACGCGAGGCCGGTGCCGAAGAGCATCAGCCCGATGCCGACGGCGATGTCGTTCACGCGCGGCAGGTTACAGACCAGCCCGTGGAGCAGACCGAGCCCGAGCCCGGCGACACCGGCGCCGAGCACGCCGAGCCAGGGGCTGCCGGTGATGTAGGACAACGCATAGCCGCTCATGGCGCCCATCACGAGGATGCCTTCGAGGCCGAGGTTGATCCGCCCACTCTTCTCGGTGATGCACTCGCCCAGGCTCACGAACAGAAACGGCGTGCTCACGCGGACGGCGCCGCCCAGCACGGCGATCGGCACACCCCACCAGCCGAGCTCGGTCACGTTCAAGCCCTCTCGGGCCGAAAGATCTTCAGCCGGCCGTACACGGTCTCGCTGGCCAGGATCAGCATGAAGGCGATGCCCTGCAGGACCAGCACGGTCGCGTCGGGCAGATCGAGCCGCCGCTGCAGCATGCCGCCGCTCGCCGAGATCCCGCCGACCAGCACGGCGACCGGCACGATCGCCAGCGGGTTCTGGCGGGCGATGAACGCCACGAGGATCCCGGCGTATCCGTAACCGGCGATCAGCGAGGCGTTGGCGCTGCCGTGGACGGCCGCCACCTCGACCATACCGGCCAGACCCGCCGCCGCGCCGCCGAGGGCGCACGCGGCGAGCACAATGGCGCCGACCGGGAGGCCGGCCAGCCGCGCCGCCCGGGCATTGCCGCCCACGATGCGCAGAGCGAACCCGTACGTCGTGTGCTTGACCAGCACGTACGTCACGAGACAGAAGACCAGGCCGAACCCGAGGCCCCAGTGCACGTCGAGCCCGGGGAGCGATCCCACCATGTTCGCGTCGCCGATGGGCGTGGTCGACGGCTTGTTGAGGCTCGCCGGATCCCGCAGCGGCCCCTCGACGAAGTGATTGAACACGGCGATCGCGATATACCCCAGGAGAAGGCTCGAGATCGTCTCGTTCACGCCGCGGTACTGGCGCAACGCTCCGGTCAGCGCGATCCACGCGGCGCCAGCCAGCATGCCGGCGAGCGCCATCGCGAGCTTGACGCCGAGCGGTGGCACTCCGACCAGGAGATGTCCGACCACGGCCGCCGCCAGGCCCCCGAGCACGAGCGCCCCTTCCCCGCCGATCACCATCAGCCCGGCCTGGGCTGGCAACGCCACGCAGAGCGCCGTGAGGATCAGCGGTGCGGCGCGCGCGAGCGTGTTCTGCCACGAGAACGCGCTGGCGAACGCCCCGCGATAGATGAGCTCGTAGACTTCGAGCGGATTCCGGCCGAGCCCGGCCATGGCGATACCGAAGACGACCATCGCGGCAGCCAGCGCGCCGACCGGAATCGCGAGCGCTTCGGCGGATTGGCGGAGGCGACCGGACGGTCCAGACGCCATGACGTCGCGTCAGACCTTGCCGATCACGCCCTCGGTGAGATAGTTCATCTGCTCTAGCACGGGCTCGGTCTGCTTCAACGCGGTCCCGCCGGCGATGACCGTCTTTCCGGTGTTGTCCTTCAGCGGGCCCTTGAAGATGACGTAGTCGCCCTTCAGCATCTGCGCCTTGACGGTGTCGGCGTTCTTGCGGCCGCCCTCGGCCACCGCCTTGCCGTAGGCGGACGTCCGCACGAACCCTTCCTTCAAGCCGCCGCGCATGAAGTTGACCATCGGCTTGCCAGCCATGGCGTCCTGGATGTGGGTCGCGTACGGCGTGACCCAGTTCCACTCGGCGCCGGTCAGGTACCCCTTCGGGGCTAGCGCGCTCTGGTTGGCGTGATAGCCGCACACGCTGATGCCGCGACGCTCCGCGGTCTCGACGACGACCTTCGGGCTGTCGACGTGACACGTGAGGACGTCGACGCCCTGGTCGACGAGGCTGTTGGCCGCCTCGGCCTCCTTCACCGGCAGGGCCCAGTCGCCCGTGATGACGAGCAGCGTCGTGAACTTCGGGTCGACGCTGCGCGCGCCGAGTGTGAACGCGTTGATGTTGCGCAGCACCTGGGGGATCGGCTTGGCGGCGATGAAGCCGAGCTTCTTGCTCTTGCTGGCGTGCCCGGCCACGATGCCGCTGAGGTACAGGCACTCGTCGATGTAGCCGAAGTAGCTGCCGGTGTTCTTCGGGTGCTTGCCGTCGGTCCAGAGCCCGCCGCAGTGCGCGAACCTCACCCTCGGATACTTCTCCGCCATCTTCAGCATGTGTGGATCGAAGTAGCCGAACGACGTCGGAAACAGGAGCGTCGCGCCGTCCTGCTCGATCATCGAGCCCATGGTCTTCTGGACGTCCGTGGTCTCGGGCACCTTCTCCTGCTCGACGACGGACACCCCCGGCATCTTCTTCATGGCCGCCGCCGCCTGAGCCTGCGCCTGGTTGTAGCCGTAGTCGTCGCGCGGGCCGACGTAGATCACGCCCACGACGAGCTTGTCCGCCGCGTGGGCCGAGCGCGCGCCGTATGGCGCCAGCGCGCCGAGGGCGCCGGCCACGCCGAGTCGCTTCAGCACTTCACGACGGCCGATGAGGTCGATCATGATCCGCTCCTTTCGACGGTTGCCGGGCGCACGCCCAGCGTCCCAATGCGCGACGCGGGCGCAACCTCCGTGCCACGGCGATGTCGGCACCTAAGCCTCGATTTCTACGAGACGACACGCGGCGAGCGTACGGCCGCCGGGCTCGGCGTGCCTCGCGCGCGTGCACGACTGCTCATTCAGCGAGCAGCTCTCGCCGGCCGCCGCAGCTTTCGAAGCGTCGCGAGGTTCCGGAGATCCGCGGTGGGCTCGGGCTCCTTCGGCGTCTCCAGCACCTTCGGCACGCGCGTGAAGCGGCGGTCGTTCATCAGGCTCCGGAACGCGCGAAGCCCGAGGAAGCCACGGCCGATGTGCTCGTGGCGGTCGAGTCCCGAGCCGAGCCGCGCGCGCGCGTCGTTCAGGTGGAAGGCCAGGACCCGCCTCCGCCCCACCGTCGTCTCGCACTCGGTCATCGCCCGGCGGTATCCGGTCTCGGTGCGCAGATCGTAGCCGGCGGCGAAGAGATGACACGTGTCCACGCACACGCCGAGACGCTCGGGCCGGGCCGCGCGATCGATGAGGGTCGCCAGCTCGCCGAACGTCCGGCCGAGGCTGTTGCCGCCGCCCGCGGTGTTCTCGAGCGCGACCTTCACCCGATAGCCGGCCGTGCGACCCAGCGTCTCGTCGAGCGCGGCGGTCACGCGGCGCAGCCCGACCTCGAGCCCGGCGCCCATGTGCGAGCCGGGATGGATGACCACGCACGAGAGCTCCAGGGCCTCGGCGCGCTCCAGCTCATCGGTGAACGCCGAGACCGACTGAGCCCACGCGGCCGGGTCGGGGCTCGCGAGGTTGAGCAGATAGCTCGAGTGGGCGAAGCAGTGGCGGATGCCGGTGCGGCGCCGGGTCGCGCGGAACATTTGGACGTCCTCGGCGCCCAGTGCTTTCGCCGCCCACTGGCGCTGGTTCTTCAAGAAGATCTGCACGGCGCCGCAGCCGACCGCGCGGCCCCGCTCGAGGGCCAGATGCAGGCCGCCCGCGATGGACATGTGGGCGCCGATCTCGTCCCTCCGCGTCAACATAGCGGCCACCATACCACTTTGCTATTGTGTCGTTATGGACCCATTCGCGATCCCCTCGACGTTCACGACGACGTTCGCGCTCGAGTACGGCGTCTCCGAGGTCGACATGCGGCGCCTCTACGAGAACGCCAAGCGCGACCAGTGGAACGCTACCCGGGACATCCCGTGGGCGGACGCACCTTCCCCCGATGGCCGTGTGATCGCCGACGAGCTCGTCGATATCTACGGCAGCCCGCTCTGGGATCGGCTGCCCGAGACCGATCGCGTGGCGTTGAACCGCCACGTCGCCGCGTGGCGCCTCTCGGTGCTCATGCATGGCGAGCAGGGCGCGATGCTCGCCTGCAGCCAGATGGTGGACATCGTGCAGGGCGCCGACGCGAAGTTCTTCCAGGCGACGCAGGTGATGGACGAAGCCCGGCACAACGAGGTTCTCAGCCGCTACATCACCGATCGCCTCGACGGCCTCAAGTACCCGATGCCGGCCAACGAGCGCGACATCTTCGACTCGATCCTGTCGGAGAGCCGCTGGTACCTCAAGACGATCGCCCTGCAGCTGGTGGCCGAGACCTTCGCGGTGTCGCTGTTCAAGATGATGAGCGAGAGTGCGCGCGACCCGGTCCTCGGCACGGTCTGCAAGCGCATCCTGCAGGACGAGTCGCGCCACATGGGGTTCGGCATGCTGTCGCTGCCGAAGGTCGTGAGCGAGGCGTCCGAGGCGGAGCGCCGCGAGCTCGAGGATTACACGTGCTTCGCCCTGGAGAAGACGCTGCTGGGGTTCTTCCCGCTGGAGGCGTACCAGGACGCGGGGTTCAGCCCGGCCCAGATCGACGAGGCCAAGCGCTACCGGCGTGAGACAGCGGCCTCCAACGACTACGCGCCCTTCCGCAAGTACTTCAAGCGTGACCTGCACGGGTCGATGGTCGCCAACCTGGCACGCCTCGGCCTCCTCACCGACCGCGTGCGGCCACGCCTCGAAAAGCTCGGCGTCACGCTGCCGGCGAGCTGACCGACCCGATCAGCGCCTCGAGTCGTCGCGTCCGATAGCGCCACATCGCCGCCAGCTGGCGGCCGACCAGCAACGCGTGCGCCACGCGGCCGATCGGCCCGAGCGGGAGCCGGTAGGTCACCCGGTCCTCCATCCACGTCCCACCGTCGTCTTCCAGGAACCGATGCCGATGCTCCCACCGCGCGTAGGGCCCTCGCACCTGGACGTCGACGAAACGGTAGGGCGGATCCCATTCGCGAATGAAGACGCGCCAGCCCACCGGGATGCCGAGCCACGACATCCGCAGATCGAGCACGTCCCCGGCCGAGAGCGCGTCGGGCGCGGCGAGCACCCGCAGATGGAACGAGGGCGGCGTGATCCGCACGAGGTTCGCGGGATCGGCGAAGAACTCGAAGACTTCGGGACGCGCCCGGGCGAGCCACACGCGCGACTCGAAGACGTAGTCGGCCATGACGCGCCGGCTATCATAGGCAGGTGCCCGGAACGAGTCAAACGCGTGCCTACGTCGCGCTCCTCCTGAGCGTGGCGCTCTGGGGCAGCTATCCGGCCACCGCGAAGCTCGCGCTCGTCGACTTCCCGCCCTTCTTCCTGGCCGCCGTCCGCTGCACGCTCGCGTCCTGTTTCCTGCTGATGCTCCTGGCCCGGTCGTCGAGCGACACCATCCGCGGACTCGGGCCAGGTGCCGCGGGAGTCTTCCTCGTTCTCGGCGCCGCCGGCATCTGGGGGTCGATGCAGTTCACGTACCTGGCGATCTACTACACGACCGCCGGCAACGCGGTCATCCTCCAGGCGGTGACGCCCGTGGTGGTGGCGCTCTTCGCGCGCCTCTACCTCGGCGAGCGGCTGCGCCGGGTCCAGTGGTTCGGCGTCAGTGCGTCGGTCTTCGGTGTGCTGCTGGTCATCACCCGTGGCCGCCTGGCGTTGCTCGAGCCCGCGGACCTGCACGTCGGGGACTTCATCACGCTGGCGTCACTGTGCAGCTGGGCCGTCTACACCGTCTTCGGCAAGCGCGTCCTCGCGTCGTACTCTCCGCTGCTCGCGACGACCGCCGCGTACGTCATGGGCACGTTGCTGATCCTGCCGACCGCCATGGTGGTGGCGCCGCTGTTTCCTACGCCGCGGCTCGGATCGCTCACCGCATGGGCGGTCGTCGTCTATCAGGGAGTCCTGGGCGCCGTCGCGCACATCTGGTGGTACCGGGCGGTCCAGATCGTGGGACCGAGTCAGGCCGCGATCTTCACCAACCTCCAGCCGATCGTCGGCATCGTCCTCGCGCCGCTCCTGGTGGGCGAGCGCATCGGCCTCTGGCAAATCCTCGGCACCGCCTGCGTCTTGGTGGGCGTCGGCCTCACCACCCGCGCCCACCTCCGACCCGCCTCCCCAGAAAACAAAGACCCTCACTGAGCAGGCGCGGCGGGAAAAGAGTGCCAGGAGACGGAGCCGGCTGCGAAATCGAGAAGGCGCTACGCCACTAAGCCGCCCGAACCGGACGCGACCTCGACAAGTTCAAGACACGCGAAGACGGACGGCGGCGGGGCGGGAGTGGAGAGGGCTGGCGCGACCCGTGTAGTCAGGTTGAAGGAGCCGTCGCGTTACTTCGTATCCGCCGCGCACTGAGAGCTAGCGTGGTCGCGCCAGCCTTCCCCACTCCCGCCCCGCCGCCGCCCGCCTCACCCGAGCTTCTTGACCTCGGCGAGAATCTTGTCCGGCTCTGGCAACTCCCCTTTGCCGTAGCGCTCGACGAAGCGAATCTTCCCTTGCGTGTCGACGATGAACGTCGCCCGGCGGTTGGCGTTCCAGTCGGCCCAGTAGACCCCGTAGTCCTTCGCGGCGGCGCGGTGAACGTCTGAGAGCAGCGGGTAATTACTGATGCCGACCGACTTGCCCCAGTTCTCGTGGCTGAACGGGCTGTCCGTGCTGATACCCAACACCTGGGTATTGGCCGCCTGAAAGTCGCTGACGCGCTTGTCGAAGGCGGGCATGCATTTGCTTCAGCCGGATGTCCAGTCCAGCGGATAGAAGAGAATGACCACGTTCTTTCCGCGGAAGTCGCTCAGGCTGACGTCCTTCAGTCCGATCGTCTTAAGCGTAAAGCCCGGCGCGGAATCGCCGACGTTGAGTGTTTGGCGGTCGGTCACTCCCTGGAGCCTCCCTTCGCGAATGTTCGCGGTGCGGGAGAGGTCATCTTCGCACGCGGGTCCGCGGCCGACGCCGGCGGCTTGCGCGCCGCGGCCCACGCGAGGTTGCGCCGGCTCTCCAGCGGCGTCTCCGGCAGCCCCAGATGTGCGGCGGCGGTGACGACGCGCTTGGTTTCCCAGAGTCGCGCGAACCGGTCGGCGGCTCGCGCGTCGCGAAGCGCGTGATGGTCCATGATGACGCGGCAGCCCGTCGTCTCGACCACGCGCAGCAGGTGGTCGATGGAGCGCTCGATCGGGTCGCGCCCGAGCTCGCGCTCGAGATATGACGGCGCGCCCGACAGATACAGGAGCGTCGGCCGCTGCTGGATGACGTACGCGGCGGACACCGCCGACGCGGGTCCCTGGAGGTCAGAGGCGAAGACGAAGCGCTCACGCTCGGCCGGGTCGACGATCGTCAGCGCGACGACCGACCCGAAGGGCGTGCCGTCGACGCCGTGCGGAAGCGGCGGCGACACGTAGAGCTCGAGCCCCATCTCACGATGCTGGGTGGAGTCCGCGCTCTCGACGCGCGCCTGGCCGTCCAGCGCTTTCCACAGCGCCTCGGCGCGCCGGGCCTGCTGCCCCCCGACCATGCGGCGCGGGTCCTTCGCGAGCACGAGGCGACCCGCGTAGGATGTGGGATCGGAGCGGAAGTGGTCCTCGTGGTAGTGGCTGACGAACACGACGCTGGCGCGCGCCGCGTACGCGGAAATCCGGTCGTTCGCGCGGCGCAACGCCTCCCACTCGGCCTCGGCCGGCGGCAGACCGAACCGCGCGGGCGCGAGGGTGGCGCCGGGATCGATGAGGATGCCGGTGCGTCCGACCTCGACGTAGGTCGCCATCGAGCGCACACCGAGCGACTCGGCGGCCAGCGGAATGACTTTCATGCTTCGTGCTCCAACGATTGACTCCCCGAACGCCGGGCGCCGGAGGCTCTGCACCGGCGCCCGGCGGCAAATCAATCAAATACAGCGGCCGCCGTCCACCTCGATGCACGTGCCGGTGATCATGGCGGCCTCGTCGGACGCGAGGAAGACCGCGGTACGCGCAAGGTCCTCGGGCTGGTTCAGCCGCCCGAGCGGCACCGTGGCGACGTAGCGGGCGCGGCCCTCGTCGTCGACCACGCGCTTGCCCATGAACGCCGGGAGCATCGGCGTCTCGGTCGCCACCGGCGCGATGGACACGACGCGCACGCCGTGGCTCGCGGCTTCGAGGGCCAGGCTCTTCGTCAGCGTCACCACCGCCCCCTTCGACGCCGCGTACGCCTGCACGCCGGGCCGCGGGCGGATCGCCGCGGTAGACGCGGTGATGAGGAACACGCCGCGGCGCTGCCGCTTCATGACCGGCAGCGCGTACTTGGCGCCGAGCCATACCCCTTTCACGTTCACCGCCATGATCCGATCGAAGAGGGCCTCGTCCACGTCCTCGACGTCCTGCGGTGACTGCGGCACGCCGGCGTTGGCGAAGAAGATGTCAAGCTGCCCCCACAGCGCCTGGGCCTTCTCGACGACGATCCGGTTGTCCGCCGCCCGCGTGACGTCGGCGCGGAGCGCGAGCGCCTGTCCGCCGGCCTTCTCGATCTGCTCGACGGTCGCCTTCGCGCTGGCCTCGTTCACGTCGACCACGACCACGCGCGCGCCTTCCGTCGCCATCGCGAGCGCCGAGGCGGCGCCGATGCCCGAGCCCGCGCCGGTGACCACGGCGACCCTGCCCTGAAGTCTCATCGACGGTCTCCTAAGTTCTGTTGCGACACGACAAGCTCGGCTCGTCGCCCGCGAAGCCCCCGAGTCGACGCGGTCCGCCCACGCGCCAGCGGAACCGAGGCAGGACGACGCGCCCGCGTCGAAACTGCACCCCCTCCTGCTCGAGCCTGATCCGCTGCGTCACCATCCCGCTCACGCGCGGCCGGCGGCTGATGCCGCCCAGCGAGTTGACCACGCGATGCCAGGGCACGCCGTCGGCGTCACGCATCACCTGCCCGACCGCGCGCGCCGAGCGCGGCCGGCCCACGAGCACGGCGACCTGGCCGTACGTCGCGACGCGCCCGCGCGGGATCCGCGCGACCAGCCTGAGCACCGAGGTCTTGAACGTCACGCCGGCGCCCCGCCGGTCTGTAGCTCGTAGAGCCGCGCGTAGAGACCGGCGTAGCGCAGGAGCTCCGCGTGTGTGCCCTCCTCGTGGACGCGGCCTCGATGCAGCACGAGGATCCGATCGGCCGTGTGCACCGTTGAGAGGCGGTGCGCGATCGTGATGCTGGTCCGTCCCGCGAG
>Ga0209161_10001057_pt1 | contig 22603 bp, 18 predicted proteins | sample GraSoiAngelo_155_FD_186169 | JGI IMG/M metagenome (GOLD analysis project Ga0209161, IMG submission 186169) | Grasslands soil microbial communities from the Angelo Coastal Reserve, California, USA - 14_1009_13_30cm (SPAdes) (version 2) | ecosystem: Environmental > Terrestrial > Soil > Grasslands... | reverse complement strand
TTCTCGGGCCACACCGGGTCGGCAACAATCTGGAGATCCGCATTTTCCGGCCGGATGCGCGAAGGATCGACATCATCTTGAATCAAGATTCAAAAAGGCCGATCCCAGCCGAGCGAACTGAGAGTGATGGTTTCTTTTGCGCCACTATAGCCGGCGCCTCGCGCGATCTCGACTACCATCTCCAGATTACCAGGTGGGACGGATCAGAAGAGCTTTTACGCGATCCGTATCAATACGGCCCGATCATGGGCGAGGTGGATGTGCATCTCTTCGGCGAAGGACAGCACTGGAAGATTTACGAAAAATTTGGAGCCCATTTGCGGACCATTGGCGATACCGCGGGCGTTTACTTCGCGGTCTGGGCGCCGAACGCGCAGCGCGTCAGCGTGGTAGGCGACTTCAACAACTGGGATGGCCGCGTCAATCCGATGCGCAAACTCCTCGGCAGCGGCGTTTGGGAGTTATTTTTGCCCGGTATTAGAGAAGGCGCGCATTACAAATTCGAAATTCGCACCCATTCCGGGGTACTGCTGCTCAAGAGCGATCCGTTCGCATTTTTTAATCAGCACGGAATATCGACCGCGTCACTCGTTTACAATCTGGAGCGCTATCAATGGAGCGATGCGGAATGGATGGAAGCGCGGCGCAGAAAAGATTGGTCGAAAAGTCCAGTCAGTATTTACGAGGTGCATCTTGGTTCGTGGCGACGCAAAGCTGACGAAGGAAATCGCCCGCTCAGTTACCTCGAGCTGGCCGAGACTCTGGTGCCGTACGCGGTGGAAATGGGTTACACGCATATCGAGCTGCTGCCGATCGCCGAGCATCCTTTTGAAGGCTCCTGGGGCTATCAAGTCACCAATTATTACGCGCCGACCAGCCGATTCGGCACGCCGGATGAGTTCCGTCATTTCATCGACAAATGTCATCAGGCCGGCATCGGCGTGATCATGGATTGGGTGCCTGCACATTTTCCAAAGGACGCTCACGCGCTCGCCGAATTCGATGGCACCGATCTCTACGAGCATATGGACCCGCGCCAGGGCGAGCAACAGGATTGGGGCACGCTCATTTTCAATTTTGGCCGCAACGAAGTGCGCAATTTTCTCATCGGCAACGCGCTCTTCTGGCTCGACAAATATCACATCGACGGTCTGCGCGCGGACGCCGTGGCTTCGATGCTTTACCTCGACTATTCGCGGAAACCCGGCCAATGGATCCCGAACGTTTACGGCGGCCGCGAGAACCTCGACGCCATCTATTTTTTGAAACGCTTCAACGAAGTTTGCTATGAGCGTTTCCCCGGAATCATGACCATCGCAGAGGAATCAACCGACTGGCCCGGCGTATCGCGCCCGGTTTATCTGGGCGGTCTTGGCTTCGGTTTCAAATGGAACATGGGCTGGATGCACGATTTCCTGCAATACATGAGCATCGACCCGATTTACCGGCGCTTTCATCACGGCAACATCACCTTTTCGCTGCTCTACGCCTTCCACGAGAATTTCATTCTTGTGCTCAGCCACGATGAAGTTGTGTACGGCAAGCGTTCGTTGTTATCCAAAATGCCGGGCGACGAATGGCAGAAGTTTGCCAATCTCCGGATGTTTCTGGCGTGGATGTACGGTCATCCCGGTAAAAAGCTCCTCTTCATGGGCGGCGAATTCGGCCAGTGGAACGAATGGAACCACGACACGAGCCTTGACTGGCAACTGGTCGATCTTCCCCGTCACGATAGCCTGCGCCGGCTGGTGCAACATCTGAATTACATTTACAAAAACGAACCGGCGCTTTGGCAGCTGGACGATACTTACGAAGGATTTGATTGGATCGATCTTCACGACGCCGATAACAGCGTCGTTTCGTTCCTGCGAAAATCGCGCGACGGCGACGCAGTCGCGTTTGTGGTGAACGCAACGCCGGTCGTGCGCTACGATTACCGCCTGGGCGTCCCCGAGTCCGGTTTCTATCGTGAGCTCATCAACACCGATGCTGAAACGTACGGCGGCAGCAACGTAGGAAATCTCGGCGGCGTCCAAACCCAGGACGTTCCCTGGATGGGCCGCCAACACTCAATCCTTATTCATTTGCCGCCCCTGGCGACGGTGGCGTTCAAGCTAGAAAGGTGACTCGTTACCTCCGCCAAATCTTGATTGCGTTGTGTCAACAGTCAGGACCGACCCCACTTCTCCCAAATTATGTGTCGAAGCTTCGCAACTGAGGAATGCGCGCAGCAACCTCAGCAAGTACTTCGCTTTGCTGAGGGGCTTCGCCTTCGCGTAGCGCCGTCAGCACGTCATCCCAGAGTGTAAAGATTACCTTGGGATCGCTCATTGCATAACCGACGCCAGATTCATTTCTGTTCAGCTGATACACGAGCCAAGTAATTTCGCTGTTTTCCTTACCCTCGACGCGCCGAATTCGCGGAAGAGCAGTGAAGAAAGGGTCGTCAACTACTACGAAGAAGCGCTTATCCCAACGACGGAGCATGGGAACATCGTTGCGGATTGGCGTAGAGTTAGGTACAAAGTTGGTCGTGGCCAGGTTAGCCGAGAATGCAAAAGAATTCTGTCGAAATGAGATCGACCGAATGCTCAAGAACTCGCAGACCAAAGTCATTGCTCCGGTTATCACTTTCGGCCTTTTGAGGGCTCATGCCGAAACTGGCAAGATGCAGTTTTCAGATTCTGAAATTCGGAAGAGCTACGACGCCGCGGTAGAATTCTTGAAAGGCTTTCTGCGTCACGACGTGCACATCGGCGCAAAATATTACGACGCATACGGGTCACGAATGTCTCGCTATCACGTTCTGAAACCAATCGGTCATTTGAAATACGAGTTGCTGGCTCCTTTCACCGAGGAGGCTGAAACGCTCGCAAAGTGGATACCAAAGCGCATCAAGCAGCATATCACAGAGCGACTTGGCGTGGTTCCACTGCTCAAAGATGCAAACACGCGAGCAAAGTTGGCAGATTCTGCTTCGGAGTTTCAGCAACTTATCCGCGATCAGATTGATAGAACCCCAGCCAACTTCGAAATCTTTAGCTTCGCGTTGATCAAAGTTCATTTGGAGAAGTTTGCGTGTAAGATCTATCGGGACACACGCACTGCCGCGCACGATAAAGGCGTTGATCTCTCAACCAACTTCGGTGTGGTCTACCAGATCAAGCGATTGCGCATCTTTACTCAATCAGAAGCAGACCAAGTCTATGCTGAACTGAAGGTGAATTTCGATAACGAGCGACTTCAGGAAGGGAACGTCGTTCTCGTGATCGACGACATTTCGAAAAAGGTGAAGAAGTATTTGATCGACATGAAGGTCCAATCATTTTCCAGGTCTGATTTGCTCAAACTGGCAGCCAACTTCGATGAGCCAGAGGATCGACAAAAAGTTTTGCGAATTGTCTACGAGGAGTTCCGTCGAGAATATTCGAATGGCGGTTAAGGCACTCGTCGATCACGTTGCCCGGTTCGTCAAGCGTTCTGCTGCCTCTATTGCGGCACGTTCCGTTGCGAATCTTGTCTCGCGCAGACTTAGGAAATCGATCGGATAATTTCCTTCGATGACGTTAAGCGTTGCGCCGCCAAGTCCATCGGCTTCGACGACTACCTCTCCGTCGTCGGCGGGACTAATGGGAGCGCGAAAGACTATCGAGTTCGGTGAGCTAATGCGAAGCCGCTGCCGGATGTCCTCACTTTCCGCGTGTAAATGTTTCAATCTTAATAAGCTCTCCTCGTCATTCATGAATCGTATATACGGCCGCATGGGGCAGGTAGGAAAATCGAATTTCTCCATAAAGACGCTTTCGGCGTGATCCCCAAATATTTGCGGAACAAACCTGTTGCGTTCTTTATCGATCCTCCATATACAGCGGGCGGAAAGTCCGCGGGCAGGCGTTTGTACCTTCACAGCTCAATCGATCACAATTCACTCTTTGATTTGCTCGAGAACGCAGCGGGCGACGTGATGCTCACTTACGATGACGCGAAGGAGGTGCGGGATCTTGCGGCGATGCATGGTTTCTTCATAAAGCCAATCGCGATGAAGACAACTCATCACACTCGGATGTACGAACTCGCAATTACCAATCACGCGTTTGCCGCGACGCCTGCTAACGAATCTCTGCGTCTCCTTGAACAATCGCCACGTTATCGAGCTAAGCGGAAGTCAAGACACACTCGCAATGGCAAAGGATAGCGATGGGTTAACGTAGGGGTTTGCAATGGGGTCAGTCCTCACTTTTGACACAAAGCAACCATTTTATTGGCGAAGAAGATTGGAGAGATTTCCATGATCCCATTTCTAAGCGCAGGGCTATCCATTTCAACCTCATCGTGGTTTGCGAGCGCAGGCTCTCGCAAGCGACGTTGCGTCCTCACTACAGGATCTCCGAGCTGAATTCGCCATCGCTCACGCGGGTGCCAATTTTCATTCTTGGCCGGACTGCCGTGATTGTCCGAATAATTTTTCCGCGCTCGTTCATCGTGATGCTGTAGTTGACTTGTTGCTTTCGCAAAATCTTGAACCGTTGTGTCAAATGCTGTGGCTGGCAGCGGCAATCAGCAGCCCGACGTTATGTCCACGGATTTACGAGCGAGATGCCTAATCCTTCCACGTTTCTTGTATTACGCGTCGCGAACGTTAGCCGATGAACCTGTGCGGTTGCTGCGAGCAAACCATCTTCCGGTGGAATTGGGCGCAACGCGCTGAGCCGTCCCCACTCGTAGGCGATTTCTAGCGTGATTGCCAGCATGCGGTCGCTGTATAGTTGGACTAGCCGCGCGATCCATTTTTCCAGCGTATCCGCCGCCGCCGGATCGCTCCGCCGTTTCAGGATCGCGCCGCGCCTCAATTCGCCCACGACTAGCACGCTGAGAAAATCTTGATTCGGCGGAACTGTGCTCGCCCAGGCGCTGACCTTCGCAGCACATCGTTCGCGTTTACGCAGCTCCAAAACGACATTCGTGTCGATCAAAAAACCGTTCACAATTTCACTTTGCGTGGCTTGCGCTTCGGTCTCCGAAATATGCGGCCGTCGCCCACGTCTGGCATCGTGCGAATGAAATCAATCAGTGACATGGCAGGGACTTCTCCGACAAGTGATCGTCGCAAAATTCGGCGGGCTTCCTCCTCCGCTGATACGCCGTCGGCAGCGGCCTTGGCGCGCAGTTGGCGAACCACGTGTTGATCCAGTCGTCGAATAAGAATCTGAGGCATACCAGGATGATGGCATTGCGCCCCATTATGGCTGCGGCTGTCGGCGCCGAATTCTAGCGGCGCGCTATAAATCGCTGAAAGCGCAATCCAAGACTTCGAGAAGAAAAACGGCGTCCTGCTGGTTTATGCACATCGGCGGGGAGAAACGAATGGTTTGTCCCCAGAGTCCGCCCCTCCCGAGTAGCAGGCCCATTTCTTTGCAATTCTCTAGAATCTGGGCGCACTCTTCCTTTGCCGGATCTTTCGATTGTCGATCTGTCACCAGCTCGATTCCGAGCAAGAGACCTTTGCCGCGTACATCGCCAATTAGTTCGTACTTTTCTTTCAGCCGGTTCAGACCGGACAAGATCTGATTGCCGATCTTGAGTGAGTTTTCCTGAAGCTTTTCGAGTTCGATCACTTCGAGCACTGCCATGCCTTGTGCGCAGACGACTGGGTTTCCGCCGAACGTGTTAAAATGAGTTCGCTGCTCGAGCGTGGCCGCGATCTTAGGCGTGGTCACGACCGCCCCGAGCGGGCAGCCGTTCCCGATCCCTTTCGCCATCGTTACGATGTCGGGAATCACACCCTGCGTTTCGAAGCCCCAATAGTGCATGCCGGTCCGGCCGAAACCGGCCTGCACTTCATCAGCGACGCAGACCCCGCCGGCGCCGCGAACATGCTCGTAAGCATGCTTGAGATAACCATCGGGAAAAACGACGCAACCGCCGACACCCTGGATTGATTCGGCAATGAACGCAGCGATTTGGCCGGACGTCGCGTAATCGATGAGATTCTTCACGTCGGCGGCATATTTTCGTCCAGCATCGGGATCATCGCGTCCCCAAGCGCCGCGATACGGATCGGGCGCGATGGCGTGATGAACACCGAAGCTGTGCGGCAGATTAAATTTCCATGTACGATGTGCCGTGAGTCCCATCGTCAACGTGTTTCCGCCGTGGTACCCATTTCGCAAAGCAATGGCATCGTAGTTTCCGGTGTAAACACGCGCCATGAGCAGCGCTAGATCGTTTGCTTCCGAGCCCGAGTTTACGAAGTAGCAGACTTTCAGATCTCCCGGCATCTTTGCCGCAAGTTTCTCGGCGTACAGCGCGATGTTCTGATGCAGATAAATCGTCGTGGAATGCTGCAACGTTTCGTTTTGCCTGTGTGCAGCATCGACCACGTCCGGGTGACAATGCCCGACGCTCACCGTAACGATCCCGCCAAGCGCGTCGAGATACCTTTTACCTTTTTCGTCCCAGACGTATTGCATTTTCCCTTCCACGAGCATGAGCGGCTTTTTGTAGTACAGAAAAATTCCCGGATTCAGAAATTCCCTGCGCAACTGAAGCACCTGCTCGGTCGAGGGGCCGCTGTATTGTTTTGGTTGATGGTCAAATGGCGGAAGCTCGGGAGTTTTCATGTCGATCTTTTTCCCAAAGTGCGCAGGGCCAGATAAACAACAAATGCAATCTTCGCCTATCGGAATCCGAATTAGTTTTCTCGCTGCCTCACTTTTCCGGAATTGAGGCGCTTTCCGGACGATCGATTGCTCCGCAGTGAATTGTAGCCTTGGCCACAAATTTCTGTCCACACCGCGACGCGCTAGGTGAGAAGTCCAAACAGCAAATTGGACTCGAAAATTTTAGGACCCATGAAAAGTAAACTTTTTCGCAAAGCGACGCTTGGTGTCTGCGCGATCGCGTCTGCGTCTATATGGATGCAACTCGCCAGAATCTCTTTCGCCCAGGTACCCGCGCCGCCGGTCAGGCCAAATCCAGCGCCACCAATTGTTCCTAATCCGGCCGCTACCAATCGAGTCACCCACGCCTACGGCTACGCCGCTGCCACTTTAGCTGAGGCCACTATTCTGCGTGACTCGCCAGAGAATGAATTGAACCCGCCTAAATTTTACCTCGACATTTAGATAGCTGTAGAAGAGCGCCAACTCTTCACGTTACGCAGACCGTGAAGACGCTCTAGTGCCGGGCGAGTCGTCGAAACAAGAACGCACCCAGCACAATGAACAGAACATTTGGAAACCAGACCAGCAGCTCGGGGTGCACATGCGGGTTATCACGCAATGTGTCGCCAATGATCACAAATAAGAAATACGTAATCGCGACGATCAATCCCATGGCGAAGCCGATCGACGTCTCCCGGCGATGCGCGGTGACGCCCAGCGGCACTCCGATGATAGCAAATGCAATACACGCAAACGGGAATGAAAACCGTTTGTTTATTTCCGTGCGACTAGCACTGCGCTCGTGTTGATTCTCGCTTTTGAGTTGCTCCAGCAGTTGCTCGATCGACAATGCGGAACGGCTGGGACGCTTTTTCTCCTTCTCGTACAGCTCCTCCAGACTGATCGGCAGCGTCCCCTCCACCATGTTAATTCCGTCCCGGATCTTTCGCAGGTTGAACGGATCCTTCGGATCGCGCTCCTGGTAGCGAGCCTGATACAGATGCATCAGGATTTGTTTGTTGGTCAAATCGGCTTCGAGCATGCCCGTCCGCGCATAGGTGACTTTTACCGGGAGCGCATTCTGGTTCATTTCGAACACTGTGATGTTCTCGAGCTTGTTTCCTTCCTTTTTGCCGACGTAAATCCTACGGCCGGGGAACTGATCGATTACCTGGTCACTTCCAAAAAGTGCCATTGGGTTGCGCGTTGCGAGATCGAAGATGGTGCTGCGCAATCTTTCCTGCGCGGCTGGCGCGGCCTGCACATTGAGCCACAGGCAGATCCCGGTGCAAACCAGCGCGATTCCAGCAAGTGAGATGCAAATGCGCGTAATGCTCACGCCGTTTGAGCGCAGCGCAATCAGTTCGTTATCCGCGGAGAGTCGCCCGAATACGAGAAGAATCGCCGTCAGCAATCCCCAGGGAATGGTAAAGATGAGCGAGAAGGGCAGCACGTAAGCAATGAACGTGATCAGGTATTCCATCGGGACGTCGTGATTAACCAGCAGCGGGAGCAGCTTGCGGAAAATGTTTCCGACCACGAGCACGAGGCTCAGCACGGCAATCGCAAACGCAATGTTGACCAGTAACTCGCGACTGATGAACCGATCGATCAATTTCATTTCTGTCGCACATGTTAGCATAAATTCGGCGGGGACGCTGCGCTCTGGCGTCCCGGCGCTGAAGCGCAGCGTCCTACCAAAGCCTGGACAATTTGCTAAGATCTACCCAGGATGAAGATCCACATGTACGATGTCGCTATCATTGGCGGTGGACCCGCCGGGAGCACCGCTGCTGCGTTGCTTGCGCGCGCCGGGCGGCGCGTGGTCGTTTTTGAGCGCGAAAGGTTTCCGCGGTTCCACATCGGCGAGTCCCTTCTACCGTTTAGTATGAAGGCGTTTACCCGCCTCGGGTTGCACGAAAAATTTTCGCGCGCCGGGTTCATGAAAAAATTCGGGGGCGAAATGTTCGGCGCATGTTCTGAGCAGGGAACCAAATTCTATTTCAAAGACGCGTTCCGCTCCCAAACCGATCATTCTTATCAGGTCACGCGGGCCGACTTCGACAAGGTGTTGCTCGATCACGCCGCCGAATGCGGCGCGGAAGTGTGCGAGCAAACGATGGTCGATCGAGTCGAGTTCTCAAACAATCATGTCGATCTTACGGTTAAATCGAATGGCTCATATCGAGCGATTCGTGCCCGGTACGTGATCGACGCCGGTGGACGCACATCCGTGCTCGGCAGGCAGTTCAAAATTAAAAAGACCTACGATCATCTTCAGAAATTGTCGATCTTCGCGCACTACGATGGTGTTTGGCGCGCGGAAGGAATCGACGGTACACTCACGCTCCTGATCCGTGGAATCGATCGCTGGTTTTGGATAATCCCCCTTACCGCCGAGCGCACCAGCATCGGCATCGTTCTGGACAGCGAAACATTTCGAAAATCAAAGCTGAGCGCCGAAAATTTTCTCGATCAGGCGCTCGCCGAACAGCCAATCATCGCCAAACGAATGACAAATGCGCGGCGGGCGTCAGAAGTTTACGTGGAAGCGGATTTCTCCTATCGCAGCGCAAAACTGCATGGAGACCGCTGGTTGCTTGCGGGCGATGCCGCTGGTTTCATCGATCCAATTTTTAGCAGCGGCGTTTTCCTCGCGGTGTTCAGTGGCGAGCTGGCTGCTGATTCGCTAAACGAAGTGCTTGATCGTCCGCGCCGGGCAAAACGGCTGTTCGCGCGGTACGAGCGCGCGGTCAACCGAGCGATGGATGTTTATCTCCGCTTTGTCAACGCTTGGTACACAAAGGAATTTATCGAAGTTTTCCTCGCGCCGCGCGATGTGCTGGGCCTTCCGCCCACAGTGAACGCCGTGCTCGGCGGAAATGTCGGCAACTGCTTTGCCATCCGATGGCGAATGTGGGTGTTTTATTTTTTGGTTTGGTTGCAACGCCGCTACCCAATCGCTCCTAGGCTCACTCTCGTACCGAAGAAAGAGGAAGCACCAACGCCCGTCGAAACGGTTGGCGTAGTATCGTGATGGGAAAGAAGCCAGGGGCGATTGAGGTCAATTGCCCCCACCTTAAGATCGCAATCATTGCGCTCGCGATTATCGATCTAACCGGTTGTGCAACGATGCCGGCGCATAAATTTGCTGAGCCGGCTTCCAATTGGCAGACCAGAACCGGACAACTCATGTATCGCACACCTCAAACAACGCTCATTGGCGACGTGATTGTACGTTATTCGAAAACCGGCGATTTCGAATTGACGGTCTCGAAGGGTCCGGCTGTGACGTTGCTCTCTCTACGGCAGGACGCCACGTTTGCCGAAGTCAAAGGGCCATTCTCGCGCGGCGGCTGGTCTGGTCGCGTAGAACAAGCGCCGCAGCAACTGCGCGGTTGGCTCGACTTGCGAGACAAACTCATTCACTCCCAAGATCGACGAATGGTGCGATTCGTCGCCGGCAACGAGACATTTCTGTTTCGGTTTTAGCTAACACGCTCAGCCGTTGTAAAGCCGCCGCTGTTGCAGAACACTAGCGCAGTTCATGCGGATCAGTGATTTCATTGCCCGGACCATAACGCAGCGACGCGGGTTCGTGTGGACGGGCGTAGGTGTGCTGACTGCCGCGTGTCTCACAGTTCTCATCACCTCGCTGCGGCTCGATTCCGAAATCTTCAACGTTTTGCCCGGCAGGTTTCCTTCGGTGCAAGGGCTTAAAATTTACGATCGCGAGTTTGAGCAAACGCATGAGCTCACTTTCGCGCTTCTTTGTGAGCCGCAGGACGTGGATAAACTGGAGGACTTCGCGACGGTATTTGCTGAAAAATTACGAAAGCAACCGTGGTGCACTCGTGTGCTCGCGGGTTCGCCCATGGCCACGCCTGATGGAATTCGCGATCTCCAATCGATCGCAGTGCCACTGCTCCTGAACCTGGAACCGAGCGCCTTCGACCAGACGATATCAATCTTGCAACCGCGGAAAATTCAGGATCGGCTCCATCGATTGCGTCAACAGATCGAAGCGGGTTCGCCGCGACCGGAGTTCGAGCTTTCCTTCGACCCGCTCGGTCTGATTGCGCCCGCGCTCAAACCTTTTGCAGAAAACACCGCGACTGAACAGGAGCAACCGCTCACCTCACCCGATGGGACGATGCGAGTTTTTCTCGCAGTCACGAATCAGCCGTCCGTCAGCGCCTTCGAATGCCAGCGTTTGATGCGTCGCGTGAACGAGTTCCGTACAACTGCGGGCGCGGGATGGGCTGGCGGCCGCTTGCAAGTTCTTGTGACCGGGCGCGCGGCTTTTGTGTCGGAAATTTCCCTGAGCATGCGCTATGACATCGTGGCTACGCTACTGGGTTCGGTTCTGCTGGTGGGCAGTATTTTTTTTGTAGGTTTTCGGCGATGGCTCCCGTTGCTGGGCATGGCATTTTGCCTTCTACTCTCTTGTTTGGTTGCGCTCGTGCTCGGGCAGCTCCTTTTTGGACGGCTCAGCATGATCAGCGTCGCGTTTTGCGCCATTTTAGTCGGACTCGGAGTTGATTTCGCGATCCTCACGATCGGGCGCTATCACCAGGCGCGCGCCGATGGAGAACCGCATCAGCAAGCCATTGCCACCTCGGTTGCAAAACTTGGGCGGGCGATTTTTTTTGGCGCGCTCACGACTGCGGTTGGGTTTCTCGCGCTCGTGTTAAGTGGTGCGATGAGCTTTTCGCAACTCGGCATGCTGATTGCGATTGGCATTTTCGTGGCTGGTCTGTTCATGTGCTCGATCTTATTTCTTTTTATTCGCGAGCGGCAAAAGCCTGTTCGTCATGATTGGCTATTCGATCTCGTAAAAAAATATGTGCGATGGACTGTGCGTCGGCCGGCTACGATATTGATCTCTTCCAGCGCGGTGTTGTTGTTGCTAACCGGAATCGGGTTTTCACCCATTCCGCCGCTTCGATTCGAGGCGAGCACGCGTTCGCTGCAACCAAAAAACATTCGGGCAAATCAAAGTCTTGAGAAGATCATGCATACGATGCCCGTGCGCTGGGAACCTGTGCTGGCAATCGTGCATGCCACAAATTCAAAAGAACTGCATGATGCCTGGCAGAAACTGGCGGCGCACTGGCGTGATCTCCAAACAGTCGGCAAGATCAAAAGCTTCTTCACACCCGCTGCGCTGTGTCCGTCGCCAATTTGGATGCAACGAAATCGCGAAGAGTTGAGTGCGATTAATTTTCAAGCGGCGCGCGAAACATTGGTACAAACTTTAAACGCAGAGGGATTCAATCCGGATGCGTTCACGCCAGCTTTCGCGTTGCTCGACGATTTGCAACATCTTGCCCTTCCAGGCGTGCCTCTCCCGAATTGGCGCGCTCAACTGCCGAAGTCTTCGAGTTGGTGGTTTTTGGTCGATCGGTACTTCGCGCGAGATCCGTTGCTCACCACAGGATTTGTTACGACGAATCAACCAGTCGCCACGCACGCGCAGAGCGAATACCTCAAATACAATTTACCAGTGCGAGGCGTGCCGGTGATTCTCTCGGGCTGGACCTATGTACTGGCTGATCTGTTGCCATGGTCGCACCGGCAACTGCTCATCATCAGCGCGTTGATGGCCATCTTCGACGTATCGCTGCTTGCGATCCTGTATCGGGATTTGCGGCTGTGGCTGATTCAGGTCGTTACGCTTGCGTTTGGGATCGGGGCAATGATCGCTTCTATGAAATTGCTGCACATCAATTTAAATCTCCTGAATGTGCTTTCCTTCCGGCTCGTGCTGGCCATCGGCGTGGATTACGGCATCTACACCGTGCTGGTTTGGCAGAAAACACGTGATGTCGAGCATGACGTCGCGGGAGTGGTCAAGCCCGTGCTGCTTGCCGGTTTGACCGCTGTGAGCGGTTTCGCTTCCCTCGCTCTGGCCCGCAATCCGTCGCTCACCGGACTTGGAGTTGCGTGCGCCCTTGGAATTTTCTGGAGTTTGGTCGCGACGATTTTCTTTACGTTGCCGGCAATGGCCGCGGCTGAACCCAAGTCGTGGCACGAAAATAGGATCGCCAGCCGCTAGTATAATAGAATCTATGCGCAAGATTCTTTTGATCGTCAGTGGTCTGATTTGCCTGACGAGCTTTGCCAGGGCCGCACAGCTTACCGATAGCGAAGTGAAAAATCTGCTTGCCCGAATTCGTGAGAACAGAATCACACAAGCGGACTTTCGAGAAGAGAGGGTTATCCGTCTGATGGAGAAACCGGTCGTGAGCTCAGGGAAAGTTTGGTTTCAGCCACCGAACAAATTCCGCCGCGAAGTGAAAGGCAGTTCGCCGAGCCTCACAGTAAGCGATGGTCGTCAGCTCTGGATTTATTATCCAAACTTTAAATTAGCCGAACGCTATTCGCTAGGAAAACGCTCGCCACTTGATTCGACAGTGGCAGCGATCAATTCAGCGCTGAATTTGGAGAACATTGAGAGCACTTTTCAGATCACTGCTGCAAAGATCGACAGTAGTTACGAGCTGACGTTGATACCGCGCACCGTTTCGATGAAACGCGTGTTTCAAAAGCTCGATTTGCGTATCAATGAAAACCTGCAAGCTGCGCGCACGGACATGTTGCTGCCGAATGGTGATCGGATTGTGACCAGCTATTCCAATCAAACAAGCGCGTCGGTCCCGCCATCGACATTTGAATTTACGCCGCCACCAGACACCGAGATCACGACGCCGCTGGGGCAATAACGGTAGCGGCGCGCTGCGAATCGCGCACGGTTTTTCTCGACGGCATCCTCCCCGGAAGATAGAAAAGACTTCTGTCATGCAACGCCTTTGGGTCGTGCCTCTCGCTGTGATGGTGATTGTCATGGGTCCGCGCTCGCTTGCGGAGCCAGAAAAATCCGATCCAATCATCTCGCATATTGCGCACCAGAACGTTGAATCGACGGCGCTCGCCGCGGTCGGCTACAGCAAGCGTCGTCACATTCTCGAAATTAAATTCATCAATGGACCGGTATACCGCTACCTCGATGTCTCGCCCGCTGTATTGCGAGCTGATGTTCGCCGATTCGAAGGCGCGATATTACGACAAGAATATCAGGGGCAACTATCGCTCGTTGCGTGTCCGGACGCGCCAAAAAGAACAGCCAGAGAATTGACACCGAGATCCTTTGTGAGTTGAAAAGACGTTGGCTGAAATTCGATCGCATCAGGCAGAGATTCATTCTCACTCCTGCTGAAAAACGAATGGCAATTTTCATTCTCGCGTCGTTTCTGCTAGGGCTCAGCACAAAATATTATCGCGACACACATCCCTCCTCCACGCCATCGCAATTGACTCTCGATACGGTGCGACTCCGAAACGAGTCACAACCAGTGCCGGCGGGCGCATCGAGCGTCACGCCCGCGCAAAAGCGAACACGAAAATCCACGCGAACCAAGAAACTCAACTTATCACGTCCGGCATCGGAGCATGAGCAAGAGTAAGAGTAAGAAAGCAGAAGCCATTTTCTGCATATCCCCGTTTGCGAACTCTATCGTTCCCGCAGATCATCTCTTTGGAGTGACAGATCACGTTGATACGTTCACAAAGCAGATTTGTGAAGTTATCGTAGGTAAGAATCACGCGGTAAAACTCGCAGTCGCCTGTCTGCTCGCGCGCGGCCACCTCTTGATTGAAGATATCCCGGGCGTAGGCAAGACGACGCTCTCCCAAGCGTTGGCGCGCTCGCTCGCGCTGGCCTTTCAACGCATCCAGTTTACGAGTGACCTGCTTCCTGCCGATATTCTCGGCAATTCCATCTTCGATCGGGGGAAGCAATGCTTTGTGTTTCATCGCGGCCCGCTCTTTTCGCAAGTGGTGCTGATCGACGAGGTCAATCGCGCGACAGCCAAGACGCAAAGCGCGCTGCTTGAAGCAATGGAGGAACACCGCATCTCCATCGATGGGGTGACGTATGAGTTACCCGAGCCGTTCTTTGTGATCGCGACACAGAATCCACAACACGCAGTGGGTACCTTTCCGCTTCCTGAATCTCAGCTAGATCGTTTTCTGATGCGGATCGAGCTGGGCGTGCCGGACCGGGCAAGCGAACGCGCCATGCTTCTGGGCATGGATCGCCGCGAGATGCTTAAGGAATTGAAGCCAGTGATTAGTCCGCAAACGTTGGTGGAGATTCAAGATCACGTGCGAAAGGTGTACGCTTCCACGGCGTTGCTCGATTACCTGCAGGATTTGCTCGATGCCTCACGACAACGTCACAGCACCGGTTTGTCCCCACGCGCCGGTCTTGCTTTGCTACATGCGTCCCAAGCCTGGGCGCTGATGCACGGACGCGACATGGTGCTTCCCGAAGATATTCAAGCCGTAGGAATCGCGGTCATGGCGCATCGGCTGGGACACGATATCGAGCAACCTGGACAAAGCGGGCGCACACTCGCGGATAATCTGCTTCACAGCGTGCCGGTCCCGTGAAAGCAAGAAAAGTTCCACTCGTTTATCCGACCCCAAGTTTTGCAGGGCTGCTGTTTGTTCTGGCCGCGATGTGGTATGCAGCTTCGAGTCAAAACAGTGCGGCAGTTTACTTGCTTCTGTTCGCATTGACGGCTGCGTTTCTGGTTTCGATTCCGCACACCCTGATCAATCTCGCGGGTGTGACGATAACACTCGAATCCGTGCAGTCAGCATTTGTAGGCCAGGAGGTCTCGCTGCCGGTTGAGGTCACGAACGGCTCTCGGGCAACGCGCCATGGAATTAATCTGGCCCTATCGGGTTCCAGCAGAGAAAGCGAACGCATCGACTATATTCCAGCAGGCAATGCCTCCCGGGTGACGCTTCGATTTCCCGCTCGGCAGCGGGGCGAACATAAGGTAGGAACGTTGTGCCTAACGAGTGTTTATCCGCTCGGTTTCATTCGCTTTTTGAAGAAATTCGCGTCTTCTCAAACCTACATTATTTATCCAAAGCCTGCTGGCGATCCGCAGCTCCCGTCGAATCCCGCGCCCACGCTGCATAACCGCCCCCAGACGGAGATCAGAGATGGCGATGACTTTGCTGGAGCGCGTGCCTATGTGCCTGGCGAGTCTCAACGTCACATCGATTGGAAAGCTGTGGCGCGCGGCCAGCCGCTCATGACAAAACAATTCGCCGCTGAAGCGGAAGGGGCCGTGCACCTAGATTTTTCTGCTCTTCGTTTTGCTAACGTGGAAGAGAGACTGTCGCAACTCGTGCTTTGGGTGATCGAAGCCGAGCGCGCGCGGCGTCCCTACGGTCTTCGTCTGCCAGGCACAGTTATTTCGCCGGCTGTTGGGCAATCGCATTTTCATCAGTGCCTGCGCGCACTCAGTCTGTTCCAGGTAGGGACAGTAAGAAGAGCATGAGCAAGAGTAAAAGAGATAGGAGTATTCCACGGTGGCCGCTGCTTTGGCTGGCGGCGGCGTTGCTCTTCACATTGCCCCCAATGTTTGGCTCTCTCGCAACCTGGGTGCCGTGCCTTTTTCTTCTCACGCTCGCACTGAAATTCTGGATGGAGCCGAAAGGATACCGCCTCCGTTTTGCAGCTTTGAAACTCATTCTCGCGGCACTGGCACTTGCCGCGATCTTCGTCAGTTACGGGTCGCTGAACGGCATTGAATCCGGCGTCTCGCTTCTTGTGGTTCTGATGTCACTCAAGGTTCTGGAAGCGCACACCGCGCGCGAGTTTCAAGTCATGGTAATGATGGGATGGGTGCTTTGTCTTTGCGGCTTTTTTCTTTCACAGGACTTCGGGATCGCACTTTGCCTGCTCACCGCATTTGCGTTGCTACTTGTGGCATTGATCCAGTTTCATCGCGGATCGTCACCTGGCGCTTTCTGGCCTCCACTGGGCACGACTTGCAAACTCCTTGCTCAGGCAGCGCCGTTGGTGATCCTCTTGTTCCTCTTATTTCCCCGAATCAATACCAGCTTCCGGTTTGAATTTCGCGCCATCCGTTCGGCAAGCTCCGGTTTTTCCGATCGACTCTCTCCGGGCAGCATCGCAGCGCTTGCAAATTCTTCGGACATCGCTTTCCGCGCGGAGTTCCCTGGCAGCAAAACTCGGCCGCCCGGTCCCATGTATTGGCGCGGAGTTGTCATGTGGCATTGCGAAGGTTGGGAGTGGCGTGCTCCCTATACTCCTGCACCAGTCTCTCAATCCTCTAAGCTCGGCGGGCCCGGCGGTCGCGCCCTACCAGGTCAATCGCCGAGCGGCAAGGCGATTCGACAGCGAATTACGATCGCGCCGCATGGTGCGCACTGGATGTTCGCGCTCGATCGGCCCTTTGAGATTCCTCCCGGCGCGATGCTGGCGCGCGGCAATTATGTCTGGAGCGTTCAGCCGATTCGAAAAGCCCGCCGATATGAAGTCATTTCATCTCCCGAAGTTGGGGTGAACGAACTGACGCCGCATGAACGTCAGCTAGCGCTCGAGCTGCCCGCGTCGATCAGTCCAGCCGTGCGTGAGTTAGCACAATCCTGGGTCGCCCAGGGTTCCAATCCGCGTGCCACAGTAAACAACGCGCTCCAGTTTTTCCGGACGCACGGGTTTCGCTATTCGTTGTCGCCAGGTGAATACAAGAAGAATGATCTGGACCAATTTCTCTTTCATCGCCGAACTGGCTTTTGCGAACACTATGCCGCCAGTTTCGCCACTCTCATGCGACTGGCCGGGGTCCCCGCGCGCGTCGTCGTCGGCTATCTGGGGGGTGAGTACAACGATCTGGGCCGATTCTTTCTCGTGCGACAGGCGGACACCCATGCGTGGTGTGAGGTCTGGCTCCCGGACAGCGGATGGACACGAGTGGATCCCACCGGTGTAGTTGCGCCTGGACGCGCGAGTCTCGATCTCAACTCGTTTCTAGAGAGACGCATCGCTTCCGGACAAATGGAAAGTCGCCGAAACGCGTTCGTCACACAGCTGGCTCGGTCCGCGATATTCACCAACATTCGGCTTGGCTGGGAGACGCTCAATTACGAGTGGGACACTCGGCTCCTTGGGTTCGACGCTGACGTCCAGGAAGTATTGCTGGAGTCCATCGGGACCGCCAGCCGTGGGCCGTTGTTTCTCATCACCGAAATCCTAGTTGTCGTCTCCGCACTGCTCGTAATCTATTTCGGCTGGATGCAACTGCGGACGCGCTCACGCGTGGACCGGCTCAAGGCGTTATATGAGCGTTTTTGCCGCAAGGCCGCCCGCCTTGGGGTGCGACGTGATCCGTGGGAAGGCCCATCAGACTTCTCAATGAGGGCCGCGCAATTATTGCCTAACGAATCCGAGCGCATTCGACAAATCTCGAATGCCTACATTGCGCTGCGCTATGCGCCCGAACCCGGCTCCATCATTCTCGACAGCTTCGCGAAAGAAGTGAGCGCGTTTGAAGCTCACCACCGTTGATGCTGACTTGATGGGTAATTGCTTTCGGATGGTGAAGCTCCCAGCGCTCCGCACCGTGGCACACAGGTTCCCACCATTTGCAACTGGAATGACAACGAGAGCACGCGATTCCAGTCTCGCTTGCCCGGTAGGCCCGAGATCGAATGGTACCAGCTGTGATTATCGCACCGATTGACGCGACATCGGCGGAATCAGCGTTCGAAGTTTTTATTTCAAATATTTTTCCTAGCCACTTGTCGCTCGTCACTCGCTACTTGCCACAATTTCCAGCACTTTCATTGCGGCATTATGCCCGGGAATGCCGCTGACCGCGCCACCGCGCAGCGCGCTCGAACCGCACAGAAAGACGTTCTCGTATTCAGTCTCGACTCCCCATTTACCGGCCTGCTCCTTTCGCTCGACAAATGGCCACGTCGGCGCGTTGTGAAAGATATTTCCGTGATACATCCCGAGCGCGTCCTCGATGTCGACCGGGCTTTTGCTTTCAATGCAGCGACTGCCATCCCGCGCCACGGCGAGACAGTCTTCGATCGGTTCTTCCACCCACTGGTTGATACTCGCGAGGAACTTTTTCTCGGCCTGCTGCCGCATCGTTTGATTATCTCGTACGAACAAGCTCCACGGTGCATCAAGTCCAAATAAGGTCATCGTGTGAAAGCCCTGTTCGCGCAGCTCCGGCGCGAGAATGCTGTTGTCGGTCAGCGTGTGGCAATACATCTCGCACGGTGTCTCCTCCGGCAGTCGCCCTCCCGACGCCTGGTCATAACTCGCATTCATTTGCTCGTAGCCTTGGTCGCTGTGAAATGTCCCGCAAAAGGCCTCCGTGGCCGGATATTTTTTGGCCTTCAATTTCGGCAATTGGTGCAGAAGCATATTAATCTTGAACACGGATCCTTCATCGGTGCGATCGGGCTGATATAATCTTCCAGTAAATTTCGCCAGGACATTCCGGCCAAAGTTTACTAGAAGAAATCGCGCCTCGACGGTCTGGCGTTTTCCGTCGATGCCAAATTCCACGCCGGGCGTTTTGCCTGTAACGTTCAACGCCCGAAGCTCGACATTCGTTAACACTTTGGCGCCTGCTTTGCGCGCCGCCCGCTCTAACTCGGATGCCACCGCACCCATACCGCCGACTGGCACCTTCCATTCGCCTGTCTTATTGCCGATCAGATGATAAAGGAAACACCGGTTCTGCACGAGCGACCGATCGTGCGGATGGGTAAACACGCCGATCTTTGCATCTGTGAAAACAAGGCCGCGCACCAAATCGGTTTGCAGATAACGCTCGATTGCGACTCCCAAGGGTTCCTCCACCAAACTGCGCCACGCCTCGCGAGAAACCTCATCGACATCGAACCGCCGCCGCATCTCTTCCTTCGCTATCAACGGCTCGAGCATCGTGCCCCAGACGTGCCCGGCAAAGACACGTGACAGATTATAAAACCGTTTCATCTGCTCGTATTCGTTATCGTTCCCCGTTAGCTCGAACATCGAGCGGCGGCTCACGTCTTCGTCGAGGTTGCTCAAAAGCAAACCACCATGATGCCCGTGATTCACATATGGCGTAAACGACGCCGTCGCGCGCCGGCGCAGTTCGAGCTTCAACCCAAGATCGAGAATAATCTTTTCCGGAAACAAACTGACGAGATATGAATATCGCGACAGCCGCGCGTCGTAATCGGGAAATACTCTCTGCGAAGTGGTTGCGCCGCCAATATAGTCATTTTTTTCCAACAGCAGGACACTCAAGCCTGCGCGCCCGAGATAACTCGCAGCGACCAGCCCATTATGACCCGCGCCCAAGATCGCGACATCGTACTTACTCCTAATTGTGCTCGTGCTCATGCTCGTAATCGAAATCGGATAAGACCCAGCAAACGCTGAACTCTCAACACTCAATGTCCATGCCTCTTTCCCAGTTCGACGAAAAAGTCCTGCAACTCAGAGTGCGGGGTCGCGCGTGCAAAACCATCGAACGTTCCATGCTCGGCCAATTGTTTCGCGGCAAGAATGAACCCACCCCAGGCCGCGCGCGCAAGCGCACCGCCGACACTTACCCGGCGCGCGCCTAACGACTCAGCGTCCTTCATAGTCAGGCCGACCGCGCCGCCGATAAGAATGTTCATCGGTTTCGGCGCGACTGCATCGACAACCGCTTTAATGTGCTCGCGCTCGCGAATCCCCGGCGCATACAAACAATCCGCGCCAGCATCTGCGTAAGCGTTCAAGCGGCGAATCACTTCGTCGATCTTCGTTACGCCGACAAGAAAACATTCCGCGCGCCCGACCAGCACAACGCCGCTATCGCCGATCGCCTCGCGCGCCGCCTTGATTCGCTCCACCGAAAAATCGACATCGTACAACGGCCTGTCTTTGCGACCGCTGTTGTCCTCGATCGATAAGCCCGCCACGCCAGTCGCCACGCAGAGTTTGACGTTTTCCGCAAGATCGTCCGGATCATCGGCATAACCATTCTCGAAATCAGCATTCACGGGAAGATCAGTCGCCTCGACAATTTCACGGATGTGCGCCAGCATGGCGTCCCGTCTGACTGCGCCGTCTGGCAGGCCGCGGGAAAACGCAAAACCGGCCGAGGTCGTTGCGATCGCTTTGAAACCGAGATGTTGGAGATAACGGGCACTGCCGATGTCCCATGGGTTTGGAATGGCAAAGCAACCGCCGCGATGAAGTTCTCGGAAAGTTCGGCGTCGCTCAGCGATGGTCGGCATAGGTAATAAGTAATCTCTTAGTTCAAATGTCGCTCCTCGGAACGGAACGTGAAGCTTTTAGTTCCCCTCTCGCTCGCATCTCGAGAACGACGCGAAAACGCGCTTTGCCACTCATCATGCGCTCGTAAGCTTCAGCGGCTCGTTCTAACGGAAAAACTTCGTTCATCGAACGAACACCGGTCAACGCGCTGAAGTTCAGCGTGTCTTGCGAATCGATCGCTGTGCCGGAGTACCAGCCTTTGACCGAGCGGCAGCCACTAATGAGCAGAATCGAGTCAACGGACAGCGGACCTGCCGCGCCGATCACCATCAGCACGCCGTTCGGCGCAAGGCCGGCCAGCACCGCTGTCATCGCATCGGCATTGGTCACAGTCGCGATCACAACCTTCGCGCCACCGAGCTTGTTAAGTTCCGCTGCCGGATCCGACGCTTGGCTGTCGATGTAATGGAACGCACCGAGTTTTTTAGCGAAGGCTTCCTTGTCTTTCCCGCGCGCGATCGCCACCGTTTGGAATCCCATCTTGGCTGCGAACTGCACTCCAAGATGACCGAGCCCGCCAATTCCCAGCACCGCAACAACATCGCCGGCTTTCGCCTCGCTGTTGCGAAGCGCGTTGAAAGTCGTCACACCCGCGCACATGAGCGGTGCACCATCGACCGCAGACAATTCGTTAGGCACAAGCGCCAGCGCTTCTGCGGGCGCAACCATGTATTCGGCGTAACCGCCGTCGTACGAAATTCCCGTCGTGAGCAATGCCACGTTGCAGGCGAAGAAATCGCCGCGCCGGCAGTGTTCGCAATAACCGCAATGTCCACCGTGCCAACCCACACCGACCCGCTGGCCACTTTTCCAACCCTTCACGCCTTCGCCGACAAGATCGACAACTCCGATCACCTCATGACCCGGCACACGCGGATATTGAATACCGGGCCAAAGTCCTTCCTTGATTAATGAGTCGCTGTGACAAATGCCACAGGCTTCCACTTTGATCCGCACCCATCCAGCCTTCGGCTCCGGAATAGCGCGTTGGACGAGCTGGAACGGTCCACCGGCGGTCGAGACCTGGACAACGCGCATCGTTTTGGACATATCCGCAGATTACACAAATTCACACAGATTTCCCGTCGAGATTCTGTAGTGGCAGCCGTGTCGGCTGCATTTTGCTGGACTGCATTTTCAGAATGCGACGGCTAGTTTTCATGTGCTCACAACCTCGGCTATCCACGATCTCGATAATGAAGATGAGTACAAAATGAAAATGGTCACCTTGCCCGACGGCACAGGCGTCCCGGCCCTTGGCCAAGGCACATGGCGGATAGGCGAAAAGAAAAGCGCGCACGCGGATGAAGTCGCAGCGTTGCGTTTGGGAATCGAACTCGGCATGACTTTGATCGACACAGCCGAAATGTACGGCGAAGGCGGCGCGGAAAAAATCGTGGCCGACGCCATCGAAGGCCAACGCGACCGCGTATTTGTTGTCACGAAAGTGTATCCGCACAACGCTTCGCACACGGAATTGCCGAGAGCATGCGAGCGCAGTCTCAAGCGGCTTCGCATCGACACGATCGATCTTTATCTTCTGCACTGGCGGGAGAAAAACACACCGCTCGCGGAAACGGTGGAAACATTCGAGAAGCTCCGCGCCACCGGAAAAATCAAACGCTGGGGCGTCTCGAACTTCGATGTCGATGACATGAAAGAAATGCCGTCGATCGAAAACGGCCAAAACTGCGCCACCGATCAGGTCCTCTACAATCTCGAGAATCGCGAAATTGAATCCGGCCTCTTGCCTTGGAGCTTGAAAAACGAAATTCCGATC
>Ga0209161_10001051_pt1 | contig 22645 bp, 27 predicted proteins | sample GraSoiAngelo_155_FD_186169 | JGI IMG/M metagenome (GOLD analysis project Ga0209161, IMG submission 186169) | Grasslands soil microbial communities from the Angelo Coastal Reserve, California, USA - 14_1009_13_30cm (SPAdes) (version 2) | ecosystem: Environmental > Terrestrial > Soil > Grasslands... | reverse complement strand
CCACTCTGTTGGTTTTCGCGATCCGCTGAGCGTGCCTTGGGATGACCCTCAGCGCCGGCGCTGAGTGCTCGCGGCCAGGCGGAGGTAGCCGTTCTCTTTGGTCACCGGCATCGCGAATTCGAAGCGGTCGGCAGCCAGCGACAGGTCGAGGTCGGTGGCCGGAAATCCCGGCCATTTTCCGCTCCTCGCCCGGCGGTAGCGCTCGGTCTCGCGCAGCGGCAGCAGCAGCGTCTCGAGGTCGGGCTGAAGGCCACGAATGATGCCTTCCATGTAGAGCGCGCAGGCGTGATCTTCCGGATGATCCGCCGAGGCGATGAGCGTCAGGGTCTCGGGCTTTCTTAACAGGCAGGCTTGAACGGTAGCCTGGGCCACGACCAGACTCGCCGCGAAGATGTCGTTGCCGTCGACCGCCGCCGCCACCTGCGTCCCCGCTGTTGAACGCTGGATGAGGACGCGACCATTGAGGTCCACCTCGCGGATGTGGGTCGGAGAGTTGCTGATCGGAATCCCCTCGACGGGCAGCGCGTCTTCCTCCGCGCAGACCACCGCTCCTGGAGTTCGGGCGGCGAGAGCACGCGCCTCGGCGACGGTCTTGACGAGACGGCATTCGCGCGCTCCGCCGGCCAGCGCGTAAGCGCTGACGGTGAATGAGCGGAGGACGTCGATCACGACCACGGTGCCGCGCGCCTGGCGCGCACCGTCGATGCCGGTCGCGTGGACGATGTTCATCGCCCGATCGCGAACCAAGCCGGGGCGGCATCATAGTCGTCGATGCCTGTGCCCAACGTCGGCGAGGGTCGGCGTGCATTCGGCTTCGAGCAGATCGCCGACTGCGGTTCGATGCGCGTCATCGGCCTGCGGCTCGAGCCAGGCCAGGCCGTGCCCGAGCATCGCAACGCGATCCCGGTCGCGGTGATCGTCACCGGCGGGCGCTTGCACTTCGACAATGGCGTGCAGTCGGGCGAGGTCGGCACGGGTGAGATGCTGCTCATCAATCCAGGCGAGCGACACACGTATCGCGCTGATGTCGCCACGTCGGCGTATCTCGTGTTCGCGGGACTTCCAGGTGTACGCAGCCGCACGTGGTCGCTCCGGCGCAAGATCTGAAGCCGCTTCACGGCGAATTCCACAGGGCGACGACACGACCACGGTCGGTGTCGCCAATGATGTTGAGGGTGGCAACATCCAGCTGCAGCCCGGCCGCGACTCTGATCTCGGCGTGGATCCACCTCACCGCGATCGCACGCAGGATGTGGCCATGGGCAAACGCGATCAGCCTCGCGTTTGCGTGCCGAGTCGCGAGGGCGATGAACTCCTGCGCCCTCGTGTATATCTGCTGTGGGGTCTCGCCGCCCGGCGAGCCGTCTTTGTACAGCTCCCAGTCAGGATCCGATTCATGGATCTGTTTGGTGGTCAATCCTTCGTAACGGCCATAGTCAACTTCCTGCAGCAGCGGCGTGATCTGCGGATTCTGAAAGCCGGCGAGCTCGGCGGTGCGCCAGGCGCGCTGCATCGGGCTCGAGTAGACAGCGTCGAACTGGATGCCACTGAGCCGCTGACGCAGGGCCCTGGCCTTGTCCTCGCCGCGTGGGGTGAGGGGCAGATCGGTGGTGCCGGTGTGCCGCCCAGAGAGACTCCACTCCGTCTCGCCGTGGCGGGCGAGGTAGATCTCGAGCGTCAGGCGGGCTTGCCCATCATCTCGGGACGACCCGAACGCAGCGACCGGCTCGCGCTCTCGATGACGGCGCCCGCGCGCACACGCTGACCCGGGCGTACGCAGACCAGTCCGACCGCCGCCTGGGCGCCCTGAGGCTTGAGCGCCTCGTTCACGGCGGCCAGCACCCGGTTGGCGGCGTGGGCCGTGCCGGCGACGTCGGTGTCGGGCAGGATGGCGAGGAGCTGGGGCGGGGTCCGGCCGAGGACGCCTGGCGTGTCAACGTCCCGCACGGTGCTCGCCAGCGATGCAGCCATGGTCTTCAGCGCCTCGTCCGCGGGCAGCGCGCCGTTGGCTTCGATCAGCAGGACGCCGAGGTTGCGCTGGTAGCGATGGGCGCGCGCCAGCTCGTCCTCGAGCACCGGACGGACGAAACGATCATTGAAAAGGCCCGTGGTGCGATCGACGATGTGCAGAGGCTCAGCCTGGGGATCATCGGCCCTCACACCGCAGGAGGCGCAGAACACCGCACCGTGAGGTAGAGGCGAACCGCATGCCTGACACGACTGAGCTTCGGGCCGGCGGCGGAGAAAATCGCCAATCGGCATTCGGTAAAGCCTATCAGTCGTGTTTGGCATGACTTTTCGATCCTCTTAACAGGCGGGGTTGTGCTTGATTTTTCCGAATCCTAAGCTCGATCGAGGTGTGCCGGCGGGGGAGGGCAGGCACGGTGGAGGAAGGGAGGGCCCACCGTGAGATGTGCCGAGGTCGGGCGCGGACTCAGCCCACCGCGGCGGCCGGCGTCGACAGCCAGCTCTCTGCCCAGTTCGCAACCGAGGCCAGCACCGGCTCGAGCGCCCGTCCGCGCGAGGTCAATCGATAGCTCACCCTCACCGGTGGTCCCGGGTCGACAAGCCGTTCCACGATACCCTCGGTCTCGAGCTCGCGCAGACGCTCCGTCAAGACGCGATCGCTGATCCCAGGGATGCCCGCGAGCAGCTGGTTGAAGCGGGCCGGCGCCGGGATGAGGGCCTTCACGACTGCCCCGGTCCAGCGTTTCCCAATCAGCTCGATTGCGCGCTGAAAGGGCGCGCTGTAGTCAAGGCCCCCTCCGACCATGGGGAGTGATTCTATGCGCTATCGCAAGTCTCCGAAAGGACCGGGCGGGTGTTTTCCACAGGAATTTTTTTCCGGCCACAATCAGGCTTGGTAATCACAGGGCGAAGAGCCACCGGGAGGGCTGTCGAATGTTCAGGCTGACGCGTACGAAGAGCTTGCGATGGAGCTGAGCAACCGGGTCATCGTCGTCACGGGCGCCGCGCGCGGCATCGGTCGCGCCCTTGCCAGGCGATTCGCTTCCGAGAGTCCCAAGGCCGTGATCGTCGCCGACATCGATGGCGGCGCCGCCAAGACGGTCGCTGAGGAAATCATGGGCACCGCCATCGAATGCAACGTCTCACGCGAGGCTGACGTCGAGCGGATGGTGAAACAGGTCGAGGCGGCGCATGGTCAGATCGACCTTTTCTGCTCGAACGCGGGCATCGCAGTCGGCGGCGGTCCAGAGGCGGATGACAGCGATTGGCAGCGCATATGGGAGGTCAACGTGATGGCGCACGTCTTCGTCGCGCGCCACGTGCTGCCCGGCATGCTCCATCGCAAGGAGGGCTACATCGTCGGCACCGTGTCAGCGGCGGGACTGCTGAACCATGTCTTCGCGGCTCCATACGGAGCGACCAAAGCGGCCGCGCTCTCATTCTTCGAGTGGCTCGCGATCGCGCACGGCGACGACGGCATCCGCATCTCTTGTTTGTGCCCCCAGGGAGTGAGGACCGACATGCTGCTGGCTGGCCGCGGCCAGCCCGGCTTTGATTTCATGACCGCGGGTGCGCTGGAGCCCGAAACCGTCGCGGACGCGGTGGTCGAGGGCATCGCGGCCGAGCGGTTTCTGATCCTGCCTCACGCCGAGGTCGGCGAGTACTTCCGCCGCAAGGCGGATGACTACGACCGCTGGCTTCGCGGCATGCGAAGGCTCCGCCGCAGCCTGCTCAGCAGCGCCCGCTGAGTGCGGTGGCATGCCGTCGTCGCCGGGATGGCGCTGGTCGCGCTGGCGTTCGCCGCCGCGACGCGCGTCTCCGACAGCAGGGAAGGCCTGATCGCCGAGATCATCACGCTCCTTGGCGGGCTGGCCGGCGTCAGCCTCTTGATCTACGGGCTCGCGGCCAGAAGGCGACCCAGCTCCGTCTTGGCAACCTCGAGTCCAGCTCCGTCGCGGCTGACTCCCCGGCCGAGATCGAGAAACGACCTCCTGCTGGGCGCCGGCGGAATCGGCCTGGGAATCGTCCTCCTGGGCGGCCTGGCGATCAGCGCTGGAGTTGGGTGGGCGCTTTTCGGGTTGGTGCTGCTGCTGCCCATGATCTCGGGCAGCGTCTACCTGTGCGTGCGCTTCCTGCGGGCTAGTCCCTGAGCGCCAGGATCTCTCCCACCAGGTAGATCGACCCGCAGACAAGGACGTTGCCCGCCGTACCGGCCAGCTTCCTGGCCCGCTCGAGGGCTTCGCCGGCCGGCCGCGCCACCAAGGCGCCTGCGCCGTACTCGGCGGCCAGCCGCTCTGGCGCGATCACGTGGCCCTGCGCGCTCGCCGGCTCGGTGAAGACCACCGCTTCGGGCTTCAGGGTCCGGAGCGCCGCCAGCAGCTGGACCGGGTCTCGCTCGCTCAACATGGCGAACACCGCCACCAGTCTCTCCTGACCTATCAGCCGGCGAAGGGCCGCGCCCGCCTTGACCATCGCCGCCGAGTTATGGCCGCCGTCGAGGATGACGCGAGGGTGTTCTGCGATCACCTCGAGGCGTCCCGGCCACCGAGTCGACGCCAGCCCCGCGCGAACCTGATCGTCAGTGACGGCATCCAGCAGATGCGCGGCTGCCACGGCCAGGGCGGCGTTCGCGGGCTGATAGTCGCCGACGAGCGGAAGCCGGAGGTCGCGATGCACGAATCCCGGCCCGGTGACGCTGAGCACATGTCCGTCCCAGCCCAGGGATGTCGACTCTATGCTGACCTCGCGCTCGAGGCGCCAGAGCTGCGCGGAGACGCGGGCGGCCTGCGCCTCCACGATCTGGAGCGCCTCGCCCTCGCAACCCGTGACCGCACGATTGCCATCCTTGATGATGGCCGCCTTCTCGTGGGCGATCTGGCCGATGGTGTCGCCGAGATACTTCTGATGGTCGAGGTCGACGTTGGTGATCGCCGTCACGCCAAGGTCCAGCGCATTGGTGGCGTCCAGCCGTCCCCCAAGACCGACTTCGCACACCAGCCTGTCGACCCGCGGCGCCAGGAACATGACCGCCATCGCCGTCAGCATCTCGAACTCGGTGGCCGGGCCCATCTCCGCGGCGATCTCGTCCAGGGTCGGCAGCAGGTCCCCAAGCGTGTGGACGAATTCGTCCTCGCTGATGGGCCGGCCGTTGATCTCGATCCGCTCGGTGTAAGAGATCAGATGCGGCTTGGGCATAAAGCCCACGCTGTGCCCGGCCGCACGAAGGATCGAGGTCAGGCAGGCGCCCGTCGAGCCCTTGCCGTTGGTGCCCGCGATGAGCGCGCCGCTCAGTTTTCGATCCGGTGCCCCCAGGCGGTCCAGGATGGCTCGGGTTCGCTCGGTGCCGAGCTTCATCGCAAAGCGGCCCTGCCTGGAGAGGAAGTCGAGGGCTTCCGGATACGTCAAACGATCAGCCAGGAGCGGACTCGACGGCGTGGGCCTTGATTTGTCATCGCGGCCTATTAGCATGCACCGCGTGATGATTGCGTCATACCGGCACACCGCGTACCCAAGCGCCTGGCTGGCCGGGGCTTGCGGGCTTCTTTACTCGGTCTCCTTCGTGTTGATCGCGCGCGCGTCGCCTGGGCTCGGCGCCGGTCTGAGCGGTTTGTTCCTGCTCACCGGCGGCGTCTTCGGAGCGAGCGCACTGCTCGGCCTCTATATCCGCCTCGAGCCGGCCGGCGGAGGTTACGCGCTCTGGGCGTTGGTGTTCGGCCTTGCCGGCGCTTTGGCCGCGACCCTTCACGGCGGCTACGACCTTGCCAACGCCATCCATCCACCTGACCAGGCGAGCTCGCTGCCGAGCGCCATCGATCCAAGAGGGCTTGGCACATTCGGAATCGCCGGCATCGCGACGCTCGCGTTCGCATACCTGATGGGCCAAGACGCGAGCTTTCCTCGCAACCTGAGCTATCTGGGTTATCTGTCCGGCGCGCTCTTGATCGTGATCTACCTGGCGCGGCTGATCATCCTGAGCGCCACCAGCCCGTTGGTTCTGCTGCCCGCCGCGATCGAGGGCTTCATCGTCAACCCGGCCTGGTATGTCTGGCTGGGTTTCGCCCTTCGCCGTCCGGCCTAACCTCGGCGGCGGACCTCTGCCTCGTACGTGTTCTTGATCAGCATGGCGCGGGTCATCGGCCCCACCCCGCCCGGATTGGGCGTCAGCCATCCGGCGACCGCATCCACGCCGGGCCCGAGGTCCCCGATCTGGCGACCGCCGACCCAGTTGGTGCTGACGTCGACCACCGCCGAGCCGGGCTTCACCATCTGCTGGCCGATCAGGCCGGCGTGCCCGGCCGCGGCGACGAGGATGTCGGCGCCCCGCGTGTGACCCCCCAGGTCCTGCGTCCGGGTGTGGCAGAGGGTCACGGTGGCATTGCGCTTCAGCAGGAGCAGCGCCGTCGGCTTGCCAACCAGGTTGCTTCGTCCAACAACAACCGCGTTCGCGCCCTCGATCCGGATGCCCGACCTCTCGAGCAGTAACACGATGCCGGCGGGTGTGCACGGTTCCACCCCGCCGGGCAATCCAAGCGCAACCAAGCCGGCGTTGATGGGGTGAAAGCCATCGACATCCTTGACCGGATCGATAGCGAAGACCACCCGGTGCATGTCAATCTGCTTCGGCGCCGGCTGCTGGATGAGAATCGCGCTCACCAGCTCATCGCGGTTGAGCCTCTCGACCAGCGCGAGGAGCTCCTCGGTGGTGGTCGTCGACGGCAGCCGGTGATCTTCGGACTCGATGCCAACGTTGCCGGCGTTGCGCTGTTTCAGCGCCACGTAGGCCGCAGAGGCGGGATCATCGCCGACCAGGACGGTGGCAAGGCGAGGCCGCGATCCGCCCCGTGACACCCGGTCACTGACGGCCTTTGCGACCTGGTCGAAGACTTCCTTCGCTACCGCCCTTCCATCGAGCACACGCGCGGTCATGGAAGGCCAAGCTCACGTCGAGCCGCCTCGGCAACCACGCGCATCACCTCGCGTAGATCCATGCCGGTCTGGCGCGAGATGCGGCGGCAATCCTCGTACTCGGGCGCGACCTCGACTGGTCCCCCATCCAACTCCTTGACCTTGACCCGCGCCGGCCCGATCGCCGTCATGACCTCGATCACGCGTCGCCCCGCGATCACACGCTGGATCGGTGACAGGCGAATCCCAAGGGTCGTGCTGTGGCGGAGCAAGAGATCGCTCAGGCTCGCCACCAGCTCCGGCGGCGCCATTACGGTGAGCACGTGGCCAGGCCGCCCCTTCTTCATCAGCGCTGGAACCACGGTGACGTCGAGCGCGCCCGCGGCCATGAGGTCCTCGGCCAGGGCGGCGATGAGATTTGGTGCCATGTCATCGAGGTTTGTCTCCAGGAGCGTCACACCGGTCTGGCCGGCCACCTCGTCTCCGATCCATACCGCCAGCGAGTTGCCCGGCGCGTCGTGGGCACCGATGCCGTAGCCGACGCGGCGCATCGTCATGGCCGGCCGCTCGAAGGTGGCGCTCGCCGCCAGGATGGCCGCGCCGGTCGGGGTGACCAGCTCGCGCTGCTCGTCGGTGGGTTGAAACACCGCGCCTGAGCCTTCGAGGACGCGCAGGCTCGCGGGCGCCGGCAGCGGCATCCCACCCTTGAGCCCGCGCGGCGCGGGCAGCGGCGACGAGTAGACGCGAACCACGTCGAGTGCGTGCAGCAACCAGAAGACCCCCACCACGTCGACGAGCGTGTCGGCGCCGCCGAGCTCGTGCAGGTGGACCTGCTCCTCGGCGATGCCGTGGACTCGCGCCTCGGCGCGGGCCAACCGGTTGATGGCGTCGAGCGCCGGCACTTTGACGCCTTCGGGCGCGCCCGATTCCTCGACCACCAGGCGCAGGGCCGGCACCGTGCGCTCGATGCGCTCGGTCACGCCCACCAGCACCCGCGTGCCGCCGGCGTGACCTCTTGTCTCGTGTCGAACTTCGATCGTCACCTCGCCGGTGAGCCCGAGCGCCTCGACCGCGGCGTCGAGCACCGCCCGGTCGGCACCCGAGTCGATGAGCGCCCCGAGCGCCATATCGCCCGAGATGCCGGAGAAGCAGTCGAAATAGGCGATCGTGGACCCCACGAACTCGGAGGCTACGCCGAGAGTTCGCGGGGGCCCCTGTTTCATGCGCGCGTCCTATTAATGCGAACGGCCGCGGCCTCGATCGGCTGCATGCTCGGCGGCCGCTTGGCCACGCGCACCGACACCGACTCGACTCGAGGCATGGCGATGACTCGCCCGGCGATCGCCGACGCCAGCGATTCCAGAAGCTTCATCGACTCCCCCTCGATCACGTCCCTGGCCGCCGCCCTGACCGCGGTGTAGTCGACCGTGTCCGCCAGCCGGTCGGTCCGCCCAGCCTCGGCCAGGTCGGCTTCGACCTCGATATCGACCCTGAACTCCTGCGGCTGCTCGCGCTCCGCCGGGCGCACTCCGTGGCGGCCCTGGAAAGACATTCCTCGGAGCTCGATCCGATCCATGCCGCCAATTGTCCGAAATACACTCATTCGCGTGATTCACGACCGCGTCCACGTCCGCCCGGCGACCACGGCAGATCTCAGCCCGATCAACGATATCTACAACCACTACGTGGTCGAGTCGCACTGCACGTTCGACACGGCACCGGTGGACATAGATGTCCGCCGCGAATGGTTCAGCCACTACGAGACGAGCGGGCGGTACCGGCTTTTCGTTGCGCTCGATGAAGATCGCGTGATCGGCTACGCGTCCAGCAGCCGTTTCCGGCCCAAGCCCGGATACGAGACGTCGGTCGAGGCCAGCATCTACCTCGCCCCTGACGCAACTGGCAAGGGCGCGGGCTCGAGGCTCTACGAGACGCTCTTCCAGTCGCTCGAGGGCGAAGACCTGCATCGCGCATACGCCGGCATCGCGCTGCCGAATCCTTCCTCCATCGCCCTCCACGAGAGGTTCGGGTTCAAGCGCGTCGCCCACTACACGGAGCAGGGCCGCAAGTTCGGCCGCTACTGGGACGTCGCCTGGTTCGAGAAACCGCTTGGACGCGGGGCGGGCGCCTAGCCTCCGTTCGCCGGCGGCGATTGGTTGCCGATGCTGATCGTGGCGTTGCCGATCTGGATCGCGGTCGCCTTGATGGTTCCATCGGCCTGACGCGTCCCGATGATCGTGACGGTCAGGTTGTCCTTCAAGTCGCTCGTGCTGCCCGAGACCTGGCGCGAGATCTGCACGGTGGCGTCGAATGTGACTTTGACGTCGCAGTTGGGATTGGTCACGGTGAGCGTGCTCGAGGTCAGGCCTGTAACGGTGCCGGTGGCGACGGCGCGGGCGCCAGGCGATGGTGTTGGAGCTCCGGGGCTCGGACAGACGCCCCCGGCTCCGCGTCCGCCGCCGAAACCTCCCGTCACGTTGCCGCCGCGCGCGGTCGGGGTCTGGCCCGTGGTGTTCGCGCTTACGTTGTTGTGCCCGATCTTGTAGCCGCCGTAAAAACCGCCCAGGATTCCGACCACCAGCAGCAAAGCGACGACGTAAGCCTTCACGCTCTCACTCCTTCACTCGTACCTGAGGGCTTCGATCGGGTGCAGCCGCGCTGCCCGGTTGGCGGGATAGATGCCGAAGAACAGCCCGATCGCAACCGAGACGCAAAACGCCAGCACCACCGACGGCGCCGAGACGACGGGCGTGGGGAAGCTCGAGCTCGCGATGGCGGGGATGTTCGGCGCCTCCCGCGCGAGCAGCGCCCCGACCGCGATCCCGAGCGCGCCACCGAGGCCGCTGAGCACCATCGCCTCGATCAAGAACTGGATCAGGATGTCGCGCCGCCGGGCCCCGATCGCCTTGCGGATGCCGATCTCGCGCGTGCGTTCGGTGACGGTGACCAGCATGATGTTCATGATCCCGATGCCCCCGACCACGAGCGAGATGCCGGCAATGGCGCCGAGGACGAGCGTGAGCGCGGTGGCGATCGAGTTCGCCTGGTTCAGGATGTCCTGCTGGCTCTGGAGTTGAAAGTCGGCCTGGGTCGCGTCCGAGATCTGGTGGCGCTGCAGCAGGATGGTCGTGATCTCCGTCTCCGCCTGAGTCACGACGCTGGGCGATGACGCCGAGGCGACGATCTGGCTGATGACCTTGCCGCGCTCGCCGGTGAGGTAAGCCCACACGGTTGTGATCGGCGCCACGACGACGTTGTCCTGGGATCCAAGACCGGTGCCGCCCTTGGTGGCGAACACGCCCACGACCCGAAAGCTCTGCTTGCTGATTTTGATGGTCTGGCCGATCGGATCGGTTGAACCGAACAGGTTGTCGACCACGGTCTGGCCGAGCACGACCACGCGATGGCGCGCGGCCACGTCGTCGTCGGTGAAGAACGTGCCTTCCGCGATCTGGTAGTTGCGGACGGTCGGGAACGCGGTCGTGGTGCCGGTCGTGGGCGCGAAGTAGTTCTGGTTGGCATATGTGATCTGGCCGCCGCTCTGCGCGATGGGGATCGCGGCGACGATGTCGGGCGCCTGCTGCCGATTATTGATCGCGTCAACGTCTGTCTGGGTGAGCGTCTGTGCGGTGCCGAATCCCTGGGAGACGCCGCCCGAGCCGCGAGCGTTCGAGGGATAGATGTAGATCACGTTGGCGCCGAGCGATTGCACCTGATTGTTGATCTGCACGCTCGCTCCGTTACCGACAGCGACGAGCAGGATCACGGCCGTGACGCCGATGAGGATGCCAAGCATCGTCAGCGAGCTGCGCAGGCGATTGGCGAGCAGACCGTTGCCGGCGATGCGCAGTGCCTCGAACAGGTTCACGGGTCGCTCCGCTGGTCACGAACGATGCGACCGTCGCGCAGCTCGACGACGCGAGTCGCAAACCGCGCGATGTCCTGCTCGTGCGTGATCAGCACGACGGTGCGGCCCTGCTCAGCATTGAGCGTGGCCAGCAGCTTCATGATCTCGAGACTGGAGCCGCTGTCAAGGTTTCCGGTCGGCTCGTCCGCGAGCAGGATCGCGGGGTTGGTCACCAGCGCCCGCGCGATCGCCGCCCGCTGCTGCTGACCGCCCGAGAGCTCGGTCGGCTGGTGGTGGGCGCGGTCGGCCAGGCCGACGGCGACCAGCGCTTCGCGGGCACGGGCGGTGCGCCCGCCCTCACCGGCGTACACCAGCGGCATCTCCACGTTGTGAAGCGCGCTCGTGCGGGGGATCAGGTTGAAGCTCTGGAAGACGAAACCGATCTTCCTGTTCCGGATCCGCGCCAGCTCGTCGTCGTTGAGCCGGGCGACGTCGGTGCCATCGAGCAGGTAGCGGCCGCTGGTCGGCACGTCCAGGCAGCCGATGATGTTCATCAGCGTCGATTTGCCCGAGCCGCTTGCGCCCATGATGGCAACGAAGTCGCCACGCCCGACGTGGAGGTCGATGCCCTGCAGCGCCGGCACCTCGACCCGGCCCATGCGGTAGGTCTTGGTGATTCCTTCGAGGGTGATCATCCGCCGGTGCCCACGCGGGCGCCGCCGAAACCGCCAGCGCCGCCGCGCGTGTTGCCCGTGCCCGTGGTGACCCGGACCGTCGGGATGACGACCTGCTCGCCGTCGTTCAGGCCCCCGGTGACCTCGGTGAACTGGTCGCCGGCGACGCCGGTGTCGATCGGCGTCTGGACCTGCTGCCCGCCCGCCAGGACCATGACATACGCCTGGCCCCCGACGTGGCTGATGGCGAGGTTGGGCACCGTGATCGCGTTGGTCGCCTTGTTCACGGTGACCGTGGCGTTCGCGGTCATCCCCTGCTTCAAGGCTTTGTTGGTCTGGTTCAGGGCGATCGTCGAGTAGTAGTTCACGACTCCGCCCGTCGTGGTCGCGGCGCTCGCGACCGCGATGACGTGGCCGCTGATGGTCAGGTTGGGCACGGCGTCGAATGTGACCTGAGCGTCCTGGTTGAAAGCGAGCCGCGACGCGTCCGACTCGGCGAATGGAACCACGACCTCCATCGCGCTCACGTTGCCGATGACCATGAAGGCGTTGGTGGCGGTGCTTGTCGGCAGCGGCGCCTGGCTGCCCGGAGCCTCGGCGGTGGTGCCCCCGCCAGGGGCGACGGTCTCGCCGACCACGCCGCTGATGCTGTTGACCTCGCCGTCCATCGGCGACACGAGCGTGGTGCTGCTCAGGTTCGCCTGCGCAGTTTGAAGCGCCGCCTGGGCGTTGGCGAGCTGGGCCCGCGCGGAGGCGATCTGGTTAGGCTTGGTCTCGGTCTGCGTCTTGAGCTGGTCCTGCGCGCTGGTCAGCGAGGCCAGGGCCTGGTTGACGCTGCGCTGGCCGGTGACCTTGTCGGTCTGCTGCTTGGCGGTGTCCTGGTTCAGCCTGGTTTGGTCGGCGCCGACCTGGGCCGTGTCGAGATTCACCTTGTTCTGATCGTTGGTGACCGTCCCCTGCGCGGTGGAAACCGAGGTGAACTCGTTGAGGCACTGCGCCGAATAGCTCGCGAAGGCCACGCCCTGGCAGGTGGGGTCACCGTTGAAGGTGGCGAGGGCGGTTTGATACGTGGCCTTGTCGTTCGTGAGCTGCAGGAGGTCGTTCTGATATGTGAGGTTGAAGCTGAGCGTCTGCTGGTCGGCTGCCAGCTGGGTCTGGTCCGCGGCGACCTGGTTTGCGTCCTGCGTGCTGGTGAGGTTGACCTGGGCAACCGTGTCGGTGTAGGTCTGCTGCGCGGTCGCCACGTTGTTTTGGAGCTGCGTGATCTGGTTTTGGGTCAGTGGCGTCAGCACCGCCTGCAGGTTGGCCTGTGCGGTCGCGACGTTGGCGGTCGCCTGGTCGACTGCGTTCCGTTCGGACGAGGCATCGACGGCGGCCAGCGTCTGGCCGGCCGTAACGTGGTCGCCGACGCGGACATCGATCTCGGTCAGCGTTCCGGCAACCTTGAAGCTCACGTTCGACTGCGATTGGGGGACGAGGTTGCCTGAGCCGGTGATGCTCGCGGTTACCGTGCGGCGCGCGACCGTGTAGAGGTTCAGCGAGCTGGCCGTGTTCTTGCCGGGCACGAACATGTCGCGGTAAATCAGCGTGCCGAGGACCAAGGCAATGATGGCCAGGCCGGCCACGACCATTCGCGTCCTGTTGAAGAAACCAATCAACACGTCATCCCTCCACGGTCATTGAATTCACCAATTGAGATCGCCGAACGACCAGCCACCCGTGGAACCAAAGCGCGTGACCACTGCCAGACCAAGCCCGGCCATCGTCACGGCGGCGAGGGCAAAGACGCCTGCGTAGGGGATGACCGCCAGGTCGAACACCACCAGGGCGCCGGCGAGCGCGGCGATCAGCGGATGCACGGCCGGCAGTCGGAGCCTGCGATGCAGCAGCCGTCCGATGGCGAGCGCGATGCACGCGATCCCGAACAGCGCGGCGAGCAAGGCGGCGAACAAGACGAACGGGACGACCGCGAGAAAGACCAGCGTGAACCGCAGCAGCGTGATCGCGGCGAGTGTCAGCAGCACGATCACCAGCCCGGCACCAAGCGCGATCTCAGCGCCGTGATTCGCCTCCAGGCGTTCGACCGCATTACGCGCTCGCGTCGGGAACAGCAAGAGCCCCGCCAGCGCCAGCAGCACCAAGCCCGCGCCGTCGCTCAGGAAGACGCGAAGGGCCTGGTATGGGTTGAGCGGCCCGAAGCCTGCGATCTGGGGATCGAAGACGAACCTTTCACTGATTCCGCTGCGGTCAAAACGAAGAGTCTCCGGAGGCCTGACCCCGGGGCTGACTTTCTTGACCACCTGTGTGCCGACGAGCACGTCCGCCATGGGGTTCGGCCATCGGGCGCCGGCTGTGATGTCGGCGAGCGCCAGCAGGATGCCTGCGACCACAAGACCGCAGATGAGGATCGCCCAGGACCAGCGTCGGAGTGGATGAAGCGCGCTTGATTCACTCACGCGCGGTACGGCGGCCGGTGAGCGGGCCTGGCGTGAGCCGGATCAGGATCGAGAGGTGATAACCGGCGATCGCGGTGAGCGCGATCAGCGCCACGAGCAGCACCACATCGACGCGGGGAACAGTCGGCAGAGGTCCTGCGCCTGAGCCCCAGCCCGCCAACCCGAGAAGGTCTCCGAAGATGCCCGAGGCGATGGAGGTGAGGCCGTCGAGGCCGGACAGATACCAGAGGATGAAGGTGGACAGGATTGCTTCCGGCAGCAGAAGAGTCCAGGCCCGTCGGTCGCGGACGCGAGACGGCGTGATCGAGCGCATGACGCCGTGGATCAGCGACTCCGGGGGCCGTGGGGAGCTCAGGGCGCGGAGTCGGAATGGAATGGAGATCGCCTGTTCGTGTTGGCGGCGGCAGTCGGCGCAGCTGGCGAGGTGGCGCCGCACCGCCGACGCGAGCGTCGGATCGTCCTTGGCCAGGTAGCCATCGGCGTATGCCTCGAGGAGGATGCGCACGCGCGCGCACGCGAGGGGTTGGTCGCCGGTCATCGCGACCCCTCCTCCGCCTCGGCCAGCGCGTTGCGGAGCTGGGCTCGCGCGCGGTGAAGGCGCGACTTGATCGCGGGGACGGACAGGTTGAGGCTGTGGCCGACCTGCTCGAGGGAGAGGTCGGCGTAGTAGTGAAGGAGGATCGGCAGGCGGTAAGCGGGGTCGAGCTGCGCGAGCGCCTGGACGAGCACGGGATCGTGCGGCCGGGGGGTCTTGGCTTCGTCGACGGTTTCGTCTGACAGCTCTGCCGGGACCGGCACCCGCTTGCGCCGGTAGTTGATGGTCGTGTTCGCGGCCAGCTTCCAGAACCAGGGCTCGAAAGGCCGCTCGGGGTCGTAGCGCCCCAGGTTGCGGTAGAGCTTGACGAAGATCTCCTGCGCCAGGTCGTGGGCTTCGTCCACGTCGCGGAGGTGCTGGTAGGCGAAGCCGTAGACCCTTCGCTGCAGCCGGCGGAGCAGCTCCTCGAAGGCGTCGAGGTCGCCGCCGGTCGCCTGCCGGACCAGCTGCGCGGCCGCCAGCGCTTGCGAGCTCGAAACGCCGCTCATCAAGCTCGCATCCAGGGTCGCCTCGGCATGCATCAAACGGTACCTACCCCGGACCACGATGGCCGGTTGCTCGAATCCACATACCTTTCTCGGGCCCTCCCCACCTCCATCCGGCTTCCTCCCCCAGCCGGCACGCCTGCGGCCCACCTTAGTTCGAATTTCGAGCCCCGCCAACGCCGCTCGTTAAGATGCCCGGCCTGGAATACTTGCGTGGGTATATCAGGTTCGTTATATTCCGTAAGGGATATGTCCGACACCGCCGCCGAGATCTCGGCGCTTGCCCTTTCGATCCTGGAGCTGCTGGACGAGCGGCCCATGCATCCCTACGAGCTTGCCTCGACGATGCGGGAGCGTCACCAGGACGAGTTCATCCGGCTCAATTTCGGCTCCCTTTACCACACGGTCGACGTATTGGAGCGAAACGGCTGGATCGTGCCCACCGAGCGCGAAAAAGAAGGCCGCCGACCGGAGCGGACCATCTACCGGCTCACCGATTCAGGCCGTGAAATCCTGGTCCGCGTCGTGAGCGACATCCTCGCTCATCCCCGGCGCGAGTACCCGCACTTCGCTGCCGGCCTCATGTTCATGCACCACATCGACAAAACGCAGGCAGCCGAGCACCTCAAGAACCGAGCGTCGGCGCTGAAGGCAACGAGTGAAAAGCTCAACACGATCATGTCCGAGCTCCGGCAAGAAGGCGTCAGCCGTCTCTCGCTGGTCGAGCTCGAGCACAAGATCGCGATGCTCGACGCCGAGCGCAGATGGGTTGGCAACCTCGAGAAGGAAATCAACGAAGGCAGGCTGGAGTGGAAGGTCGGAAGCGATCCCGACTATGAACGGTTCAGGAGGAGACATGGCTCGCGCACGCACTAACCCGTGGCTTGTGCTGCTGGTTTTGACCACGGGATTTTTCATGATCCTGCTCGACACCACGATCGTGAACGTCGCGATTCCGGCCATGAGCACGGGATTGAACACGACGCTGGATCAGATCTTGTGGGTGCTCAACGCCTACATCCTGGTCTACGCGGTTCTGCTCATCACCGCGGGTCGGCTCGGCGACCTTTACGGGCAGCGCAACCTCTTCGCCATCGGCCTTTTCATCTTCACGGTGGCTTCCGCGCTTTGCGGCTTTGCGCAAGACCCGACCCAGCTGATCGCCGCACGCATTCTGCAGGGAGTCGGCGGTGCGCTCCTGACCCCGCAGACGCTCGCGATCCTCACCACGATCTTTCCTCCTGAGCGCCGCGGAGCGGCATTCGGGATCTGGGGTGGGGTGGCCGGACTCGCCACCGTGGCTGGACCGACCGTTGGCGGCGCCATCATCACCTACATCGATTGGCGCTGGATTTTCTTCATCAACGTGCCGATCGGAATCGCCGCGCTGGCGGCGACTTTCTGGATCATCCCCGACCTCCGTCCGGGCCGCCACCACGGATGGGACATCCTCGGCATAATCCTTGCCACCGCCGGCCTGTTCGCCATCGTGTTTGGTCTCATCGAAGGCCAGCGTTACAGCTGGGGCCAGATCGAGTCCTACGCGATCACCATCCCCGAGCTCATCGCCGGCGGCGCGGCGCTCCTGGTCATCTTCATCATCTGGGAGCGATTCCAGTCCGAGCCCCTGATGCCGCTGTCTCTCTTCAAGAATCGCAACTTCGCAATCGCGAACTGGATCGCTGCCGCCATCAGCTTTGGCATGCTGAGCATGTTTCTGCCCTTCACGATCTACCTGCAGTCGGTCCGCGGCTTCTCAGCCCTTGTGGCCGGCCTCACCCTGGCGCCCATGTCGCTGACCTCAATGTTCACGGCTCCCTTTGCGGGCCGGCTGTCCGATCGCATCGGCGGCAAGTACATCCTCATGACGGGGATCACGCTGTTCACGATCGGCATGGGCAGCATCGCCTTCATCGCGGGCCCGGATTCGACCTGGATCAACTTCCTCGCCCCCGCCATCGTGGCCGGAGCGGGCCTGGGTATGACCTTTGCTCCCATGACCACAGTCGCCATGCGCAACATCGAACCTCGGGTCGCCGGCTCGGCATCAGCAGTGCTGAACACGATCCGGCAACTTGGCGCCGCGGTCGGCAGCGCAGTCATCGGGGCCATCCTGCAGAACCAGCTGGCGACCACGCTGCACAACCAGGCGGTCAGCCACGCCACGGCGCTGCCGTCGTCGTTCCGCGATCAGTTCATCGCCGCGTTCAGCTCGGTGTCGTCGAAGGGATTTGAAATTGGGACCGGAGAGTCCGGGGCCAAGCTCCCCAGCAACATTCCGCCGGCGGTCGCGCATCAGCTGGCGGCTGTGGCCCACGATGTCTTCGTCAGCGCCTATATCGAGGCCATGCACGCGACCTTCATCGTGCCGATCGTTTTCCTGGCTTTCACGGCGCTGACCACGACGTTGATCAAGCGTCGGGCGCGGCCGGCCGCAGCCCAGGAAACGCCGCAGCAAGAAGAGGTCAGAGCCGCCGCCGGGTGACGGGATGGCTCTGGGCTAGAGCCGTCCTCCCGAGACCAACTTCAATACCGCGAGCAGGACCGCGGCGCCTATGAACGCGACCACGATGCTGCCCCAAAAGCCGACGTTCCCGCTGACCCCGAAGAAGGTGCTGAGCAGGAAGCCGCCGATGATGGCGCCCGCGACCCCGACCACGATGTCAGCGATGCAGCCAAACCCGCGGCCGGCGACGACCCGAGCCGCAATCGCGCCGGCGATCAAGCCGACCAATATCCACGCGATCCAGGATCCGGGGTCGAGGTTGAGGCTCGACGCGAGCAGGCCGGCGGCGATCATTTCTGAAGCCATTGGGCAATCATCTCGAACACCTCGTCACTGTCGAGGTCGTTGAACGGCTCGTGGTATCTGCCCGGCAGCATGCGCACCTCGCTCAGCGCGGCCGTTTTCTGGTGCAGCTCTTGACTGCCGGCGGGATCGATCAATCGGTCATTGGTGCCGGCGAGGATCAGAAACGGAATCCGGATCTCGGCCGCTCGCTGGAGATTGTCGGCGGCGGCACGCTGCCACTCGTCATAGAGGCGACTCGAGATCTTGCCGTGGACAAGCGGGTCGGTGCGGTAAGCCTCCACGACCTCTGGGATTCGGGAAACCGTCGCCGGATCCACCTCGTTGTTCATCGCCAGCCTCGGCACAGCCTTCGAGAGCACTCGGGCCAGGCTCGACTTCCATTCCGGGACCCTGACCTTGAGTTTCAAGGCCGGGCTGGAGACAACGAATCGCCGCGCATTGGCCAGGTTGCCCGAACGCATTGTGCTCAGCATGACCGTGCCACCAAATGAATGCCCCAGCGGGACGACCTCACCGGCCACCTGCTTTTCCACGTGGCTGACGAAAGCCGCGGTGTCGTCGATCCATTGCGACCACGAGTCGACGTGGCCGCGCTGCCCGTCGCTGTTGCCATGCCCGCGAAGGTCGACGGCGTACGTGGCCATCCGATGCCTGGCCATCCCGCGCGCGAATCGTTCGTAGCGGCCGCTGTGCTCGCCAAGGCCGTGGACGACAGCGAAGGTGATCTTGGCGTCTGCAAAAGGCCACACCCGATACGCCAGCTTGGTTCCGTCGGCCGAGTTGAGGTGGTTTTCTGTGGCCAGGGCGCTCTCAGGCGCCAAGATGGCCGAACCCTCGCAGAATCTTCAATGCCTCTTGCTCGGCCTCGAGCAGGGTGGGCGCGTATGCCCGGATGCCACACAGCGCGTAGGCCCACTCGGGGCTGGGCGGACCCTGCGAGTGCAGCCGAAATGTCGGGGGATAAAAAAAGATGCGCTCGCCCTCGACCTTTTTGATCACCGGGCGCTTCGCCAGCACGTCCTCGAGTGATTGACCGCTGGGTAAACGACCTGACGCGAAGTCGAGACGGCGAAGCTTGGCCAGCGGATGGTCTTCGTCGCGAATCGACGTGTGAATTCTGTATTCCGCGCTCAGATCGCGCATAAAGATGGTGATGATCAGGGCATCGGTTTCGTCGCCTGCCATCTTCACGAATCCGGCCGCGCTGAGCCCCTTGCCTTCTTCGTTCTTGAGGTGGCGGAAGAATTCCATCTGGAAGAGGCCGCGGGACTGCGAGCTGGCCACCCATGGTTCGCCGCATCGCCACCCCCGCGCGCTGGCGAGCACGCCGAACTGGTCGTGAAGGCGCTCCAAACGGTGCTCAGGCATGCCGTAGAGCCGGTAATGGAGGACTCTCGCCATCGCCTGGTAAGCCTACGCGTCAGGACAGCGGTCTTGCCGCGGTTCGCGCCAGCCGCATGACCTCTTCCTGCCAGGGTGGCGCCTTGACCTGAACAGCCAGCCGGTCAGAGCCCGCCGCGAGCAGGAAATCGCCACGATGCGCGCCCTCCAGGTATGAGCGCTGGTGAGGGCTGAGGCGAAAGGCTTGCTGCAACTTGGCGGCCTCGCCCGGCCGCTGTGCGCCGAAAAAGACCATCGCAGGGTTGGTCGCCACCACCGAACCCTGCTCGGAGCTCAGCAGGTCGCCCGGATTCTGGGTCGCGAAGACAAGAGACCCGTCGTACTTGCGGATTCGCCGCGCCAGGCTGACGACAAAACGCCGGATCGTGGCGTCCTCGAAAAGCAAGCCCAGCTCGTCGATCACGAGCATGCGGCGGCGGTCTTTGCGTTTGATCCGAGCCCACAGCGCCTCCGCCAACAGGAAGTGGACGGGAGCCACCATCTCGTCGCGCAGCTCGCGCATGCCGAAGACCACGATTGGTGACTCGAGGTCGACGTTAGTGGCTGCGCTGAACATCTGGCCGAGGCTGCCGTGGACCCAGCGGTGGAGGATGACCGCCACGCGGTTCGGGCGCGGTACACGCGCGGCGACATCCCCCAGCACCGGTTGGGCCTCTTCCTCATACGCCTGCCTGACGGCGGCCTCGACGACGGCGCGCTCCGATTCGTCCAGGCCGCCGCAGATGCACGCGCAAAGGTCGACCGCGTCGGCCGCGGCGGGTCCGAGCCAGGCCTCATCGTGCCGATCCGACGGCTTGAGATCGAGCACGTTGAGCGCATGGCCAGAGCCGAGCGCGAGCTGGACGTCGACCCCGCCCAGCTCTTTGGCCAGGCCTCCGTACTCGTGCTCGGGATCGATGACGTAGACCTGGATGCCTCGGCCCAGCGCGGCCATCGCCAGGGTTGACAGCAGATAGGTCTTGCCCGCACCCGAGTGCCCGAAGACAGCGATGTTCGCGTTCGCGTAACTGCGCTGGTCGAACGGATCGACCAGCACCGGAGCGCCGGTCGCGCCATTGCGGCCAATGAACAGGCCGCCAGGTTGCTGCAGGTCGGGCTCGAGCCAGGGAAAGAAGGTTATGAGGGCTGTGGAATCAAGGACCCTTCTTCGCTGCAGCCGATCCGCTCCGCCCTGCCGTGTCGCGATCAAGCCATCGAGCATGCGGAAGGTGCACGGCTGGAGTTCGCAGAGGATGGCCCGAGCCGCCGCCTCGACCCTGCGCGAGCCGAGCTCCAGCTCGATCGTTGTCGGAGAGGTGAGCGTGAGGTAGACCGCGACGTGATAAGCCTTGTCCTGACTCGAGGCCAGGCGCCGCTGGAGGTCTTCGGCGTTCGGCAGCGCGCCCGCCAGAGTCGGATCCGACGCGCCCGCGTTGGCATCAAGGAGGCGCGCGGCGCGCATGTTGATCAGCTGGCGCTGGAGGTAATGGACGATCCAGGCGGCGGGCAGCGGCGAGGCGTGCCACGCGAGGCTGACCGCCAGCCCTGGCGGCAGCAGGTGGAACAGCCATCCGGGGTCGAGCTCGGTACCCGGAAGTCGCTCGACGTACCAGCTGCGGCTGAAACCGCGGACGTCGCTGAATCTCGTCGCGAACTCTCGTCCAAAAGCGGTCTCCGATGAGGGCTCCTCGGCGGTTTGGAACCGGATTCCCATCTCGGTGAGCCCGGCCTTCAGACGGGCGGCATGCTCCACGGTGGTGATAAGGCTGGTCGTAACGCTGTGCGAGGAGCGGAAACGCCGGATCTGTTCCGCAAAGCACATGTCCGCGCCACGCATGTCCTCGAAGCGAGACGGAGTCGGCGTCGCGAGTGGACCGTCCTCGTCCGGGCCAGGCTTCACGTCTATCACCACCTGGATTGGGGCGTCGAGGCCGTCAAGCAAACGCCGAAAGCCATTGAGCCAACGCTGTCGGTCATCTTCCGCAGCGCCCGCAAATCCGATCGAGCTGGTGGTGATGACGACCAGGCCGGACGGCGGGCTCCAGCACTCTGCCGCCTCGCGACGCGCGACGCGAATCACTGCGCGCTTCGGACGCGTCGCCGCACGAAGCGCGGGGGATTCCAGCGCACGCGAAATGTGGCCAGCGAAAAAACCACGATGTCGATGAGCCAGCTGTCCGCGGGCCTGCCGCGCCAGCGGCCCCAAGCCGCGAGGGCACCAATGACAACCAAAGCCACGGCCACGCCGGCGCGAATCGGCGCCGAAGCCCACGGGCTCGACCAGGTCGAAAACGCCGCGAGCAGCGCGATGACGAGGTAAGCCAGTCGGGTTGGAGTCAGGCCGTAGAGAAGCTTGTCTTCAAGGTCGACATCGAGCGGGATCCGCGCGGGCATGCGATGAAGTTATGCGCCGATCGGGCCCGAGGTGAACCCAGGCTGTTAATCGCCCGAGACCCTTAGAATCGACAGCGACCCTCTTCACGCGCTCGCGTAGCTCAACTGGCAGAGCAGGGGACTCTTAATCCCAAGGTTCAGGGTTCGACTCCCTGCGCGAGCACCATGTCAGACGAGCACCATCACGCCGAGCACCATCACGTCGCTCCCGATTCGTCTTGATCGCGTCGAGCGCCGATCGTTCGCAGTCCTCGTGGCGTTTCGATCAGCGCCACCAGGTACGGCAGCACGTCGGGCGGCAATTGATGGATCCCAATTTCGGTGCGAATCTCGAGACAGTCGAGGATCTCGGTGAGCGCGTCCAAGTCTGGATGGAACAAGTCAAGCTGCCTCAAGGCACAGCCATTGTCCTCGAGCGCCGCTGCGGGGTGCTTGGCAATCCGCCATTCAATAAGCATCGGAACTACACCGCCAGCGAGTAAGGCGCCTTCCGTTGGAATGGTGATCAACCAGTTGAGACTCCCCCTACTCATGGGCTCGATGTCACCGAAATCCCCGTGACACGCAGCTGTTGTTGCCCTTATGTCGGCGGTGCGAGCGACCCACGTGGCAAGTCTTGGTAATTCGTGAGGTTTGATGCGATCGAGCTCGAACCAGCGAGGTACGTCGGGGCCCAACGCTGCAGGGTTGGGTGCAATGACCTCCAGATACGTTGAGTCGCCGAGACGGAGCAGAGCATTGTGAGTCGCCATTCGTCGATGCTCGCCGCCCGCTTGGAGAGCGATGCCCAATATCGATTCAACCCAGGCCCTACCGGCCGCCAAACCTGGGGCAGTGACAACTAGGTGGTCAAGCTCGCATGCTCGACGGGCTGTCATGGGCCTGAAATTCTGCCGGCTACTTTCTGCATGACACCCTAATTGACACCTTCATGCAGACACTCTCTGACACTCCCTGACACTCTGTGACAGTGCTGCGTCATGAATCCGAGCTCGTTTAGCACTCTGTGACACTCCTGACCCACCCTGACACCCGGTGCCCGCAGCCTCTTAATCCCCAGGTTCAGGGTTCGATTCCCTGCGCGAGCCCCAATATGTTGTGCCCGCGCGGGGACTACGGTCTACATGTT
>Ga0209161_10001049_pt1 | contig 22661 bp, 25 predicted proteins | sample GraSoiAngelo_155_FD_186169 | JGI IMG/M metagenome (GOLD analysis project Ga0209161, IMG submission 186169) | Grasslands soil microbial communities from the Angelo Coastal Reserve, California, USA - 14_1009_13_30cm (SPAdes) (version 2) | ecosystem: Environmental > Terrestrial > Soil > Grasslands... | reverse complement strand
GCCGCTCGACGACAAGTACAACTACTCGAAGGAGTACCTCATCAACCGGATCACGATCCTCCTCGGCGGTCGGGCCGCCGAGGAGATCGTGCTGAACCAGCTCACGACGGGGGCCGGGGACGATCTCGAGAAGGCCACGGAGATGGCGCGCAAGATGGTCTGCGAGTGGGGCATGTCCGAGAAGCTCGGCCCCCTCACGTTCGGCAAGAACGAGGAGCACATCTTCCTCGGCCGGGAAGTCGCCCGGCAGAAGGATTACAGCGAGGAGACCGCGCTCCAGATCGACGTGGAGATCAAGCGCATCATCGGCGACTGCGCGCGCCGCGCGCGGCAGATCCTCGAAGAGAATCTCGAAAAGCTCCACGCGCTGGCGCGGGCGCTGCTCGAGCGCGAGTCGCTCGACGGCGAGGAAGTCGCCCGGATCCTCCGGACCGGCGCGCCCTTTGGCGCGCCGGCACCCGCCTAAGCCCGGCCGGGGGCGCCCCGTCGGCCGTGACGCGGTGAGGCTGGCGGAGCCGGCGAACTCTCGCGTGGCCATCTCGGGGCGATGGGGTTTGGGGATATGTCCGCCGAGACGCTGCGTGCCATCCTGGGAGGAGTGACCGTCGGCGACGGCCTCCCCGTCGCGATCATCGGCGTCCTGAACGTGAGCCCCGAGTCCTTCTACGCGGGCTCGGTGCACCCGGATCCCGACGATCTCCTGCGGGCCGCGGACGACATGGTGGCGGCGGGCGCGGCGATCCTCGACGTCGGCGCCCGGTCCACCGCGCCCTACCTTCCGACCGAAATCAGCGAGGCCGAGGAGGCGGACCGGCTGGCGGCGGCGATCCGGCGCCTCGCCGACAAGTGCGCGGTCCTCCTCTCGGCCGACACCTCCCGCGCGACGCCGGCTCGCGCGGCCCTCGACGCGGGCGCCGGGATCGTCAACGACGTGACCGGCTTCCATGGCGACCCGGCGGTGGCGGCGCTGGTCGCGGCGCGCGGCGCCAGCGTGATCCTCGCGGCGGACGCGGCGGCCGCGACCCGAGCGGGCGGAGCGGACCCGATCGAGACCGCCTCGCGGGTGCTCGCGGAGAGCCTCGCCGAGGCGCGCCACGCCGGCGTGCCGGACGAGCGCATCGTCCTCGACCCTGGCATCGGCTTCCTCCGCGCGGGTCCCCGGCCGTGGTATGAACGGGACGCGGCGGTGATCGCCCGGCTCGACCGGCTGCGTGCGCTCGGCCGCCCCCTCTGCGTGGGCGTCTCCCGGAAGTCGTTCATCGGCGTCCTCACCGGCCGCGCCGAGCCGGCGAAGCGGCTGGCGGGCTCGCTGGCGGCGGCCACCGTCGCGGTGCTGCGCGGCGCCGCCCTGATCCGCGCTCACGACGTAGCCGAGACCCGCGACGCCGTCCGCCTCGCGGAGGCCTTGCGCGCATGATCCAGGGCGCGCTCGCCGCGTTCCGCTGGCGCGACGCCGTCGACATCCTGGTCGTGGCGGTGGTGGCCTACCGGGTCCTGGTGACCTTCAGGGGCACGCGCGCGGTGCAGATGCTGACGGGCGTCGCCCTCCTGGCGGGCGCCACCGTCGTCGCCCGGCGGCTCGAGCTATACAGCACGAGTTGGATCCTCGGGAACCTCTGGTCGTTCTGGGTGATCGCGCTGATCGTGCTCTTCCAGCCGGAGCTCCGGCGCTCGCTCGCCGAGGTCGGGCGGGGGCCGCTGCTCCAGCGGGTTCTCGGGCCTGCCCGCGCGCAGCGGACGCACGTGCTCGACATGGTCCTCAAGGCGGCCGAGTCGCTCGCGGCGCGGCGTATCGGCGCGCTGATCGTCTTCGAGCGGACGACCGGCCTCCGGCACTACGCCGAGCTCGGGGTCGGCCTCGACGCGCTCGTGTCGCCGGAGTTGCTCGGCGGCATCTTCCTCCCGTACTCGCCGCTGCATGACGGCGCCGTCTTCGTCCGAGGCAACCGGGTCGTCGCGGCGGGCTGCTTCCTGCCGCTGTCGCGTAACATGCAGCTCGGGCGGGCGCTCGGCACTCGGCACCGGGCTGCGCTCGGAATCAGCGAGGAGACCGACGCCGCGGCGTTGGTGGTGTCGGAGGAGACGGGGCGCATCTCGGTGGTCGCGGAGGGGCACATCGAGACGCCCCTCGACGGGGAGACGCTCCGGCGACGGCTCGGGCAGCTCCTGGGCGTGGGCGCGCCGGCGGGGGAGACGGAGACGCTCCTCGGCGGCCTGCGCCGCCTGCTGCTCCGGCCCGAGCCGAAGTGAGGTGGGCCCCGCGCGGTGGCGATGCGACACCCCGTGAGCGGCGCTCCCCTCCGCGGGCTGCTCCGATACTGGGAGCTGAAGCTTCTCTCCCTCGTCATCGCGTTCACGCTGTGGCTCTTCGTCGTCGGCGGAGAGAAGGGGGAGATCGTGCTATCGGCCCGCGTCGAATACCTGAACGTCCCGTCGGGGTTGATGCTCGCGGGCCCCGCCCCCGACACGGTGGACGTACAGGTGCAGGGGAGCCGGTCGGCGCTCCGCCGCCTGACCTCCGACGACTTCCGGGCGCAGGTGAACGTGGCTCGGGTCGGAGCCGGGGACGCTCTGGTGGCGCTCCATCCCGACCAGGTCCTCGGCCCGCGGGACGTCACCGTCCTCCGCGTGAGCCCCGCGCGCCTGCGCCTGACCCTCGAGCCGGTCGCGACCGCGGAAGTCCGGGTCGTGCCCCAGCTCACGGGGTCGCCGGAGCCCGGATACCGGGTGGCCCGCGTGTCGGTCGCGCCCCCGACGGTGGAGGTGCGCGGGCCCCGCTCGGAAGTGGCGAGTCGGCCGCGCGTCCAGACGTCGCCGATAGACATCTCGGGCGTGCGCGGGCCGATCACACGCCGGGCCGAGCTCATCCCGGCGCCAGGCGCGGTGCGCCTGACGACGCGCCGTAGCGTCGACGTGACGGTGGAGGTCAGGGAGGAGCCCGACACGCACGCGGGGAGAGGCGCGCGGTGACCCGTCTATTCGGGACCGACGGCATCCGCGGGGTGGCCAACGAGGAGCCGCTCACGCCGGAGCGGGTGTATCGGCTCGGCCGCGAGCTCGTGGCGACCCTTCGCGCCGAGCGCGGCGTCGACACGGCGCGCATCGTGATCGGCCGCGACACGCGCCGCTCGGGTCCCCTGCTCGAGGCCGCGCTGGTGGCGGGCGCGCTCTCGGCCGGCGCCGAGTGCTTCGCGGTCGGCGTGCTCCCGACGCCCGGCATCGCCCACCTCACTCGCGCGCTCGACGCCCACGGAGGCGTGGTGCTGTCGGCATCCCACAACCCGTTCGAGGACAACGGGATCAAGCTGTTCTCGTCCGAGGGCACGAAGTTCCCCGACGCCTGGGAGGCCGAGATCGAGCAGCGGCTCGCGGGTGCCGACACGGCGCCGCGAGCGCGCGGGACCGGGATCGGGCGGCTCGTCGAGTACCGGCGCGCCGAACGCGAGTACGCCGCCTTCCTGCGCCGGCGCTTCCCGCTCGACCTCCACGGCCTGACGATCGTGCTCGACTGCGCCCACGGCGCCACCTACCGCGTGGCGCCGCAGGTGTTTCGCGGCCTCGGCGCCCGCGTGATCACCACGGGCGCACGGCCCGACGGCACGAACATCAACCGGGGCTGCGGCGCCATGCACCCGGAGGCTCTCGTCCCCCGGGTGCGAGCCGCGCGCGCCGACATCGGCCTCGCGTTCGACGGCGACGGCGATCGGCTGATCGCGGTCGACGCGACGGGCACGATCCGCGACGGGGACTTCGCTCTCGCGATCTGCGCCCGTCACCTGGCGCGCGCCGGCCGCCTCAAGGGTGGCGTCGTCGTCACCACGGTGATGGCAAACCTCGGGCTCGATCAATCGCTGGCCGCCGCCGGCATCGGGATCGTCAAGACCCAGGTCGGCGACCGCTATGTCCACGAGGAGATGCAGCGGCTCGGCGCCAACCTCGGCGGCGAGCAATCCGGCCACGTGCTCCTGCTCGATCACGCGCCGGCGGGCGACGGGATCCTCTCGGGGCTCCAGCTCTTGGCCGTGATGCGCGAGGCTCGCGAGTCGCTCGAGTCGCTCTCGGCGTGCGTGCGGAAGTTCCCCCAGGTGCTGGTCAACGTGCCGGTCCGCGCGAAGCCGCCGATCGAGAGCGTCGTGGGCCTCCGCGAGCGCGTGCAGGGATTCCAGGCGGACTTGAACAGCGCCGGACGGATCGTGATCCGCTACTCGGGCACGGAGGCGCTCGCCCGGGTGATGATCGAGGGCCCCGACCGCGAGCAGATCGCAACCATGGCCGCCGAGCTCGCCGCGCTCATCAAAGGCTCGATCGGCGCGTGAGTCTCGGCTGTCCGGCGAGGGGGGAGGTGTGAGGATCCGCGGCATCGGCATCGATCTGGTGCAGATCCCGCGCCTCCGACGCGTCGTGGAGCGCTGGCAGGACCGGTTCCTCGAGCGCGTCTTCACCGAGGAAGAGCTCGCCTACTGCCGCGCGCGCCGGGACCCCGTCCCGCACCTGGCCGCCCGGTTCGCGGCCAAGGAGGCGGGCCTCAAGGCGCTCGGCACCGGGCTCCGTCTCGGCGTCCGCTGGCACGAGCTCGAAGTGCGGCGGGAGCGGGGCCAGCCGCCGGTCCTCGTGCTCTCCGGCCGGTCGCGCGCGATCGGCGAGGCGCGGGGGGGACGGCGGATGCTGCTCACGCTGACGCACGAGGGCGAGTACGCCTGCGCCCAGGCGATGCTGGTCGATGACGAGGCGAGCACTCCATAGCGTGGCCGCCCTCTCCCTCCTCCTGTCCGGCTGCGCGACGATTCAGGTCCGGCCCGAGCCCGGGGTCGCGGGCGGGCAGATCTGGACGAAGCCGGGCCGGGCGGGGGTCGTGGTGGCGGCGCCGCATGGCACCTCCGACCCCTACACGGGCGAGATCGCGGCCGAGCTGGCGCGGCGGACCGGGTTTGGGCTCGTGGTCGCGGGCGGGTTCGGGCTCGAGGCCGAGGGGAGCGGGCGGCCCGCGCGCCGGTACGAGGTGAACCGGCCGACCGAGGGCGTCCCTGGGCGTCCGCCCGCCGAGGAGGTCGCGACCCCGAGCGCCGGGCAGGTCTACGCGGAATTCGAGCGCCGGGTGCTCGAGACCGCGGCGGCGCCGCTGGCCCTGTACGTGGAGGTCCACGGCAACGGCAGCCGCGAGTCGGCGGGGCGACTTGAAATCGCGACGGTCGGGATCGATCGCGACGACGCCTGGCGCCTCCGCACCCTCCTCGAGCTGATCCGGGACGCCCGGCTACGCACGGAGCCGGCGGCGCCGCGGCTCGCCGTGCTGGTCGAGCCGCTCGACGCGCTTCGCTACACGGCCTCCGCCGCCAAGCAGTCGGGCGTGCTCCGGCTCCCGCGCCGGGCGCTCCACATCGAGATCCCGCGGGCGGCGCGCGTGGACTGGCGCCCGCTCTACACGGCGATCCTGGCCGACTTTCTCGGACAGGCGGCGGCCCTCCTCAGCCCCCCGCCGCCGGCCGCGATCCCCGCCCGAGACAAGCCCTGAAGCCCGTCTTCACCGCCGCCGAGATGCGCGCCCTCGACCGGCGCGCGACCGCTGAGCTGGGCATTGCCGGCTCCACCCTCATGGAGAACGCCGGGCGCGGCGCCGCCGCCGAGATCCAGTCCTTCCTCGTGGCGCGCAAGCGGCCGCTCCGTGGCCTCGCCATCGTCGTGGTGTGCGGCAAAGGCAACAATGGCGGCGATGGGTTCGTGGTGGCGCGGCGGCTCGCGGGCGGGGGGGCGCGGGTGCGCGTATTCCTGATCGGGCGCGCCCTCGACGTCCGGGGGGACGCCGCGTCGAAGCTCGCGCGCCTCGCCGCCGCGCGGCTCCGGCCGGTGGAGGTCACCGATTCGGAGGGGATCGGCGGGCTCAAGGCCGCGCTCGACGCCCCCGGCGCGCTGGTCGTCGACGCGTTGCTCGGCACCGGAGCGAGCGGGGCACCCGCGGGTCTCGTCGCCGACGCGATCGCTCGAATCAACGAGAGCGGGCTCCCCGTGGTCGCGCTCGACCTGCCCTCGGGGGTGTGCGCAGATACGGGCCAGGCGCCCGGCGCCGTCGTGGGTGCCGCGCTCACGACGACGTTCGAGGGGCTCAAGCGTGGCCTCCTGCTGCCCCCGGGCCGCGACCTCGCGGGCGAGGTGCGCGTCGTGCCGATCGGCCTGCCGGCCGAGGAGACGCGGCGTGCGGCCAGCGTCTTCGTGCTCGAGCCCGCCGACATCGCCCGCCACCTCCCGCCGCGGCGCCGGGAGTCCCACAAGGGTGACTTCGGTCATCTGCTGATCGTGGCGGGCTCGGTCGGCAAGACGGGCGCGGCCGCCCTCGCCGGCCGGGCGGCAATGCGCGCCGGCGCCGGCCTCGTCACGATCGCCGCGCCGCGCTCCCAGCAGCCGATCGTGGCGACGCTGGTGGCCGAATGCATGACCGAGCCGCTGCCGGAGACGGCAGCCCAGACGGTCGGACTCGCGGCCAAGGAGCGGCTCGCGACGCTGGCGGCCGCGCGCGGCGCGGTCGCCCTCGGTCCCGGGCTCGGGCTCGACGCCGAGACGCAGGCGCTCGTGCGGGACCTGGTCCGCGGCGTGCCGGCGCCGATGGTGATCGACGCCGACGCGCTCACCGCGCTCGCCGGGCACCTCGAGTCGCTCGCGCGGGCGGCGGGCCCGCGCTGCCTCACGCCCCACCCCGGCGAGATGGCGCGGATGCTCGGCCTCTCGGTGGGCGCGGTCCAGGCAGATCGAATCGAGACGGCTCGGCGCTTCGCCGGGACCCACGGCGCCCACGTCGTGCTGAAGGGCGCTCTGTCCGTGATCAGCGCGCCCGCCGGCCCGACCTTTCTCAACCCGACCGGGAATCCCGGCATGGCCAGCGGCGGCACCGGCGACGTCCTCACCGGCATGGTCGGTGCCCTCCTCGCGCGCGGCCAGGAGCCGCTCGGGGCACTCTGCGCCGCCACCTATCTGCACGGTCTGGCCGGCGACTTGGCCGCGCGGGAGAAGGGAGAGGAGGGGCTCATCGCCGGCGACGTGGTCGAGGCGATCCCGGCCGCGATCCGAGCGGTGCAGCGGGATGCCCCCCGCGACTGAGCTCCGGAGCGCGAGCCCCGAGGAGACCGAGCGGGCGGGCCTGCGGCTGGCCGCCCGCCTCCGCCCGGGGAGCGTGGTCGCGCTGGTCGGCGAGCTCGGCGCCGGCAAGACCTGCTTCATCCGGGGCCTCGTCCGCGGCCTCGGCGTGAACCAGACTGTGTCGAGCCCGACCTTCGTGCTCGTCAACGAGTACCGGGGACGCCTGCCGGTGTTTCACGTCGACGCCTACCGGACCGAGAGCCTCGCCGAGCTCCTCGACCTGGGGCTCGACGAGTATATCGGCGGCGACGGCGTCACCGTGGTCGAGTGGGCCGACAAACTCCGCGCGCTCCTGCCCGCCCACACGATCTGGGTCCACCTCACGGGGCTCGGCGACGAACCGCGGACGATCAACATCGAGAGCTCGCCGGGGCGTATCTAATCAGCGACGTTGGGAGCATGCCCGCGATCAGCCAGTGGCCCGTGGCCGAGCGCCCGCGCGAGCGCCTGTACTTCAGCGGCGGCCAGGCGCTCGCCGACGCGGAGCTGCTCGCCATCCAGCTCGGCTCCGGCGTGCGCGGCCGGACGGCAGTGGACCTCGCCCGCGAGATGCTCGTGCAGTACGGCTCGCTCGCCGGCCTCGCGGGCCGCGACGTAGCCGAGCTGGCGCGGATCAAGGGCGTCGGTCGGGCAAAGGCGGTCCGTCTCGCGGCCGCGTTCGAGCTGACGCGGCGGCTGCGCGCACGGGTGCCGGCCGCGCGGACCGTGCTCTCGAGCCCGAACGACGTGCACGCGGCGTTCGGGCCGCTGATGGAAGAGCTGCGGCGGGAGGTGTTCCGGGTGGCGCTGCTGGATGCGCGGAACGGGCTCCTGCGCGACATGGTCGTCTCGGAGGGCACGCTGTCGGCGAGCCTCGTGCATCCCCGCGAGGTCTTCAAGCCGGCGATCCTTGAGTCGGCCGCGTCGGTGATCCTCCTCCACAACCATCCGAGCGGCGACCCGACGCCGAGCCGCGAGGACGTGCGGCTCACGCGCCAGCTCGTGGAATGTGCGAAGCTGCTCGACCTCCGGATCCACGACCATGTCATCATCGGCCGCGGGCGCTTCACGAGCCTGGCTGAGCGAGGAGTGATCTGACGATGGCGATCTCCGTCAAGCACGTGGGACACGTGGTGCTCAAGGTGCGGGACCTCGACCGCGCCGCCACCTTCTACCGCGACGCCCTGGGGCTGACCGAGGTGGCGCGCTATCGGGGCCGGATGGCCTTCTTCTCGGCGGGCACGAACCACCATGACCTCGCGGTGCTGGCGCTCGGGCCGGCCGCTCGGCCCGCCCCCCGGGACGCGGTCGGTCTCTACCACGTCGCCCTCAAGATCGGCGACCGCCTGGAGGAGCTCCGGGCCGCGAAGGCTCAGCTCGAGGCCCACGGCGTGCCGATCCGCGGGACCGCGGACCACCGCGTGAGCCAGTCGATCTACTGCGAGGATCCGGACGGAAACATGATCGACTGTACGTCGACGGCGATCCAGTCCCTCTGGCAGGCGGATCCCTCGATCGTCGCGTCCGTTGAACCGCTCGACCTGTGAGCGCGCTACGCCTTGGCCAGCTTCTCGATTTGCTTTTTCGACATCGTCTGCAGGCGTGAGAGCATGCGCTTGAGCTTGCCCTCGGAGACGACGTCGGCGAGGATGAGCTTCTTGGACTTGGTGCCGTTCACGATGTAGGCGACCCAGTCGTCGAGCCTGGGCGTTCCGCGCCACGCGATCGTGAGACCGCTCTGCCGCATTCGTCGCCGTCCTTCGACCTTCGCGAGCGGCCGTCGAGTGGCTTCCATGCCGCGCCTTCCTCTGGGTAGACCGAGTTAACCGCGATGGCCGAGCTCTGAACCCGATCAGGACTGGTGTCGCCCACCTTAAGAATCGTTCGCGGGCCTGTCAAGGCCTCGTTTGCGCCTGTCAAATGCGCGGTTGAGTCGAGCCCGACCCCGGCCGCCCCTTGCCGACTGACGATCCTCGGCGGGATGCCCGCGGTGAATTGAAGGACCGTCGTTTTCGAGCGCGACGGCCGCCGAACCGCGCCAGACCGTCGGCTTCGGGCGGTGGTGGATAACTGTGGAAATGTGGATAGGCTGTGGGTATCTGGCGCAGTTCAGCATCGCCGAAGTTCGTCGGGCGAAGCACGGCCTGCCCGGTCGAGCTCGACTGAGAGGCGGTCGAGGATCGCCCGGGCGAGGCCGGGCCCCCGGGTGATAAAGCCGGTGAAGTACGCGCAGGCGTTGGCGCCCGCCCGGAGCAGCGCAAGGGCCCTGTCCGGAGAGTCGACGCCGCCGGTCGCGATGATCTCGAGCGACTCGCCGAACTTCGCGCGGGTCCGGCGGAGGTTGTCGAGCGTCGCCGGGAAGAGCTCGGGGCCCGAGAGTCCGCCCGCGCCCTGGGAGAGCCGCGGCTCGGCGATCCGTCGCGTGTTGCCGTAGTTGACGATCGTCACGCCCGCGTCGAGAGCGGCCGGGATGATGGCGCCCTCGTTCGCGTCCGCGAAATCGGGGGAGAGCTTGACGATGAGCGGCCGCGCCGTCGCCGCCCGCACGCGCCGGAAGAGGGTGCGCAGCTCCGCCGGCTTCTGGCTCCACTCGTAGACGAGGGCGGTGTTGGGCGACGAGATGTTGAACTCGACGAGGTCGGCAAAGGGCGCGAGGCCCTCGACAAGCGCGACGTAGTCGTCGATCGACTCGCCGGCGACCGCGACGATCAGCGGCGTCCGGTGGGGCAGTGCGGGCAGGTCGGCGCGGTAGGCGTCGAGTCCCGGGTTCTTGAAGCCGTTGCAGTTGACGAGGCCCGGTCCCTCGGCCGACCAGCGCCGCACGAGATTCGGCTCCGGATGCCCCGGTCGCGGCGTGCGGGTGATGCTCTTCGTCGTGACGGCACCGAATCCGAGCCCCATCGCGCGGCGCAGGATGGCGGTGTCGTAGTACATGGAGGAGAGGATCAGCGGATTGCCGAGTCGCACGCCACCCAGCCTCACCGCCAGGCGAGGGTCCCGCGAGCGGAAGGCGCCCAGACGATCGAGCGGAAGCAGGCGGAGCCCAGCCTGGCCGAGGGCGAGCGCGGTGGGCTCTGGGAGCCGGCTCAGAACGCCGCCGTAGAGAGCGCGGTAGAGCCAGTCGGCGGCGGTGCTGGGCATACGCCTGGCAGCGTATCACGCGCACCCACGGCCGCCGGGTCGGCTGGGCAGATGAAAGAGGGGCGCCCGAACCCGTCCCCCTGGGGCCGATCGCTGAGCACTCGGCGGGGGGACCGCGAGGGCCGCCCGGCGGGCAGAGCCGGGGAACCTTGACCCCGTTCGACGACGCGAAGACCCCGTACCGTCGGTGCACGCCGAAGAGCGCCACGGGCATCACCAGGACCGTCAGGTCGGGGCCAAGAGGGCCCGGCGCGGTGGCGGGCAGTCCAGCCACCCAAGCGGGTACGGTCGGCTGACCCGTGATGACAGGAAGCCGGCGGCAGACCGACTGCCATCGGGCGTCACGCAGCCGCGCCGCGTCGTTGCGAACGGCCGGAGCAGGCGCTACACTCTGAATTGACCACAACCTGGAGGTGGAGGGTGAAGCCAAGCCGCCGAGCGTACCCGCGCTGTCACGTGGCCTTCGACGTGCGAGTCACCGAAGCCTCCGGGAAGTCGTGGCTCGGTGAGGCGGAGGATCTCAGCCCGTTCGGAATGAGGGTCCGCAACGGCCATGGCCGGCGCGATTCGGTCGTGCGCCTCGACTTCGACCTTCCCCGGGGCGGCCCACACGTAGCCATGAAGGCGCTCGCCGTCCGGACAGACCCGGACGGCGTTGCCTTCGCGTTCGTCGACGTCGACCGGACGGAGTTTTGCCTCGTCAGGCAGGCGGTCGACGACCTCCTCCTGCGTCGGAAGCTCTGGATCATGATTATCGAGGATGATCGGGAGGTGGCAAGCTTCCTGGCCGACTACGCGGAGCGCGAGGGCCATGCCGCCCTGATCATCGCCAGGGCAGAAGATGCTCTTGCCTACCTGAGCCACGATCGGCCCGACGCCATCCTGCTCGACCTACGACTGCCCGGGATGAGCGGGGTCGAGTTCCTGGAGGCCCTTTCCCGCCGCGAGATCCGGATCCCGGTCGTGGTGTGCGGCGCGGCCTCCGAAGCCGACGCGGCCCGCTGTCTCCAACTCGGCGCACTCGACGTCGCGGCACAACCCCACGGCCATCAGTTCGAACTCGCCGTGTCAGCGTTGGGCCTCAAGGGGCTCGAAGAGCGGTTGGCAGAGGTCGGCCCGGCGCACCTCTAGGACCTGCCTGCTGGCGGGCTGGACACGAAGAGGGACGGTGCGCGACGTTCGGGCGAGCGCCCGATGGCGACGCAGAGTAGGGCGGAGATGAAGAAAACGGCCGCATTGCTCGCCTCGATCGCCGTGCTCTTCGGCGAGGTTCACTGCGCCGAGGCGGGGCGGCATCATGGGTTCCAGCACCGTTTCGGGCACCATCGATTCCTCGTGGGCACGACCGTATTCGTCGGACCTGGCTGGGGCCCGTCCTGGTGGTGGGATCCCTACTGGGCCTATCCCCGGCCGATCGTGATTCAGGAGGAATCGCCGGTGTACATCCAGCAGAGCCAGCCGGTGCCGCCCCCTCCTGTTGCCTACTGGTACTACTGCCCCGACTCGAAGGCCTACTATCCATACGTGCAGCAGTGCCCGACGGCCTGGCTCAAGGTCATTCCGCAGACCACACCTCCGCACCAGTAGGCTCCGGGACGGATGCACCGGAGCTCGTCGCGGACGGGTGAGGCGCGTCCGCCCGGGCCCATCGATCTCGCGGCGGCCCGCCGGCGGCTCGCGCGGCAGGGGACGCTGCTCCGCGCGTCGCTGACCGCGAGCATTTAGACGAAGGAGGTTCTGGCGGGGGCAGCGGGATGGCGGGGGAGCGTGCCGCGGGGAGCTACCGGATCACGATCGGAGACGGCCGATCGACCGAGGAACTCGTGGAGGCCGGCGACTACGCGTACGCCCACTCGTGTGTGAGCTCCGACAACTTCCCGGCCAGGCAAGGCGACGGGCGACGGGCGCGCGAGATCGTCCTCTTGGAATTTGATCACGACGTCACATCCGATGAAGCCATTGCCGAGGCGGCTCGACTCGGTCTTGAGCGGCCGACGTACGAGGATGCGCTCTACTTCGGGATCGAGCACCCCGACGTGCAGCGTGAGCGCAGGGTGGTCTTTCTCCATCACCCCTGGTTCGGTTTCTTCGGCCGCCGAGATGTTCTGTGTCTCTGGACCAACGCCGGCCGTCGGGAGCTGGGTCTCGAAGGGTTCGACGACCGGTGGACCCAGAACTCCCGGTTCGGGTTCGTTCGCACGCATGACGGTGTCCGGTGCTCCGGCGCACTGACGGGCGGTCGTTAAAGGGGTAGAAGTAGGTCCACGTCGCCGCCCAAGCAACTTGGTGATGTCCCAACTCCAGAGTTCGTTCGGTCCGCGGGCCATAACGGCGGGCGAAGGGTGTCGTTGACGCCCGCCGCATAAGTGTGTAACTTCCTGGGCACGGACGATTAGCTCAGTTGGCAGAGCGCTGGCCTCACATGCCAGAGGTCACTGGTTCGAGTCCAGTATCGTCCACCATAGAAATCCTCTGTTTAACCGCCGGCCTGGTGGCGACCACCCAGACCTTCCGCGTCGGGGCCGAGGGCCTTCTCGATGAACAGCCCAGGGCGCGGGCTGACCGCGGTCGTCCGGAGGCGGACCGAGGGCGCCGGAGATGTCCTCGTCACTTGGAGTGGTCGGAAAGCCGCTGAGAATTGGGCCCGCTGCGCTCCACCAGGCGATCCTCGGTGACGTGATGGAGGGACAACGTCGATCCGAGACAGGCGTCCAGACCGCAGAGCCCAGCGACGTGACGCCACTGACCACCGGGAGGTTCTCGACCACCCAGCCTGTCGCTCGCCATCCAACTCGAACCAGTGACCTCTGGCATGTGAGGTCACCTCCGACCCCCCTTGAGCCCCGAACCCAGCGAGATACCAGGTAGGCTCGTTCTCGACGCACCCGCTGCGGTGCTGTCCTGGCTCGGCCGGCAAGGCACCCGCGCAGTCGCAGCGCTCATTGTCGTTGGTATTGTCACGCCATCCATCGGCGCCCTACTGAAGCCGTTTGTCACGGAAGCGGTCTTTGCGCTCTTGTGTATTGCCTTCCTTCGTGTGGACGCCGCAGCGTTTAGGATCTACCTGGGGCGCCCCACGATTGTGCTCGCAGCAACAGCATGGACATCCTTCGCGATCCCGACCTTGTTTGGCGCGAGCTACGTGGCGTTCGGTCTCAAAGATCAGTCACCCGATCTCTTCCTCGCCCTCGTGCTGCAAGCAATTGCCTCGCCCCTGATGGCGGCTCCTGCGTTGGCAGCATTGATGGGCCTCGATGCCACGCTTGTGCTCTGCACCATGGTAACCGGCACGGCGCTGTTACCCTTCACTGCGCCCCTGTTCGCCTATGCCTTCATCGGATCTGCGCTTACCCTCTCCCCAGCGGCTCTCGGGTTTAAATTGTTTGCGATCCTCGCTGGCTCCTCTGTTGTCGGCTTCACCGTGCGCCGACTCGCTGGCCTCACGGCTATCGAGCAGCAGAAAGAGAGGATCAACGGCCTCAACATTCTCGTCCTGTTCGTCTTCGTGGCAGCCGTTATGGAAAGCGTCGCCGCTCGCCTTCTGGCCACGCCGATGATCACACTTGGCCTCGCCGTGCTTGCCTTCGTGGTCTTCTTCGCAGTGCTTTGTCTGACCACCCTCCTCTTCGCACCTGCGGGGCGGGAGCGCGCCGTCACGCTCGGATTCATGGCCTCGCAGCGCAATGTGGGGCTGATGCTGGCGGCGAGCGCTGGGTCCTTGCCCGACCTGACGTGGCTGTATTTTGCCTTCTGCTATTTCCCTATCTGTCTGTCGCCGCTACTGCTCCAACCGCTGGCGCGCCGGATAATCGCCCGGCGGCAGACTGCTCCCACTGCCACGAGGGCCAATCGCATGACAGGTTAGACTCGAGGTCCTAGCAGGCGCGTCCACCTGACTGCCGGACGCGGGGCTTTCGATTCCCGCGGTCTGGTGGTGCGGCGCGTCGGGAGATGCGCGGCGTTCGGCAGACCAGACCTGTGCGCCCTGGCGGTGGAGGCAGCGGGGCGGCTGAGATCACCGCGCGAGGTCGTTCTGGCCTGGGTCGATGGCTTCAACCGGCGAGACACGCTCGCAGCGGCCGCGCCGTATCACGACGATGCCGTCAACACGGAGGTCACGGCCGGTAGGCCAACCGTTCGCCGGCAAGCAGTTCTCGAGGAGCTTCTCGAGTTCTTTCGTGGACTGCCTGATAACTACACCCGCCCGGTGATCGTGTTTGAGGACGGCGAATGGGCTGTCCGGGAGTCGAGCGGCGAGGTACTTGGCGGGGCGAGTTTCGCGCGTCTGCCGGCGAACGGTCGCTCATTTACCCTTCAGGGCTGCGGGTTCGTTCAAGTGATCGCCGGCAAAATCACGTTCCAACGCGGGTCTTGGGACAAGGCCGGTTGAGTCGGTCGACTGGGAGTCCGTTGGACGGTGGGCTTTCGAGCTCTACGATCGCCTACCATAGAAACCCACGCGATGTAACAGCCGGGAACGCTGCTCGAGCGCCAGAGACTGTCTGTGCCCTCGCTAAATCGCGATCCTGCCGCTCGTCATCGAGTAGGAGGTGACTGGAGAGGGTCTTCGCTCAACGCGGGGGCGCCGCTTCGTCCAAGGCGGCCGCCGCGCGCCGCACCTGCTCTGCGCGCTCGCGCAGCATCGGCTCCGCCGCGCGAGCCACCCTCCGGACGAGATCTTGACGCGCTCGACTCGGCGAGCCGGCGTCGAAGGGGGGGCGGGGGTCGTACTCGATCGCGAGCTGGATCGCTTCGGCAGCGTCCCGACCTGCGATCTCGGCGACGACCTGGAGGGCGAGGTCGATGCCGGCGGTGACACCGCCGCCGGTAATGACATTCCCGTCGACGACGGTCCGCGCGTCCACCGGCTCTGCGCCGAACGACCTCAGCATCTCGCGCGACATCCAATGTGAACCGGCCCGTCGGCGCCGCAGGAGACCGGCGGCGCCCAAGACAAGCGAGCCGGAGCACACAGAGGTTACATATTTCGCCCGCGAGGCGGCGCGTCGGAGAAAGGCGAGAAGGTCTGCGTCGGTCAGCAGCTCGTTCACGCCGGGCCCGCCCGGGACGCAGAGAAGATCCAGTGGGGGGCAAGTCTCCAATGTGGCCGTCGGGAGGATGGCCAGGCCGCGATCGCTCTGGACTGGCTCGAGAGTCTTCCAGAGCAAGTTGACCGCGGCCCCCGGCATGCGGGCAAACACTTCGTACGGGCCGGTCAGATCGAGCTGTGTCAGCCGTGGGAACAGCAGTAGGCCGATGTGAAACGCCGCGCCAGCCATGGTCTCGCTTCCTTCCCGTCCGGCTCTGCCGGCGACCTTTGAGTTCCCGAGTCGTCAGCGGCGCCGGACTCCCGCACTCCCTTTAGACGACGCGCGCTTCCCAGCCTCCGGATGGTGGGGAGCCATGCCCTGCGCTCCGCGGGCTCCGATAGTCACCGACGGGACTGCGGGCATCGACTGCCACGCCAGGATAACCGATAACCGTGCGCGAGGTCGGGGACGACTTGTTTTGGCATGGCGGGAGTTCGCCCGGCCTCACGACACCCCGCGGCAACGCAGACTAGGGTCCCGCAAGAAGGCCGGACGCGCATCTCGCAAGTCGCTCAGCGAACAGCCTTTTGGGTCGCGGCGAGAGTGTGGCATCGTCTATCCACCCGTGGTGATGTGCCCGTCGCCAGCGTGCCGCCGTCTCGACAAAAGACGCGGTGCGAATCGCGACCACTATTGCCGGGGCGGGTGCTCTCGAGGTGGCCAAGTCCGCGATGCGGACGGTGGAGTCGTAGAAGTCGACGCGAGCGGGGGGGCCTCGGTGAATCCGGTCAGAGACCGAGCGAATCGCCGTCCAGTCCCGCGTGTCGCCGCCGTGGGGGTTCGTCCTCAGCGGCCTCGTCCGATTGGAGCCAGTTCTCTGCCACCAAGGGCAAGGTCGCCTGTGTCGAAGGCGCGGTAGAGCTGGGAGAGTGCCGACGTCGGCTGGCTCAGATCACGGAGACCTTCGCGTCCGGTAATCGCTTCCTGAGCGGGCGCGTCGTCCGCCGCGGGTTGACCCTATCAGCTCTCGAGGTGACCGAGGAACAGTTCTGAGGCCACTAGTGTTGCGTCGCCGAAGTCACGTTAAGGCCGCCGCGGCGCAAGAGCCTGAAGACCAGTGGCGAATGCGGTTGACTATTAACATGACTTCGCGAACGGAACACTAGCCGGGGGAGCGGGCGCTCCAGGTGGGCGTGCTCGGACGGCTCCGCGAGGCCGCCGTCGACGATTACAGACCGAAACCCTTGGGCAGCGCGTAGGTGCCCTGAGGAGTGCGCCACACCTTCCCCAGCTTCACGTACTCGGCCAGGCTGAGGCTGACCGCCTCCGCATCCGTGTGTTTGCCGGCCGCACGGAGTCGCTCGACCAGCTCATCCACATGCAGCGGCTTGGTCGCCTCACGCAGGATGTCCAAGACGAGCGGCCGGAGCGGGCCTTGCCTCGAACTAGAACTAGCCGCCGGCCGATTCGTGCTAGTGGGCGACGCAGGCTCGCGCCGCCTCACGTCGTCCGGCTTGGGCGGAGGTGCAGTCTCCCCGAGAAGGAGCTCCCTTCCCTTGCGAACCGGCCTCGGGGGGACGTCTTCCTCGAGCGGAGGGTCCTTCGCTCGAGGCGCGGTCTCCCCGAGAAGGAGCTCCCTTCCCTTGCGGACCGCCCTTGGAGGGGAGTCTTCCTCAAGCGGAAGATCCCCCGCTAGACGAAGTTGTCTTGGGGCCGCGTCTTCGCCAACGAGAAGATCTCTCGCCTTACGAAGCGCCTGAAGGTCGGATTCGACGTCGGTCAGAAGCTGCTGGAGTCGCGCCAATTCCTCCTCGGTCTCGGCGATCTTCGCATCGAGGTACTTAATCGCCTCTTCCGAGCGCTCCATGCCTTCGCCCCCACAGGTATGTTCGGGACAACACGCCTAGCCTAACCTTAGCATGTCTCGCCAGGGATCCCGTCGTTTGCCGGCGACGTCATCAGACCACTCGATGAACACGGCGAATGTCAGTGGTCCGGAGCTTCGCATGTGCCGTCGGCGACCCTCGGGTCATCGCGAGCCGCCCGCGGCGGCGGCGCTGCGTGCACGCCGTCAGACGGGCAGATCAGCCGACGATCGTCGCCTCGCGTGCCCGTGGTCGGCGGCTTCGTGCTATCTTTCACGCGTCGACCGCGCGGCAGCTCGTCAGGGCGGCGGCGCAAGGAGTGGTATCAGGCTTGGTCACGCTGGTCTCCATCATCTTCCTGGGCTTCTTCCTCGGCATGCGTCACGCGACCGACGCCGATCACGTCATCGCCGTCTCGACCATCGTGAGCCGAGAGCGCACACTTCGGAGCGCCATCCTGATCGGGAGCGCCTGGGGCGTCGGTCACACACTGACGATCGTCGGCGTTGGTGGCGCCCTCATCCTATTCAGCGTCGTGATTCCGCCCCGGCTCGGCCTCTCCATGGAGATGGCCGTGGGCCTAATGCTGATCGTCCTCGGGATGTGGAACCTGACGGGGATCCTGAAGTGGCTCCAGGAGGCTTTCTCCTCCGGGAGAGTGCGCCCGCCGGGCCTCCACACCCACGTTCACAGCCACGGGGACTATGGCCATAGCCACCCGCATGCTCATGACCCGGAGAGCCACGGGCACGGGGAGGACGAGACGCCGCAGGCATGGCTCGATCGCCGCTTCGGCCGGCTGGGGGCCTACCAGGTGCTGCGCCCGCTGGTCGTCGGGATCGTCCACGGGCTCGCGGGGTCGGCGGCCATCGCGCTGCTGGTCGTCGCGACGATCCAGAACGCATGGTGGGCGACCGCGTACCTTCTCCTCTTCGGCCTCGGGACGATCGCCGGAATGATGCTGGTGACCGCCGCCATCGCCGCCCCCTTTGCCTTCGCCGCGCAGCGGCTCGGCGGGCTCACCCGGTACCTGCGAGTGGCGTCTGGGCTGCTGAGTCTCGGGTTCGGCCTCTTCCTCGTCTACCAGATCGGTTTCGTGAGCGGGCTGTTCACGGGTCAGCTCCACTGGGCCCCGAGGTGAGGGGGCGCGCCCAATGCGCACATCCAATGCTCTCCCAATGCGCCTATTGACACTTCCGGTTCAAGTTAGTATACGGGGGAGGCCCTTCGCCGGCCCCGGGCCGTCCCAGGCCTTCGCGAGGGGGGGGAGGAGTCCGTGGCCCAGCGTGACATTGCGGTCCCTGGCATCGTCGGTTCGTCACATCGCGATCTCGGGGGGCGGCCGTGGCATCGGTGGCGGAGGACGATCGCCCTCGGCGTGGTGCTGCTCGGGCTCGTCGGCATCGTGCTGGCGGCGTTGGCGCGGGAGGCCTTGCTGCCCCGGTCGGCGGTGACGGTCGCTGTCCCCCCGAACCCTTTCGCCCCGCCCCGCCCGGCCTTGACGCAGGCTGAAGAAGCCTATGCGCGGGGCCTCTGGAAGATCCACGACGACGTGAAGCTGAGTGCCGTCCGGATGACCTTCGCCGGGCTCGCCTACAAGGCCGGCGAGATCGACCGGAGGACCTTGAAGGCCCGCGTGGACGCGGCCCGTGACGTCTATGCTCGCGCCGAGATCCGGGCCCGGGCGCTCGAGCCGCCCCCGTCGCTGCGTCGCGTCCACACCGATTATCTCGCCGCGATTCGCCTGTACCGGCAATCCGCGGTGGAGATGGCCAAGCTCGGCGCCGACGGGCGTGAGCAGCATCTGCTCGCCGCGTATCCGTTGAGCGAGACGGCCTCGAAGAAGCTTCTCGAAGTCGGGGACGCGCTGTGGCCCGGCGAGTACGTGCCGAACTGATACGTCATTCATGGGAGGTGAGACCTCGCATCGCGCGGACCAGGAGCGACGGAGTGATCGACGGAACACATTTGGGGGGGTGGAGATGAACAAGGTGGCGAGGTCCGTTTTGTTATTCGCGTTGCTGACGCTGACGGTGTCGACGGGCTTGCCGTCGGCTCCGGCGCAGTCGGCCGACATGCAGTATTCGGTCTGGCTCATCGAAAGTAGCCGTTTCATGGGCGTGCCGGCCGGGGCCTTCATGCCCGATCGCGCGTTCGTCCCGGGCAGCAGCAATAAGATGAACAACAAGCCCTTCTTCGATCTGCCCGTGAACATCGGCGTCATCAAGGGCGGGCGGGACATCGTGCTCTACGATACCGGCTGGAAGCAGCAGGACTACCACAAGATGACCGGGACCCAGCACTGGGCGCCGATCGCCCAGCAGCTGGCTCAGCTCGGCATCAAGCCCGAAGACGTCACCAAGCTCGTGATCGGCCACGGCCACTGGGACCACGCGGGCCAGCTCATGGACTTCCCGAACGCGGTCCTCTACGTGCAGAAGGCGGAGCTGGAGGGGATCGAGTGGGCGCTGAACTACCCGAACCCCCACATCCGCGCCGTCAACACCGATCCCGGCGGGTGTGCGCGCACCCCCGCCTGCGGCTATCCGCCGCTGACGCTCCAGGAAATCTACGGCAAGGTGCTCTCCGGCAAGGCCGTGATCGTTGACGGCGAGATGGAGATCGCGCCGGGCCTGATCATCCACCCCGCCTTCCGGGCGCACACGGCGGGGTCGCAGCTCCTCGAAGTCCATACGGCCATCGGGCCCCTGGTGTTCGGGAGCGACTCGTACTCGTCCTGGGAGGGCATCCGGGACTGGATGATCGCGAACCCGCAGCAGACCGATACGGTCCAGCAGTTCCTCGCGTACGAGAAGTGCTACAAGATCACGGGGGGCTACGAGCACTGCGTCGCTGCGCACGAGCCCTTGAGCTACAGCGAAGGATATCCGCTCACCCGGAACTCGTGGGTCGGGCCCAACGGCTCCCGCGCCGCCGAGATCGTCCTCGCCCCCGGAGAGCGATCCCGCAAGCCCTAGTGCCGCGACACGCTTCACCGACGTTCGCGAGGAGCCCGCTGTCGGGCGGGTTCCTCGCGGCGTTCCTGTCAGCCCTCATGTTCCTCAGCCCGTCCGCCGCCCGGGCTCACAATCCGAGCGCGTGGGGAGGCCTCTTCAGGTCGCGCGACAGCGGGGAGACCTGGTTTCCGGCCAATGCCGGCCGGTTCGTGAGCGGAGCGACCGCGCTCGCGGTCAGCACCGCCGACGTCAATCACCTGCTCCTCGCCACCGACAGCGGCCTCTTGCGCTCGCGCAACGGCGGGCGCGACTGGGACCTCGAAGCGCCGGCCGTCCTCGTCGGCGCAGTGTTCGCCGTCGCCTTCGACGCAGACGGCCGGCGCGCGCTCGTGTCCACGAGCTCGGGAATCTTCCGGGCGGAGGACGGCGTGACCTGGCTCAGGTCGCCGGCGCCGACCGACGCGGCCCCCGCGCGGGCGATCGTCCCGGGCGCGGTCGCCGGGCGCGTGTACCTCGCCGGCTGGCGCGGGCTCTCCCGGAGCGACGACTGGGGAGCGTCGTGGTCCGGGGCTGGCCAGGGGCTCCCCGAGGACCCGGTCACCGCGCTCGTCGCCGCCCGTGGCCCTTCGGACGCCGTTTATGCGGTGGCGGGAGGCCGGATCTGGGCGAGCTCTGACGGCGCGCGCAGCTGGGGGCCCCGAGACCGAGGAATCCCCGGTGGGCGGGTCGACGCAGTCGCGCTCGATCCCAGCGCGCCCGACCGCCTCTGGGCCACGAGCGCCGACCAGCTCTTCCGCAGCGACGACCGTGGCGAGCGCTGGACGGCGATCGGGACACCGCTCGGCGAGCCGAACACGTCGGTCCGCGGCATCGCCACCTCGACGTCCGGAGAGGGGATCGTGCTCTCGACCGATCGCGGCCTCTACCGGACCGTCGATCGCGGCGCCCGCTGGAACCTCGTCGTCGACGGCAACCTGCCGGTCCACCTCGAGGCAGGACCGCTCGTCCGGGATCCGGTCGATCCCGCCACCCTCTACGCCGGTTTCGGACTCACGCCGTACGAGGAGCTCTGGCGGACCGCCGCCGAGGGCGGCACGTCGCTCAGCCGACTCGATCCGCTCAGCATCGCGGGCGGCGCCGCCTTCCTCGTCGTGCTCGGGCTCGGCGCCGCCGTCGCCCTCCGCTTCGTGGCGCGCTACTACCCCGCGGCGGGCGACGCTGCGACAAGGCCGCCCAAGCGACGGCTGCTGGCGAAGACGGCGCGGTGAGCGCGGGCGACGAACCGGCGACGCAGCGACCCGATCGGGGGTCGCGACGCCGGCGCGCCTGGGTGGTGGCTCTGGCGATCGCGGGGGTCGGGGCGGCGGCCGCCTGGCGCGTCGGCCCGTGGCGCCACCCAGGCTTCGTCGAGTACCCGATGCCGACCTCGACCGACATTCCGACGGCCGTCGCCGTCGCGGGGGACGGGACGGTCTGGTTCACGATCGAGTTCTCGAACTCGATCGGCGTCCTCCGGAACGGCACGATCACGAAGCTCCCCAAGGGCAGGCAGAACCTGGAGCCGATTGGGCTCGCGGTCGACTCGCACGGGTTCGCCTGGTACACGGACGCGCCCGCCCGCGTGATCGCCCGGATCGCGCCGGACGGCACCATCACCGCGTTTCCGTTGCAGGGACCGGTCGCCAAGCTCGCACGGCTGACCGTCGGGCCCGACGACGCGGTGTGGTTCGCGGAGGCCACCTCGCCCGCCGTCACGCGCCTCAAAGGGGGCACGTTCACGCGCTTCGCGGCGAACTCCGTCAGCGCGGCACCCTTCGGCGTCGCCGTGGGCCGGGAGGGCACGGTGTGGGCGACGCTCCAGAATGTGAACCGTCTCGTGCGCATCTCGCGCGATGGCCGGCTCAGCGAGCTCGACGTCCCCACGCGCGGCAGCGTGCCGAGCGACATCACGGTCGACCCGACGGGCGCCGTCTGGTTCCTCGAGTTTCGCGGAAACAAGATCGGCCGCTACGCGGCCGGCCGCTTCGCGGAGTTCCCGGTTCCGACGCCGCGGGCGGGGCTTACGGGTCTCGCGGTAGCGCCTGACGGCGCCGTCTGGTTCGCCGAGATCCGCGGCCACGCGCTGGGCCGGCTGCGCGACGGCGTGATGGCCGAGTTCCCGCTTCCCCGGGCCGACGCGCGCCCCTTCGACGTCGCCGTCGATGCGGCGAACAACGTCTGGTACACAGACCTGAGTGGCTGGGTCGGCACCTTGTCGGCCGAGCGCGCCCGCGCCCGCTAGCCCAACTTCCGCAGTTGTCGGGCTAGAAGTTGCCCCATCGCGGGGCCGGCCACGCCTCGATCCGGGCGGCCCGGCGGCCCGCGGCGCTCCGGGGAGTTCTCACCCGATCCGAGCGCGTTCCGGGTCGACCGCGACGGTGGGGGAGCGGCGCCGAGAACGACCTGGATGCCCGACGATCGCCCGACACGCGGGCCGGGCGAAGGCTCGGCAGGCGACGCGAACGCACCCCCGACGCGGGGTCAGCGAAGCGAGGCGATGGTCCGCCACGCGTTTGCGGTCA
>Ga0209161_10001048_pt1 | contig 22675 bp, 22 predicted proteins | sample GraSoiAngelo_155_FD_186169 | JGI IMG/M metagenome (GOLD analysis project Ga0209161, IMG submission 186169) | Grasslands soil microbial communities from the Angelo Coastal Reserve, California, USA - 14_1009_13_30cm (SPAdes) (version 2) | ecosystem: Environmental > Terrestrial > Soil > Grasslands... | reverse complement strand
TTCGACCCGCTCCCGATCCAGGCGCTCGCGCCCGGCGCGCCGCCGTCCGCGCTGTCCGACGCCGCCGAGCGCGCAACGCTGCTACGGCGCGCGGGCGCGGACGCCGTCGTCGTGTTCCGCTTCGACGAGCGGTTCGCGGCGCTCGGGCCCGACGAGTTCATCGACCGCATCCGGGGCGCGGGCGAGGTGCGGCGGATCGTCGTGGGCCCGGACTTCCACTTCGGTCACCGGCAGGAAGGCGACGTCGAGACGCTCCGCGCGCGAGGCGCTCGAGACGGCTTCACCGTCGAGGTCGTGCGGCCGGTCGAGCGCGGCGGCGCGGTCATCAGCTCGACGCGAATCCGTAATCTGCTCCGCGCAGGCGACGTCGCCGATGCGGCCGATCTGCTGGGCCGTCCCTACGCGGTCCGCGGCACGGTCGTCCACGGGAGCAAGCGGGGCCGCGCTCTGGGCTTCCCGACGATCAACCTCGCTCTCCCGCGCGAGCGGCTGCTGCCGCGCGACGGCATCTACGCCATGTGGATCGAGATGGGCGAGGGGCGCTTCGCCGCTGCGGCTTCGCTCGGCGTGCGGCCGACCTTCGGCGGCGGAGAACGCGTCCTCGAGGCGTACCTGCTCGACTTCTCGGGCGACCTCTACGGCGAGACGGTGGAGGCCGCGTTCGTCGCGCGGCTGCGCGACGAGCTGGCGTTCGCGAGCCCGGCGGACCTCAGCGCGCAGATCGCACGGGACGTGGAGGAGACCCGGAGGGCGCTCCGTTAGTTCCAGGCGAGCGCGCCGGGCACGACGTGCCCGCTGTCGACGACTCTCCGCACGCGCCGTAACAGGTCCGTAATGTCGAACGGTTTTGCAACGACGTCGGCGACGCCGAGCTCGCTCGGCCCGGCGGATACGAACTCGCTCCTCCCGGTCACGAGGACGACGGGCACGCCGAACCGCTCCGTCATCGAGCGGGCCCAGAGGCGCACCGCCTCGATCTCGGGCCGCATCACGACGTCGGTCACGATGACGTCGAGGGCCGGGACGAAGGGAATGGGGTCGGCCTGGAAGCCCTCGCAGACGCCGTAGCCGTCGCGGAGAAGGAGCTCGGCGATGGCGCGGCGGGTCGCGTAGTCATCTTCCAGCACGAGGGCGATCCGCATGGCAGCGGATATGCATCTGCGGTGCCACGTCAGAGGGCGGCTCCCCGGTGGGAGAGCCGCCCTCTGTTTTTGTCGCTACTTGCTCTGGGCCTTCTGCGCGAAGCTGTTGTCGAAGAGGTTGTTCACGTCGACCTTGTCGTCCGGCTTCACGTTGCCGCACAGGGTCGGGTTCACCTTGCAGTCCTCGACGTTCATCTTGAGCACGTTCTGCGCGCCGGCGGGGTCGATGAGGCCGTCCGCCGAGACGTAGCCCTTCGCTGCGTCGAGCGTCTTCACGTAGAGGTCCACGTCGTCGCCGGTCACGCTCTTCGGCAGCTTCGCGGCGATGTCCTTCGACGGCGTCGCCTGGATGTACTTGTTCGTCTTCACGAGCGCGTTCACGACCCGCTGGACGACGTCCGGGCTCTTGGCGATGAAGTCGGCGGTCGTGACTGCCCCAGTGAACTGGTAGGACCCGCCAATGAGCTCGGTGGTGTCCTTCACCGTTCGGTAATCCTTGAGAATGAAGCCCTTGTTCGCCGCGACGTACTGCGTGATGTACGGGTCCGAGTTGATGCAGGCGTCGGCCCCCTTCGAGTCGAGCGTCGCGGCCATCGTGCCCGAGCCGCACGGCTTGAAGGTGTAGTCCTTGTCCTGCACGAGCCCGGCCTGGTTGAGCGCGTATGTGAGCACCACGTGTGTCCCAGTGCCCTGCCCCGTCGCTCCGACGGTCTTGCCCTTGAGATCCTTGAGGGTCTTGACCGTGTCCTTGAGCTCGTTCCGGACGACGATCGCGGCGCCCGGCGTCTTGGAGAAGGAAACGACCATCTTCGTCGGCTTCCCAGCGATCTGTGCCTTGATGGACTGATCCATCGAGTTGCCCGTGAACTCGACCGAGCCGGAGAGGAGGGCGGTCGCCGCGTCGTTTCCCGACGCGGAATAGCTGAGCGAGACGTCGAGGTTCTCGTCCTCGAAGTAGCCGAGCGCCTTCGCGAGGTCCCATGAAAGGTAGTTGAGCGACGCGGCCGACCCGATCGCCACCTTGATCGCGGCGCGCGGCGGCTTCGTCGGCGCGGCGGACGCGGCGGCGGTGCCTGCCGCCTGGCTGGCGGCCGGTGCCGCGCCGCCGCCGCACGCGGCCGCGAGGAGCAGCCCGGCCAGCGCGAACCCGAAGCCTCGCTTTGTCATGATGTCCTCCACCCTGTCGTCGATCAGTGCTCCCGGCGCGGCTTCCAGCGAGAGAACGCCCCCTCCGCGAGCTGCAGCCCCGCGTCGAGCAGGAGCGCCAGCGCCGCGATGAGCACGATACCCCCGAAGACACCCGTCGAGTCGAAGAACGCCTCCGCGGTCGCGATGCGACGCCCCAGTCCGGCGTTGGAGCCGATGTATTCGGCGACGACGGCGCCCGCGAACGCAAAGCCCGCGCTCGTTCGCAGGCTGGCGACGATCGCGCTGAACGCGGCCGGGAGGAGCACCTGCGACGTTACGTCCCGGCGCCGGGCACCGAGCACGCGGACGTTGTCGACGAGGGTCTGGTCCACGTCCCGGATCGCCGTGAACGTGGCGAAGAAGACGATGAAGAAGACGAGCGTGACGCCGAGCGCGACCTTGCTCTGCAGGTCGATGCCGAAGGCGAGGATGAACACCGGGGCGAGCACGAGGCGGGGGATGGCGTTGAACATCGACAGGAGCGGATCGAACGCCTTCCCGAGAAGCTCGTTGCGCGCGAAGAGGTAGCCGATCGCGACCCCGAGGAGCGTGCCGATGACGAACCCGAGGATCGTCTCGAGCAGCGTGATGCCGATGTCCCGGTAGATCGACCCCTGCCCGAGGCCCTCCGCGAACCAGCCACCGATCCGCGGGACGAAGAGGGAGGGCCGCGAGTAATAGAACTTGTCGAGGATGCCGGCCTGCCCGAGCACCTCCCAGGCCCCGATGAAAAACGCGATCACCGCGAGCTGGATGGTCCGGATGAACCACGTGCGCCGGGTGAGGGGGACCGCGGTCGTCGCGGTCAGGTCGAGCGTGCTCATCCTGCCTCGAGGCTGCGCTTGTACGAGCGCGCGACCTCGTCGCGCAGGTCCGCCCAGGCGCGCTCGTACAGGGCCACGAACTCGGGCGCGAAGCGGATCTCGGTGACGTTCCGAGGGCGGGGGAGGGCGACCGGGTAGCGCGCCTTGATCGTCCCGGGGCCCGCGGTCATGACGACGATCTCGTCCGAGAGCGCGATCGCCTCCTCGAGATCGTGCGTGATGAAGAGCACTGTCTTGCCCGACGCGCCCCACAGGTTCAGCAGCTCGTTCTCCATGAGATTGCGGGTCTGGACGTCGAGGGCGCTGAACGGCTCGTCCATCAGGAGCACCGACGGATCGCGGACCAGCGACTGCGCGAGCTGCGCGCGCTTGCGCATCCCGCCCGACAGCTCGTGCGGGTAGTTGTCGATGAACGGGCCGAGCCCGACGCGGACGATCCATTCCTTCGCGCGCGCCGGATCGCGCTCCCCGCGAAAGCGCAGCGGCAGCTCGACGTTCTCGCGCACCGTCCGCCAGGGCAGGAGCGCGTCGCGCTGGAAGATGAAGCCGACGTCCGTGCGGACACCGGTCACGCGGCTGCCGAGGAGCGTCACCTCGCCGACCGTGGGCGGCAGGAGCCCCGAGACGAGGCCGAGGAGCGTCGACTTCCCGCACCCCGACGGCCCCACGACCGACACGAAACGTCCCGCGGGGATGTCGAGGTCGACGTGCTCGATCGCGAGGTACGGCCGCTTCCGCGGCGGCCGGTAGACCTTCGCGACGTCGCGGAGCGAGATCGCGGGCGCCATCCGCGGGATTATCTCCGCGCCGCGTCGACCTCCTGTGGGCGCCAGTCGCGCACGAGCCGCTCCACCCGCTCGGGCGCGACGGGCTGCGTGATCCACGAGATCCCCGCGATCTGCGCCTGCACCCGCGCGGCGCCCTCGAACGCGGTCGTCGCCGCCGCGGCGTCCCGGCTCGCGACGAGCCGCTCGATCGCCCCGGCCACCGCCCGTGGGTCGCGCTCGAGGACGGCGAAGAGCTCCGCGCGCAGGGTCGGTGCGTCCGCGGCCCCGAAGCCACGGCTCCTTCCGAGCTCTCGCGCGACGCGCGAACTGCCGCCCAGCGCGTGCGCCACGGGGAAAAGGAAGTTCAGCGCCTGCGCGGCGTGGCGTGCCGGCGTCGACCCGAGGTAGGGGCCGAACGAGCGCGCCTGCGGATCGGCGTCGCGCGCGAACGCGAGGCCGGTCCCATCGTCGTATCGCAGGTACGCCTCGACGGAGTCCGCGACGATCCAGTTGTACGGCGGGCACGACGCCTCGAGGAGACGGCGCTCGACGAACGCGGCCTCGTGCTCCGAGGCGCACTCGAGCACGTCGACCGCGGCGATCCGCCGCGCCATGCGGCGTAGATGCGGCCGGTCCCGGAGGTCGCCCCAGTAGCTGCGGACCCGCGAACGGAGCTCGGCCGCGCGACCGACGTAAAGGACGCGACCGCGCGCGTCCCGGAAGCGGTAGACGCCGGGCGAGCGCGGGAGCGTGGCGAGGCGATCCGCCAACGCGCCCGCCGCCGGCATCAGGCGGTGCCGCCCTCCGCGTACCGGCGCGCGTCGCCGATGCCGATCTCCCAGATGATCGAGGCCCACACTGGGGCGAAGCCCAGGCGCGTGTTGATCGCGAGCATCGGTGCGTTCGCGTCCGCATTACCCGTGCGCACGAAGCGCGCGTTCGGCCACTCGCGTAGCGCGCGCGCGAGCATCGCCGCCTTGAGCCACTTCCCGAGGCCCCGTCCGCGATGCGCTGGGATCACCGCCGTGCCTTGCTGCGAGATGACGTGCGGGATCTTCGGGTCGTAGGTGAGCTCGGTGAAGCCGGCGGTGTCGCCGGTCGCTTCGTCGATCACCAGGGCGAGACGGCGCTCACGCCCGGCCTCGCGACGCGAGCGGTCCCACTCGCGGATGAGCTCCGGCGTGTGATGCCAGTCCTCCATGCCGGATTCGCCGCGCGGCGCCGTGTTCATCGTGTCGTACGCGACGATAACGTTGCGCACGAGGGCATCCGGCACGTCGGCGTCGATCCACTCGAGCCGGTACCCCCCGGGCCGGAGCGCGCTCCACTCGCGCACGAGATCGCGATCGAGCTCGCGTAGGTCGAGCTGGTTCACGTGCGCACGGAGCGTCTCGTGCGCGCCGATGCGGCGCGCGAACGCCTCACCGGCCGGGACGCGGTCGTTCGTGTAGTGCTCGAACACGATGTCGTCGCCGTCGCCCGCCGAACGGACGACCTCGCGGTAGAGCGCGCGGCCGATCCCGCGTCGGCGGTGCGCCGGCAGGACGCTCACGCCGGCCTCGCGGAGATGCTTGTTCGTGTCGGCCACGAACTGCCCGAGGGAGGCCTGCGCGACGACCGTTCCGGCAGCGTCCCGCGCGAGCCATTCCCGCATCCGGAACATTTTGGGCCGCGCCCGCGCGCGGGCCGCGATCGCCGCGGCCGGCACGGGCGGATCGTCCGGGAGGTACTCACGCTGCAGCGCGTTGCGCAGCGCCGCGACCTCGGCGACGAGCGGCTCAGGCGCGCTCGGGAGGTCGAGCTGCTCGATCGTGAACGCGCGAGAGGCCGTCTGCATGGGTCTTGCATCATGGCATTCGTCGCGCCACGCGCTCCGTCAATTTCGGCATAGAGACGGACTCGCGACGTGGCCAGCGCACGGCCGACCATTCTTTTCCGGTAGACTTCATCGCGAAGGAAATCAAGAAAGGACAACGGGTGCCGTCAGCAACGATCCCCAACAAAGGCGAGGTCATCGCGGCCAACCGCCGCGATGCGAAGGACACCGGTTCGCCGGAGGTCCAGATCGCCATCCTCACCGCGCGGATCAAGCACCTCACCGAGCATCTGCGGACCGCGCACCACGACAGCGCGAGCCGTCGCGGTCTGCTCATGATGGTCGGCCAGAGGCGACGGCTCCTCGCCTATCTGCACCGAAAGAGCCCGGAGCGCTACCAGGAGATCCTCGGGCGACTCGGTCTGCGGCGGTGAGCCCCGCGTAGGTCTCGCGCCGGCATCCGAGCAAACACCACATGTCGATAACCAGAGCCCAGGCCGTCATCAACGGCAAGCCCCTCGTCTTCGAGACCGGAAAGCTGGCCGAGCAGGCCGGTGGCGCGGTCACCGTCCGTTACGGCGACACGATCGTCTTCGCGGCGGCCACGGTCTCGCCGACCATCCGGCCCGGCATCGACTTCTTCCCGCTCACCGTCGACTTCGAGGAGCGCCTCTACGCGGCCTGCAAGATCCCCGGCTCGTTCCCGCGCCGCGAGGGCCGGCCGTCCGAGGAGGGCATCCTCACCGCACGACTCACCGACCGACCCATCCGGCCACTTTTCCCGAAGGGGTTCCGCAACGACGTCCAGATCGTCGTCTCGCCGTTCAGCGCCGACCAGGAGAACGAACCCGACATCCTCTCGGTGAACGCCGCGTCCGCCGCCCTCGCGATCTCGAACGCGCCGTTCGACGGACCGATCGGCTGCGTTCGGGTCGGGACGGTCGACGGCACGCTCACGCTGAATCCCACGATCCAGGAGCTCGAGACGAGCGAGATGGATTTCGTCATCGCCGGCACCCGCGACGCGATCATGATGCTCGAGGCGGGCGCGAACCAGGTGACCGAGGAACGGTTCGTCGAAGCACTGCGGCTTGCGCAGCCCGCCATCGCGGAGCTCATCACCGCGCAGGAGGCGCTCGTCCGCGCCGTCGGAAAGCCGAAGATCGAGTGGACGCCGGAGAAGGTCGATCCAGCCAAGGAGGCGAGGGTCGCCGAGTTCTTCAAGGACAGGATCCGTGGCAAGGTCCGCAACCCCGACAAGGCGCAGCGCGAGGTCGGCCTCGACGAGCTCAAGCGCGAGGGCATTGCCGCGCTGGTGTCCCGTGGGGGGTCCGAGGGGGGCGTAGCCCCCAGCGATTCGATCAGCGAGGCGGACGTCAGCCTGACCTTCGACGCACTCCTCAAGAAGGAGATCCGCCGCGCCATCCTCGACGAGGGCATCCGACCGGATGGCCGGGGCCTGAAGGACATCCGGCCGCTCTCGATCGAGGTCGGCGTCCTCCCGCGCACGCACGGCTCCGCGCTCTTCCAACGCGGCCAGACCCAGATCCTCTCGGTCGTCACGCTGGGCCCGGGCGGCGACGAGCAGATCATCGACACCCTGTCGCCCGTCGAGTCCAAGCGCTACCTGCACCACTACAACTTCCCGCCGTATTCGGTCGGGGAGGTCCGGCCGCTCCGCGGCGCGAGCCGTCGCGACATCGGGCACGGCGCGCTGGCCGAGCGGGCGCTCCTTCCGGTCATCCCGCCGAAGGAGGAGTTCCCGTACACGATCCGCGTGGTCTCCGAGACACTCGGCTCGAACGGCTCCACGTCGATGGCCGCGACGTGCGGCTCGACGCTCTCGCTCATGGACGCGGGCGTGCCGATCAAGGGGATGATCGGCGGCATCTCGATCGGCCTCGTCACGGACGAGGGCGGCGGCTACAAGCTACTCACCGACATCCAGGGCATGGAAGACAACTACGGCGACATGGACTTCAAGGTCACGGGCTCGGAGCGCGGCATCACCGGGATCCAGCTCGACATCAAGGTACGGGGCCTCTCGATCGAGATCATCAAGAGCGCCCTCGCGCAGGCGCGCGAGGCGCGGATGACGATCCTCGACGCGATGCGCCAGGTCATCGACACGCCGCGACCGGACCTCTCGCGCTGGGCGCCGCGGATCGAGACCATCAAGATCCCGCCGGACAAGGTGCGCGAGGTCATCGGCCCCGGTGGCAAGATGGTCCGCGCGATCCAGGCCGAGACCGCGACGACGATCGAGCTCGAGGACGACGGCACCGTGCGCATCACCGGCGCGAAGGCCGAGGGCCGCGAGAAGGCGCGGGCGATGATCGAGGGGCTGACGAAGGAGCCCGAGGTCGGCGAGGTCTACCAGGGCAAGGTCACGCGGATCATGAGCATCGGCGCGTTCGTCGAGTACCTCCCGGGCAAGGAAGGCCTCGTGCGGATCTCCGAGCTGTCGCAGGATCGCGTCGGCCGGGTCGAGGACGTCGTCAAGGTCGGTGACGCGGTGACCGTCAAGATCGCCGAGGTCGACCGGCAAGGCCGGGTCAACCTCTCGATGCGCGCGGTGGGCGAGGGCGACGGCGACGGCTACGAGACCCGCCAGCGCGCGGAACGGGACCGCTACCGCGACCGTGACCAAGGCGGCGGGTTCCGCCGCGGGCCGGGCGGGCCCGGCGGCGGAGGGGGATTCCGGCGAGGCGGTCCGCCGCGCGGCTAGAACGATCTGCTCAGCCTGATCCTGCCTGCCTACAACGAGGCGCGGCGCGTGGAGGAGAGCCTCACGCGCTGCGTCGAGTTCTTCCGCGGGCGAGGCCTCGGCGCGGAGATCATCCTCGCGGATGACGGTTCGAGCGACGCGACCGTGGACATCTTCCACCGCGCGAAGACGGCCCTCCCGCAGGCCGGGCTGACCTTCAAGGTCCTGCACCTGCCGCACAAGGGAAAGGGAGCCGCGGTCCGCGCCGGCGTGAAGGCCGCGACCGGCGATCCGATCGCATTCCTCGACGCAGATCTCACGATCCCGATCGACATCCTCGATCTCTTCCTTCAGGCGCTCGCGAGCGGCGCGGACGTCGCCATCGCGTCGCGGTACATGCCGGGATCGATCGTCGACCGGCCCTGGTGGCGCCGCGTCATGGGCGACGTCTACCGCTGGTTCGTGCACCTCCTCGTGCCGACCGACATCCGCGACACGCAGTGCGGCGGAAAGATGTACACCGCCGAGGCGGCGAAGGATCTCTTCGGGCGGCAGCGGCTCGACGGCTTCGCGTTCGACGCGGAGGTCTTGTTCCTCGCGCGCCGCGCGGGCTATCGCGTCCGCGAGATCCCCTTCGCCCTCCGTCAGCGCCGCGAGACGAGCGTCGACTTCCTCAGCGACGCTCCGCGGATGTTCCGCGACCTGTTCCTCATCCGCATCAACGCGCTGCGCGGGCTGTATCGGGCATGACGCTCGTCGTCACCGCAGACGATCTCGGGCTCTCGCCCGGCGTGACGAAGGGCATCCTCGAATCGCACCGCCGCGGCGTGGTCCGATCCGCGTCGCTCGTCGTCACCTTCGCGGCCGCCGAGGAGGCCGCCGCGCTCGCCCGGGCCGAGCACGATCTCGAGGTCGGCCTCCACCTCGACCTCGTCGGCGGCGGACCCATCGCCGATCCGGCATCCATACCGAGCCTGTGCGACGACGACGGACGGTTCCATCCCCTCGCGGAGTTCGCCCGCAGGCTCGCGATCGGACGCATCCGCGCGCACGAGCTCGCCGCCGAGGTCCGCGCGCAGGTCGCCCTCGCGCGCCGTTGGGGAGTCCCGGCGCTCGCCTGGGACTCGCATCGGCACGTGCACCTCATGCCGCCCGTCGCCCGCGTCGTGAGCCGCGTCGCGCGTGAGGAAGGCGTGCGCTGGGTGCGCCGCGGCACCGCGCCGCGCTGGCCCGGGGCGAAGGGCGCCGCGATCCACGCCGCCTCGCTCGTGAGCGCGCTCGCCTACCGCGGCATCGCGGGCAACGCCTGGTACGTCGACCTCACCGGCAGCCGGCCCCGCCTGGATGCGACCGGCCTGGCGCTCCTCCCGGCTTACGGCCGGCTGGGCGAGATCGGTGCGCACCCCGGCTACGTCGACGCCGAGCTCCGGCGGGTCGATCCGGTCCTCGCCGAGCGCGAGGCGGATCTCGCGCTCCTCACCGACCCGCTCGTCCGCGCCGCGCTCGACGGCGCGATCCGCTGGCGCGTTCCGTAAGTGCCGGGCTCGCGCACGAGCGGCGCGCTCAACCGTGCGGTCCACCGGTACCGCTCCGCGCCGCTCGGCGCGCGCCTCTTCGTCCACGGGCGTGCATTCCTTTCCGACCTGGCGTTCATCGAGCGCTACGTCCCGCGTACCGGGTTCATCGTCGATCTCGGCTGCGGGCATGGGCTCTTCGCCTGCGTCCTGCGTGAGGCCTCCGACACGCGACGCGTCCTCGGGATCGACCTCGATCCGGACAAGATCGAGATCGCGCGGGGCGCGATCCGCGACACGCAGTGGCTGCGGTTCGAGGTGGCTGACATGGTCGCCGACGCGCCGCCGAAGTGCGACGCGGTGACGATCGTGGACGTCCTCTATCTCCTTCCGTTCGAGGCCCAGGAGCGGGTCCTGCGGAACGTCGCCTCGGCGCTTGGCGAAGGCGGTCCGCTCATCGTCAAAGCGCAGGAGCGCCGCACCGACGCGCGTTACGTGCTCACCTACGCGCAGGAGCTCGTCACCGTCGGCCTGGGCTTCACGCGCGGCGGGCGGGAGCGGTTCTTCTTTCCGTCGCGCGAGGACGCCCTCGCGATGTTCGAGCGCGCGGGATTCGCGATCGAGGTCGTCGACATGCCGCGCCGCCCGTACACGGATGTCCTCTACCTGGGACGGAAGAAGCCGGCGCTCTAGGGGTTCAAGAGGCGGATGCGGAACTCCCAGGGGCCCGCCGTCCGCTGCGAGTCGACCATCTCGGATCCGGAGAGCGTCGACCAGACGACCTCGGCGACGCGGAGCCGGAGCTCGCGCGCGCCCTCGGGCACGGCCGGCGCGAACGCCGACGCCATACGCCAGACGACGCCCCCGCCATCCGTGCCGCCACCGCTCCCGCCGTACGGTCGCTCCTTGTAGGCGGTGCCGCGGTCGTCCGTCGCCTGGACCTCGAAGCGGGGAAGCCCAAAGGCGTCGCCGGGACCGCCGGTGACCCCGTGCTGGACGAGGTGGAACTGCGCGACGGCGCCGTCGCGGTAGAGCTCGACCGCGAGGAGCGTGAGGGCGATCTCGGACGAGCCGGCCCGTTCGCCGACGCCGATCACTCGGAGCACGTCGGTGAGCCTCTGCTTCTGAAAGGCTTCGCGGTCGATCCGCCGGCCAGGCCTGGCGTAGCTCTTGGCTTTGAAGACGGGCGTGCGTCCGCTGGTCTCGTCCGACCCCATCACGACGAGCGCAGCACGCGAAATGCCATCGAAGAACAGCCGCCCTGCCGCCATAATCACGCGCGGTGAACGATGCGGCCCCGATGGACCTGAACGCTGTCGCCGCCGAGATCCGTGCCTGCCGGGCCTGCCCGCTCCACCGAAGCGCCCGCCAGGCCGTCCCCGGCGACGGCACCGGCGAGTCCGGCCTGTTCTTCTTGGGCGAGGCCCCCGGGTACCACGAGGACGTGCAAGGCAAGCCGTTCGTCGGCGCCGCGGGCCAGTTCCTGGACGAGCTCCTCGCCGGGATCGGCCTCGACCGGCGGAAGGTGTTCATCACGAACGTCGTCCGGCACCGGCCGCCCGAAAATCGCGACCCGCTCCCGGACGAGGTCGCCGCCTGCGACGTCTGGCTTCGCCGACACCTCGAGGTGCTGCGCCCGCGGGTCATCGTGACGCTGGGCCGGCACGCGATGGGCAAGTTCTTCCCAGGCGAATCCATCTCGCGCATCCACGGCAAGCCGCGGCTGAAGGACGGGCTCGTCATCTTCCCCGTCTACCACCCGGCGGCGGCGCTTCACCAGCCCGCGCTTCGCGACGCGCTCTTCGCGGACTTCGCCGCGCTCGCCCTCTACCTCGCGCGACCTCCCGCTCCCAAGCCCGAGGCCGAAGAGGCGAAGAGGCCGGCGGAGCAGATCACGCTCTTTGGCTAGCCCGCTGCGGGTCATCCCGCTCGGTGGTGTCGGCGAGATCGGGAAGAACATGCTGGCGATCGAATCGGGCGACGACATCGTCGTCATCGACGCCGGCCTCATGTTCCCCGACGAAGAGATGCTGGGCATCGATCTCGTCATCCCCGACATCGCCTACCTGCGGCCGCGAAAGTCGCGGATCCGCGGCTTTCTCATGACGCACGCGCACGAGGACCACATCGGCGCGCTGCCGTACGTGCTTCGCGAGCTCATCGAGGTCCCGATCTACGGCACGAAGCTCACGAACGGCCTCATCCGCACCAAGCTCCGCGAGCACAAGCTCGCGGACAAGGCGACGTTCCGCGAGATCCGCCCAGGCGAGCCGTTCACCGTCGGCGGCCTGCGCTGCGATTCGTACACCGTCTGCCACAGCATCCCGGACGCGATCGGCGTGACCATCGAGACGCCGTACGGAACGGTGGTGCATTCGGGCGACTGGAAGTTCGACCATACCCCGGTCGACGGCAGGCAGACCGACTTCGCCCGGCTCTCCGCGATCGCCGCGAAAGGCGTGCTCCTCCTCATGTCGGACTCGACCCGAGCGGAGGTCCCCGGCTATACGCCGTCCGAGCGGCACGTCGGTGAGATGTTCGACGCGATCATGTCGCGCGCCCCCGGCCGCGTCATCACGACGACCTTCGCCTCGAACATCTCGCGTATCAAGCAGATCGTCGAGATCGCCTCCGCATGGGGCCGCAAGACGGCCATCGTGGGCCGTTCGATGGAGAACTACACGAAGACCGCCCGCGAGCTCGGCTACCTCGAGTACCCCGAGGGCGCGATCGTCCATCCGAACGAGATCGGAAAGCTCCCCGACCAGGAGCTCTGCATCATCACGACCGGGAGCCAGGGCGAGCCCACGAGCGCGCTCTCGCGCATGGCGCTCGGCGACCATCGGCACGTCGCGGTGAAGGAAGGTGACACGGTCGTCATGTCGGCGACGCCGATCCCAGGCAACGAAGAGCTCGTGACGCGAACGATCGACAACCTCTTCAAGCTCGGCGCGGAGGTCATCTACGACCCCGCGACGCGCCCGCACGTGTCGGGACACGCGAGCCAGGAGGAGCTGAAGCTCCTCCTCAACATCCTCCGGCCGACGTACTTCGTGCCCATCCATGGCGAGTACCGGATGCTGGTGCGGCATGCCCGGATCGCCATGGACCTGGGCGTCGAAGCGAAGAACGCGTTCGTCCTCACGAACGGCGACGTCCTCGAGATCGACGCGAAGGGCGCCCGGGTGGGGGAGAAGGTCCAGTCGGGCGTGGTCTACGTCGACGGCCTGGGTGTCGGCGACGTCGGGCAATCGGTGATGCGCGACCGCTGGTCGATCGGCAGCGACGGCATCTTCCTCGTCGTCGTGACGATCGAGCAGCGCACCGGCGCGGTCGTCGCGGGCCCTGACATCGTCACGAAGGGCTTCGTGCCCGAGCACGATGCCGCCGAGATCGTCGAGCTCGCGAAGCAGCGGGTCCTCGATGGCCTGGCGGAGGCGCAGACCGGCGAGCACCTGGCCGAGCCCGCCGCGCTCAAGGACGCGATCCACAGCAGCGTCGCTTCGTTCCTCTACGAGCGGACGAAGCGCCGTCCGATGGTGCTGCCCGTGATCATGCAGGTATAGCGATGGCGAAGAGAGCCGCCCGGCAGCAGCGGCGCGGCGCGGGCCCGGCGCTCGAGGCGCGGATCCGGAACGAGGTCGGCGCGATCGCGGTCGTCGCGTTCGCGATGCTCTCCGCGGTCGCGCTGCTCACGGATCAGGGCGCGCTCCTCCATTGGTGGCGTGACTCGCTCTTTGCCGTGCTCGGCTGGGGCGCGATTCTCGTCCCGCTCGTGCTCGCGGCCGCCGCGCTCGAGCTGTGGTTCGGGTTCCTGCGGCGCGAGGCGGTGCTGCCCATCGCCGGCGGCACGATCGTGATCCTCGCGGTGCTCGGGCTCGCCCGGCACTACCTGCGCGACGATCTCGCGGGCGGAGTCGTCGGCGGCACGGTCGCGAGGGTGGCGAACAGCGCCTTCGGCGACGTCGGCGCGCCCATCGCGCTGATCGCGCTTTTGCTTGTCGGCGTCGTCATCGCCGCGAACCGGACGCTCGCCGACCTCCTCGGGCCGGGCTGGCGCCGCCGCGACCTCTTCACGGGCGGTCTGCGCCCGGGCCGCGAGCTCGCCGGGGGCACGGCGCCGAAGTTCGCGCGCATATTCGACGAGCCCGGGGATCTCGACGACGAGCCGGTGCGCATCAACCTTCCCGAGCCGCGGGCGGCGAAGCCGGCACAGGCGCGGCTTCTCGACGCCGCGCTACCGAAGCCCCTCGAACCGGCGGCCGCTGCTCCGCTCACGCCTTCCATCGCCGGACTGCCCAGCGCGGCGGTCGCGGCCGAGGGCGTGTTGCACGCGACGGCGCCGGAGAAGCCGTGGGCGCTGCCGTCGATCGATCTCCTCGAGGAGGGCTCCGCCGCCCGATCGGGCGAGGGCGAGGTCCGCCGGAACATGCGCATCATCGAGGAGACGCTCGCGCACTTTGGTATCGGCGCGAAGGTCGTCGCGGTGAGCGTCGGTCCAGTTGTGACGCGCTACGAGCTCAAGCCCGCCGCGGGCGTGAAGCTCTCGCGGATCGAGGCGCTCGCGGACGACCTCGCCCTGGCGCTGGCCGCGCGCAGCCTGCGCATCGAGGCGCCGATCCCGGGCAAGAGCGTCGTCGGCATCGAGATCCCGAACCTCGCGATCGGCCTCGTCTCGCTCCGTGACGTCGCGGAGAGCGCCGATTTCCGCGGCGCGAGCTCCAAGCTCACCGTGGCGCTCGGTCGCGACGTCGCAGGCTCCGCGATCGTGACGGACCTCGCGAAGCTCCCGCATCTCCTCATCGCCGGCCAGACCGGCTCGGGGAAGAGCGTGTGCATCTACTCGATGATCACGAGCCTGCTCCTGCAGGCGACGCCCGACGAGGTCCGGGTCGTCCTCGCCGACCCCAAGCGCGTCGAGCTCGCCCCCTTCAACGGCATCCCGCATCTCGTCGTGCCGGTCGTCACGGACCACGACAAGATCCTCAACGCGCTCTACTGGGCGGTCGGCGAGATGGACCGGCGCTACCGGCTCTTCGCGCGCGCGACCGCACGCAACATCGAGCGCTACAACGAGTCGCGGACCGGACAGGACCGGATCCCGTACATCGTCATCGTCATCGACGAGCTCGCGGACCTCATGATGACCGCGCCGATCCAGGTGGAGAAGCGATCACCCGCATCTCGCAGCTCGCGCGCGCTACGGGGATCCACCTCGTCGTCGCGACGCAGCGCCCGTCGGTCGACGTCATCACCGGGCTCATCAAGGCGAACATCCCGGCGCGCGTCGCGTTCGCGACCGCGTCGGCGGTCGACTCGCGCACGATCATCGACATGGCCGGCGCCGAGAAGCTCCTCGGCCGCGGCGACCTCCTGTGGCAGCCGCCGGACGTGCCCAAGGCGATCCGCGCCCAGGGCGTGTTCGTGTCGGACCAGGAGGTCGAGCTCGTCACCCGCCACTGGAAGCAGCAGGGCGAGCCCCATTACAACCTCTCGATCCTCGAGGACAAGGAGCGCGCCCGGGCGCGCGAGGACGCCGGCGACGACATCGACGACGAGCGGTACGAAGAGGCCGTGGACATCGTGCAGCGGGCCGGGCAGGCTTCGGTGTCGATGCTCCAGCGGAAGATGACGATCGGCTTCGCGCGCGCTGGCCGTCTCATCGACATCATGGAGCGCGAGGGGGTCATCGGCCCCTCGCAGGGGCCCGGGAAGATGCGCGAGGTGTACGTCATGGCGGATAGGGGCACGAGCGGCGGCGAGGAGTGAGGGGTGGAAGGGGCGAAGCCCCTGCGTTGAACGGAAAAGGCGAAAGGGGCGAAGCCCCTTGAGCAAGCTCGGCGACAGCCTGCGGGCGCAGCGTGAGAAGAAGGGGATCACGCTCGACCAGGCCGCCGCCGACACGCGCATCCGCGAAAAGTTCCTCAAGGCGCTCGAAGACGGGGACTATCAGTCGCTCCCCGGCGCCGTCTATACGAAGGGCTTCCTGCGCAACTACGCGGAGTATCTCGACCTGCAGGCCGACGAGCTCGTCGTCCTCTTCCACCAGGAGCGCGGCGGCCAGCCCGAGGCGCCTCGCTCGTTCCAGCCGATGCGCCCCGTCGTCCACCGCAGCCTCATCTTCACGCCCAAGGTGCTCCTGCCCGTCGTCGTGCTCGCGGGCGTCGTGCTCTTCGTGGGCTACCTCTACTACCAGTTCACGTCGTTCGCGACCCCGCCGCGGCTCGATGTGACCGATCCCCCGGGCGACGTCATCGCGTCGCAGCCGGACCTCCTGATCAGGGGCGTCACCGTCGCGGACGGGCGGATCACCGTGCGAGCGTTCCCGGGACAGAACGCGATCACGGACGTGCGCCCGGCCACGGACGGCACCTTCAGCACGAACGTGTCGCTCGTCCAGGGCGCGAACCACATCGAGATCGAGGTGCTCGACGCCGCGGGCAAGGTCAGCCGCGTCACGCGCAACGTGCGACTCGAGGTCGCGGCGACGACCCCGCCCGGTCCACCGCCGCAGCTCATCGTCGAGCAGCCGGCGAACGGCGCCGCGTTCACGAACACGCCGGTGCAAGTGAGCGGACGGGTCGATCGTTCGATCACCAGCCTCCAGGTCAACAACATCGCGGTGGGCGTGAATCCGGATGGCAGCTTCACCGCGCGCTACTACCTCCCGGCGGGACCGCAGTCCTTCCGGATCGTGGCGCGCAACGCCGCCGGCGGCGTCGTCGAGGAGACCCGGAACGTCGTCGTCAGCTACACGGCCGCCGTCGTGAACGTGTTCGTGCGCGGCGGCGACGCGTGGCTGCTGGCGACGGTCGACGGCGCCGACGTCGCGGGCACCGGGCGCGTCTACAAGGACGGCGAGACCGCCGTCTTCACCGGCCGGGAGGTCCGCCTCCGGAGCGGCAACGCCGGCGCGACCCAGGTCATCTACAACGGCACGCTCATCGCGAACCTGGGCCGCCAGGGCGAGGTCGTGGACCGCACGTTCACCGCGCAGTGACGGCGTAGTGCCCGCGAAGTCGGCGCCAACGTACGAGGAGCTCGTGGCGCGCATGCGGCCGCTTCATGCACGGCTGCGGCGGCGAAGGCTCACCGTCGCCGCGGCGGAGTCGTGCACCGGAGGCTTGCTCGCGTCCGTCCTCAGCGCTCACGGCGGCTCGAGCGAGTACTTCAAGGGTGGCGCCGTCGTGTACTCGAACGAATCGAAGACCGCGCTCGCCGACGTCGCGCCCGACCTCATCCACGGGCACGGCGCCGTGTCGCCCGTTGTCGCGGGCGCTCTCGCGCGGGGTGCCCGGGAACGGCTCCGCGCGAAGATCGGGCTCGGGGTGACCGGGATCGCCGGGCCGGGCGGCGCGACCCCCGGCAAGCCGGTCGGGCTCGCGTACGTCGCGGTCGACAGCGATCGCCACTCCGCCGTGAAGAAGCTCCTCTGGCCGTACGACCGCGAGGGCAATCGCCTCGCGTCCGTCGGTGCCGCGCTCGACCTCCTCGAGAAGGCGATCGCGTGACCTCGCACTACCAGCGTCATCTCGGCCGCGCCTTCATCGACGAGGAGGTCGCCCGGAACTACCGCTACCGACAGCCGTACCCGCCGGAGGTCTTCGATGTCCTCGCCGGACTGCTTGTCGCGCCACGGACGGTGCTCGACGCCGGCTGCGGGTCGGGCGCCCTGACGCGAGGGCTCGCCGGCTTCGCCGAGCGGATCGATGCCGTCGATCCGTCCGAAGCGATGATCCGCGAGGGCCGGCGCCTTCCCGGTGGCGACAGCGAGCGCATCCGCTGGATCGTGGGCCGCGCCGAGGACGCCCCGCTCGCCGCGCCGTACGGCCTCGCCACCACGGGCGCGAGCATTCACTGGATGGACCTTTCGGTCGTCCTGCCGCGCTTCGGCGCGGCGCTCGCGCCGACCGGCCGGCTCGCGATCGTCGATACCGAGAGCGTGTACGCGGACGAGGCCTGGCGGCGCGACCTCGTCGCCGTCTTCGAGAGATACTCGCCCGCGCACAGCGACGACTTCTACGGGCTCATCGCGGAGCTCGAAGCCTCCGGGCATTTCACGCGCGAAGGCGAGCGGCGAACGGCGCCCATCCCGTACGAGCAGTCCCTCGACGATTACCTGGCGATGCTCGCGAGCACCAGCTCCCTCTCTCGCGTCACCCTCCGAGACCGCGCGGACGCCTTCGAGCACGACGCGCGCGTCATCTTCGCCGCGCACGGCATGGAGCGCGTGCGGGCCGCGCTCGTCGCGCACATCGTGTGGGGCCGGCCGCGCTGATGAGCGCGAAGCCGCTCGGCGTCGGGCTCCTTGGCCTCGGGACCGTCGGGTCCGCCGTTGGCCGCGCGTTCGCCGACCGTTCGCGTCGCATCGACGCCGCCGCCGGTCGGCCCCTCAAGCTCGTGGCGGCCGCCGCGCGGGATCCGAAGAGAGCACGCGAGGCCGGCGAGGTCCCGGTGACCGCGGACGCGTTCGCGATCCTCGACGACCCCGAGATCGCGATCGTCGTCGAGGTGATCGGCGGGACGCGGCCCGCGCACGACCTTGTGCTCGCGGCGTTCGAGCGCGGGAAGCACGTCGTGACGGCGAACAAGGAGCTCGTCGCCAAGGAGTGGAACGGGCTTCACGAGGCGGCGCGGCTCGCGAGGCGCGAGCTCCGCTTCGAGGCCGCGGTCGCCGCCGCGGTGCCGGTCGTCGCCGGTTTCCGTGGCCTCGGCGCGGTGCGGCCGCGTGTCCTGCGCGGGCTGCTCAACGGGACGACGACGTACATCTGCTCGCGGATGGAGACGGGGAAGAGCTTCGACGAAGCGCTCGCCGAGGCGATGGCCGCGGGCTACGCGGAGGCCGACCCCACGAACGACGTGGACGGCCACGACGCCGCGTACAAGCTCGCGATCCTCGTTTCACTCCTCGAGGGCCGCCACTTCCATCCGGACAACGTGCGCCGCACGAGCCTGCGCTCGGCGACGGCGGCGGAGGTCGACGGCGCGGCCTCGCGCGGCAGGAAGATCCGCTACCTCGCGGTGGCCGACTTCGGCGAAAAGGCGACGAAAGCCCGCGTCGGGCCGGAGGAGGTCGCGGCGGGCTCACTCGAGGGCCAGGCCACCGGGCCGACGAACGTCGTGACGCTCGAGAGCGACCTCGCGCCGCACCTGGTATGGAGCGGGCCGGGCGCGGGCGGGGACGCGACCGCCTCCGCGATACTCGGCGACGTGATCCAGATCGCCCGCGCCGCTCGATGACCGAGGACGGCGGAGCCCCCCGACGACGGACCGTCCTGAAGTTCGGCGGTACCTCCGTCGCCTCGCCGGCCGCGCTCGAGAAGGTCGGCGAGATCGTCAAGGGAGTCGAAGGCGAGCGCGTCGTCGTCGTCTCCGCGACGGCCGGCACCACTGACGCGCTCGTCGCGGCGGCGCGCGACGCCGAGCGCGGCGACGCCCAGAAGGCTGAGCAGCAGATCGGCGAGCTCGCCGAGGCGCACAAGAACCTCGCCGCCGACACGCTCGGCTTCTCGTCGGGCGAGGTCCTGAAGGAGGTCGGCGACCTCACGGAGCGCACCATCGCACTCCTGCAGAGCGTCGCGATCCTCCGCGAGTGCACCGCCCGCACGCGCGACGCGATCGTCGCCTACGGGGAGCGCGTGTCCGCGCCCATCGTCGCCGCCGTCCTCGAGGCGAAGGGCGTGAAGGCCGAGGCGCTCTCCGCCGAAGGTCTCGTGATCACCGACGACGCCTTCGGGCAGGCGAATCCGAGCCTCGAAGAGACGCGCGCCCGCGCCGCCAAGGAGCTCATCCCGCGCCTCGCCATCGGGGTGACGCCCGTCGTGACGGGCTTCATCGGCTCGACCCCCGAGGGCGTCACGACGACGCTCGGCCGCGGCGCCTCGGACTACTCCGCCGGCGTGCTCGCGGCCGCGATCGACGCGAGCGAGCTTCGCATCTACACCGACGTGAGCGGCGTGATGAGCGCCGACCCGCGCGTCGTCAAGGGCGCCAAGCCGCTGGGGTCGCTCTCGTACGCCGAGGCCGCGGAGCTCAGCTACTTCGGCGCGAAGGTGATCCATCCGCGCGCGGTGCTGCCCGCGGTCGAGCGCGGGATCCCGGTGCGGATCCTCAACACGTTCGTGCCGGAGCACCCGGGCACGACGATCACGACCGACACGCCGCGCGACGGCAGCGTCGTGAAGGCGACGACCTCCATAGGCGACCTCGGCCTCATCACGGTCCAGGGCGCGGGGATGAGCGGCATCCCCGGCTTCGCCGCGCGGGTCTTCGACACGACGGCGGCCGAGCGCGTCTCGGTGATGATGATCAGCCAGGCCTCGAGCGAGAACTCCATCTGCCTCGTCGTCGATGCCGCGTCGACCGATCGCCTCAAGAGCGCACTCGAGCGCATGTTCAGCGCGGAGCTCCGCCGGCACGACGTGGAGCGCGTCTCCATCGAGCGGCCCGTCGCCATCGTCGCCGCGGTGGGGGAGGGGATGCGCGGCACGCCCGGTGTCGCCGCGCGCGTCTTCGGCGCGCTCGGGAAGGCGGGCGTGAACGTCGTCGCGATCGCGCAGGGCTCGAGCGAGCTGAACATCTCGCTCGTCGTCGCCGAGAAGGATCGCGAGGCCGCCGTGCGCCTCATCCACGAGGAGTTCCATCGCTGAGGACGCTGAACCACTACAGCTTCCTCGGCGTCATGGCGCTCGTTCTCGTACCCACGGTCATCGGGCTCGTCGCAACGCTCACCGGCACGCCGATCTACCTGTTCGCCGCGCTGTTCGCCGAGGTCGTGCTCGTGCTCGGCCTGTGGTTCGCGCTCCGGCCGCGCGGCGCGGACGTTCGGACGAGGGCCGACCTCGAGCGCCTCGTCCGCGGCGGCAAGCCGGTCATCGTGGAGCTCTTCTCGAGCTTCTGCCTCGTCTGCATGTCGATCCGGCGGGCCTCGCGGACGGCGGCCGACGCGCTCAAGGGCGACTGGGTCGTGGCGCGCTGCGAGCTCCGGAGTCCGGGCGGCGCGGAGGTCGGCCGGGCGTATGGCGTTCAATACGTCCCGAGCTATCTCGTCTTCGACGAGCACGGCGACCTCGTCCGCCGGATCGTCCCGGATACGGTCACCCCGCTCGCCAACGGGTACCGCGTGCTCGACGAGCAAGGCAGAATCATCCGGAGGCTCATGCGGATCGAGCCAGAGGTCCTCGTGGATACGGCACGCGGCGTATGACGAGAGCCGCGCTGGATGCGGGCGCCCCGCTCGGGCTCTACGAGATCCTCGAGCCGGCAGGCGAACCGGAGCTGATCCACCGCGAGACCCGTGAGGGCGAGGCCATCCTCGATCTCGGCTGCGGGACGGGCCGGATCACCCACGCGCTCGCCGCGCTCGGCCGGCGCGTCGTCGCGGTCGACATGGATCCGGCAATGCTCGAACACGTGCACGGCGCCGAGACGGTCCTTGCGCGAATCGAGGAGCTCGATCTCGGGCGCCTGTTCGGCGGCGTCCTGCTCATGAGCAACCTCGTGAACAACCCCGACGACGAGCGCCGACACGCGCTCCTCCTGGCGTGCCGGCGCCACGTTTCGGCGAGCGGCGTCGTCCTCGTCCAGCGGCTGCATCCCGAGAGCGGGCTCGACCCGACGCCGACCGAGCGCGAGCTCGGCGGTGTGATCATCCGCACATCGGACGTACGCCGTGAAGGCCCTTTCCTCTACGTGACCATCGACTACGACGGCGGGGCGCGCGGCTCGTGGAGGGTGCGCCTCGAGGGCGCGCGCGTCCTCTCGGACGACGACGTCCTCGCCGAGCTCGGGACGGCCAGGCTGCGCTTTCTCAGATGGCTCGACCCTGAGCGGCGCTGGTTCGCCGCTGCGCCGGCCTGAAGATCACCTCGGTCGTCGACACGCTGCTCCGATCGCCGGAGCCGTCGATCCGGTGGAAGACGCGGGTCCACGTCCTCGAAGAGGACCCCGAGTCTCGGGCGATCCGCGCGCTCCGGGGGGAGATACGCGGCTCCGCCCGGGTGCGAGCGCTCCTTTCGCGACGGGACCAGCTCGGTCGACCCGGGACCGCCCGGCGCGTCTACTACAAGTGGCAAGGGCTGCACTGGGTCCTCGCGAGCCTCGCCGACCTCGGCTACCCGAGCGGCGACGAAAGCCTCTATCCGATCCGCGACCGGCTGCTCGAGCTCTGGCTCGGTCCGAGCTACTTCCGCGAGTTCGCGACGCGGACCGAGGCCGAGGCCTACCGCGGCCGAGGCGTTCCCGTCATGGAGGGCCGCTACCGGCGTTGCGCGTCGCAGCAGGGGAACGCCCTGTACTCGATCGTGACGCTCGGGATCGCGGACGAGCGGGCGGCGACGTTGGTCGAGCGCCTGCTTCACTGGCAATGGCCGGACGGAGGCTGGAACTGCGACCGGGATCCCGACGCGGACACCTCGTCGTTCATGGAGACCCTGCTGCCGATGCTCGGCCTGGCGGTGTACGCGCGTGGCCACAGGCACGCCGCCGCGCTGAAGGCCGTCAGGCGAGCCGCCGAGGTGTTCCTGCGCCGACACCTCTTCAAGCGCGTCTCGGATGGGCGCGTCATCCGCCCCGAGTTCGTGACGCTGCACTACCCGCTGTACTGGCATTACGACGTCCTCGGCGGGCTCAAGGGGATGGCCCGGATCGGGACCATCCGGGACCCGCGCTGCGCGGACGCGCTCGATCTCCTGGAGGAACGACGTCTCTCTGACGGCG
>Ga0209161_10001046_pt1 | contig 22685 bp, 21 predicted proteins | sample GraSoiAngelo_155_FD_186169 | JGI IMG/M metagenome (GOLD analysis project Ga0209161, IMG submission 186169) | Grasslands soil microbial communities from the Angelo Coastal Reserve, California, USA - 14_1009_13_30cm (SPAdes) (version 2) | ecosystem: Environmental > Terrestrial > Soil > Grasslands... | reverse complement strand
TCTTGCCGCCGAGGAGTCGCACGATCCCAAGCGCGATATCCCGCGAGCCGCGGTATGGGGCCTGACCACCCTGGTCATAACGGGAGCGTTGATCTTTCTCTTGAACCCCGCCGTCGGCGGAGGATCAAAGGAGCTGGGCAACTCGGCCACGCCGTTGTTCGACGGCTTCAAGGCGGTCTTTGGCTCGGGCACGGGGGCCGCGTTGCTGGCCCTGATCGGACTCGTCGGCCTGATCGCCAGCTTTTTCACGATCATCTATGCCTACGGCCGCAATACCTACTCGCTTTCGCGCGCGGGCTACTTCCCCCACTTCCTTTCCGTGACTCACCCGACCTTGAAGACGCCTCACATTGCCCTCATCGCGGGCGGGGTCGTCGGCCTGGTGCTCGCGTGCCTCCTGACATACCTCGGCACGCAGAAGAACCTCGTCGCCGGCCAGGTGGTCGGCGCACTTCTCTATATGGCGGTGTTCGGCGCCGTGGTGTCTTACGCGATGCAGTGCGCCTCCTTCATCTTTCTGCGCCGGCGCCTGCCCAACATCGAGCGCCCGTACCGAAGCCCGGTTGGCGTCTGGGGCGCCGGCATCGCCGGCGTGATCGCGATCATCTCCTTGATCTCGCTCTACTTGAACGAGACATATCGCCCGGGGGTCGTGGGCACACTGGTCTACTTCCTGATCGGCATCGCGTACTTCGCGATCGTCGGCCGGCACCGGCTCGTGCTGTCGCCGGAGGAAGAGTTCGCGCTGACCCAGGGCCAGCACGGTGACCCGGAGAGGGAGGGCTACGGCAAGACCAAGGTCACCGACATCCCGGCCGCCGGCACGCCTGCGCCGGTAAACCCCGCGGGGGCGCCGTCTGGCGGCAGCCACTAGGCTCTCGTCTATACGAGCTGGTGAGCGTGTCACAGCGCTCACCAGCGCTCGCTCTGATAGCTGTGCCCAGGAGGTGCCGAGATGCTGACCAAGGACAAGGTGGCGCAGCCTGAGCGCGAGCCGTCGCTGAGCAAGGACAAGCTCGCCTCCGACGTCGAGAAGGGTCTCATCGACACCGTCGTGGTCGCCTTCACCGACATGCAGGGCCGCCTGATGGGCAAGCGCATAGAGGCCGAGTACTTCATGGAGTCGGCCGGCCACGGCGAGTCGGTCGAGGGTTGCAACTACCTGCTCGCGCTGGACATGGAGATGGACCCCATCCCCGGCTACCAGATGGCGAACTGGGAGCAGGGATACGGCGACTTCGAACTGCTGCCGGACTTCGCGACCCTCCGCCGAGTCCCATGGCTGGAGGCGACGGCGCTGGTTCTGTGCGACGTGGCCTGGCACGACGGCAAGCCGGTGCGTCCGTCGCCGCGCCAGGTGCTGCGAGCACAGGTCGAGCGCGCGCGCAAGCTCGGTTTCGAGCCCATGTTCGGCTCCGAGCTCGAGTTCTTCCTCCTCAAGGAGACCTACGCTGAGGCGCACGCCAAGCACTACATCGACCTGACGCCGTCGGTCCCGTACATCCTCGACTACCACATCCTCGCCACCACGTATGACGAGCCGTTCCTGCGTGCGGTCCGCAGGGGAATGAAGGCGGCCGGCATTCCGGTCGAGAGCTCGAAGGGCGAGGCATGGCCTGGCCAGCAGGAGATCAACTTCCGGTTCGCCGATGCGCTCACGATGGCCGACAACCACGTCGTCTACAAGAACGGGATCAAGGAGATGGCGCACCAGCAGGGATGCTCGGTCACCTTCATGGCCAAGCCCGACCACCGCTGGATCGGCAGCTCCTGCCATGTGCATTCGAGCCTCTGGAGGGGCGATCGCAACGCGTTCGACGGCGAGTCCGAGGACTTCAAGAATTACCTCGCCGGCCACATCGCGTATGCATCCGAGCTCGCCATCTTCCTGGCTCCAAACATCAACTCATACAAGCGTTACGCGGCTGGGAGCTGGGCCCCGACAACGCTCGCGTGGGGCCACGACAACCGAACGTGCGGCTTTCGCATCGTCGGCCATGGCCAGCACTTGAGGACCGAGTCGCGGATCCCCGGCGCGGACGTCAACCCTTACCTCTGCTTTGCGGCCCTGCTCGCGGCCGGGCTGCACGGCATCGAGGAGAAGCTCAAGCTCCCGCCGGAGTTCAAGGGCAACGCCTACGAGTCGGACGTGCAGCGGTTCCCGAGCTCGTTGCGGGAGGCGATCGGGTTGCTGGACAACGGAACCATGGCTCGCGAGGCTTTCGGCGACGATGTCATCGACCACTACCTGAACTACGCCCGCACCGAGCAGTCGCTCTTCGACAAGGTGGTCACGAACTACGAGCGCGAGCGGCTCTTCGAAAGAGGGTAGGTGGGGCGCCTCGACGGCAAAGTAGCGGTCATCACCGGCGCCGCCGGCGGGATCGGCCGCGAGGCGGCGCTCCTGTTCTCCGACGAAGGCGCGCGCGTTTGCGTCGCTGATGTGGGACGCGAGGCGGGGGAGAAGACCGCGTCCGAATGCCGCGATGCGTTTTTCTTCGCCGCCGACGTCAGCGACCCCAAGAGCGTGCAGGAGATGTATGCCGAGACCGAGAAAAGGTACGGGCGCATCGATGTGCTCTACAACAACGCGGGCATCATGCCGCCGGACGACGACTCCATCCTCACGACCGAACCCGACGCGTGGGACCGCGTCCAGGCCGTGAACGCCAAAGGCGTGTACCTGTGCTGCAAGTACGGCATCCCTTACCTGCTCAAGGTCGGCGGCGGCTCAGTCGTCAACGTGGCGTCCTTCGTCGCCATCCTCGGCGCGGCCACGTCCCAGATCGCATACACCGCATCCAAGGGCGCGGTGCTCTCGATGAGCCGCGAGCTGGCGGTGCAGTTCGCCCGGCAGGGGGTGCGCGTCAACGCACTGTGCCCCGGCCCGGTCGAAACGCCTCTGCTGATGCGAATCTTCAACGAAGACCCATCCGCCTATCAGCGACGCCGCGTGCACCTGCCGATGGGACGGCTCGCCAAGGCGCGGGAGATCGCCAATGCGGCGCTGTTTCTGGCGAGCGACGAGTCGAGCTACGTGAACGGAGCCACGTTCCTGGTCGACGGCGGCCTCACCGCAGCCTAACGTAACACCGGAGTAGTCCGGTTCACGTAACCCTGGGGAGTATTTCGGATACATGCACAGGACACTGCCGGGGATAGGCGGCGTGATCGTCATGGCCATGCTGGCCGCGGCTTGCGGGGGGTCGAGCCCATCCACATCCGCTGCGAGCGCTTCGCCGAGTCCGTCCGCCACCGGAACGAAGGTAGCCGTGGCGACCAACGCGAAGCTGGGTCAGATCCTGGTCGATGACAAGGGGATGACGCTCTATCTCTTCGTCGCCGACACCGGCACGGCGTCCACCTGCTACACGAACTGCGCGACGGTCTGGCCGCCTCTGCTGACCACGGGATCGCCCCAGGCCGGCACCGGCGCTGACGCGTCTCTGCTCGGAACGACTACCCGCACAGACGCCAAAGTTGAAGTCACCTACAAGGGACATCCGCTGTATTACTTCTTCAAGGACAAGGCGCCGGGCGACACGACCGGGCAGGGCGTCAACGGCTTCGGCGGCCTGTGGTGGGTCGTGAGTCCCTCGGGCGCCGCCATCACGACGAAGTAGGCTCGCTGCCGGCAGCTGGCGCGTGCCGGCGCCGATCCGCGGCGGCCCGGACCACAGACTCGATCAGAATCCCCGGATGCCGTCAGAGAGGTCGATTCTTCGCGATGCTCTAGGCATCGCCGTCGCCAGCGGCGCCTACGCGATCTCGTTCGGCGCGATCTCGACTGCGGCCGGGCTGACCCTGCTCCAGACGTGCTCGCTGTCTGTCCTCATGTTTACAGGTGCCTCGCAGTTTGCTCTCGTCGGAGTGATAGGGGCGGGAGGCAGCGTCTGGGCCGGCGTAGCAACGGCCGCGCTGCTGGGAGCGCGCAATGCGCTCTATGGGCTGCGCCTCTCTTCGCTGCTGGATGTGCACGGCTTGCGCCGCGTCGCGGCGGCGCATTTCGTCATCGACGAGACCACGGCGATGGCGATCGCCCGAGAAGACCCTCGGCAGAGCCGCTTCGCGTTCTGGGCCACCGGAGTGGCCCTTTTCATGCTGTGGAATCTGGGCACGCTCGCCGGCGCCCTGGCCACGCACGCGCTTTCGAACCCGAAGGTCTTTGGCCTCGACGCCGCACCGCCGGCCGCATTCCTGGCCCTCCTCGCGCCTCGCCTCAGGGCCCGCGAACCGCTGGCCGTCGCGATCGCGGCGGCCGTGGTTGCGATCGCGGTGCTGCCCTTCGTGCCGGCGGGCGTGCCGCTCCTGGTCGTCGCCTTGCTGGTGGCGCTTTTCGGTGCCTTCAGGAGGTCGGGTTGATCTGGGCCGGCGTCCTCGTCGCGTCGGTCTCGTGCTACGCGCTAAAGCTCGCCGGCCTCTCGCTGCCTCAACGGTGGCTGCAGGACCCGCGAGTGCAGCGAACCGTGCCACTGATCCCGATCGCCCTCCTGGCGGCGCTGGTTGCAACGCAGACTTTTTCGAGCGGGCAACACCTCGTGCTCGACGTGCGGGCGGCCGCGCTCGTGGTGGCGATCGTCGCGGTGGTGCTGCGGGCGCCGTTCCTGGTCGTGGTTGCGGCAGCGGCTGCCACCGCCGCGCTTCTTCGCCTGTTGTGAGAAGGTTTGGCTGTGCACCTCGGCATCCTGGTGCTGTTGGTCGTCATGGTCGCGATCGTTGGAGCGCTCGTCGCGCTGGTGGTCTTCTTCGCGCTCTCGCGCAAGCCGCCAATGGTCCGCGCGCCCACGATCTCAGCTGACGGCAAATGGTGGTGGGACGGCAGCGAGTGGAAGCCGGTGTCTGGCCCTCCACCTACAAGCTCAGGGTCGTAATCGGCCCAATTCCGCCCCGTCATCGCGCACTCAGACCGTGCCGACAATGTCGCCCACGCTGACGGGATGAACATCGAGGCTGTGGAGGAGGCGACGCCCGAGATCAACGCGGCGCTGGCGCGCCTGCTGCCGCAGCTCAATCCCAAGCTGCAGGTGCCTGACATTTCCCGCGTAGGACTAGGCTAGATAGGTCGCCGTCCGGGTCATGTTCCAAGGGGGTCAAGGCGATGGAGTTTGTCGTTATCACTCGTGCGCTCGATTCGACCAACGTGCCGCCGGCAGCTTCGATTGCGCTCGCCAAACAGACTTTTCAGATGTTTGCCTCGAATCAAGATTCGCGGATCAAGGCCGTGTATCCGTTCGCGGGCGAAAGGGCCGGCGTCCTGATCGTCGACGTGAAGTCGGGCGAAGAGCTTCAAGACTTGGTTGGAAGTCTGCCTTTCGCGGGCATCACCAAAACGGAAATCCACCCGATAGGCAGCGTGCAAAGCGCGATTAAGACCATGGAGGCAGCCGAGAAACGCGTGGCCGCCATGACACCCGCGGGTGTTCGCTAGCTCGTAACCGCGAGGTTGGGGGACGCATCACGCTTCCCCCAACCAGTGCAGACAGAAATGCGGGTCGAAGCCGTCAACGAGGTCACGCCACAGGTGCATGCGGCGCTTGCCCGACTTCTGCCTCAGCTCAACCCGAACCTGCATGTGCCAGACATGGAGCGGCTGCAGCGCCTCGTCGCCGACCCCGCGGTGACGCTGCTCGTTGCGCAGGAGGGCGACACCATCGTCGGCACCACCACCGTGGTCGTCTACACGACGCCCTTCTGGATCAAGGCTCGACTGGACGAGGTCGTGGTCGACCATTCGGCGCGAGGCAAGGGCGTGGGCGAAGCGCTCGTCAAGGTGGCCCTGCAGATCGGCCGGGACCGCGGTGCCCAGGTCGCCGAGCTCCAGTCCGGGCACGGCCCGGCGCGCGAGGCCGCCCACCGCCTCTATGAGAGGCTGGGTTTCAAGATCCGCGAGACGGACGTCTTCAGGATCGCGTTGGAGTAGTCAGCTTCTCCAGCCGGTCGACCATCGACGCCAACGTGGCGAAGGCGGCCTCGACCGGCCCGGGCGATGTCATGTCCACGCCGGCCATGCGCAGACCATCGAGCGGGTACATCGAGCCGGCGCTCGCCAGAAAGGCGCGGTAGGAAGCGACTGCCTTCGCGTCGCCCGCGGCCACGCGCTCGACGAGGTGGTCTGCGGCCGCGATGCCGGTCGCGTACTGGTACACGTAGAAGTTGCTGTAGAGGTGGGTGTGAAACTGCGCCCACGTCGAGCCGATGCGTTCGCGGTCCCGCTCGCTGACGTCGATCTCGGATCCGTAAACCTCGACCATCAGATCCGCCATCAGGTTGTTCAGGTAGTCGGCCGTCAGCGCGCCCCCGCGCTCGACCCGCTCGTGGATCTCCAGCTCGAGGCGCGCAAGCGACGGCATGATGAAGAAGTAGCGATAGAAGTTCGACATCGCCTCCTCGATCACCGCGACCTGGAAGGCGGGATCGGTCTTCGTCGCCAGCAGGTGGCGGCGCGTCAGGGCCTGGTGCATGTTGGAGGCGACCTCGGCCTGGAACAGCCCGTAGTTCGAATAGACGTAAGGCTGGGTGCGCCTCGCGTGGTAGGAGTGCATCGAATGCCCTAGCTCGTGCGCGAGGGTGCTCATCGAGTAGATGTCGTCGTTGTAGCTCATGAAGATGAAAGGCCGGGTGTCCATCGCGCCGGTGGAGAACGCGCCCATCCGCTTGCCCTTGTTCGGGTAGACGTCGACCCAACGCTCTTCGAGCGCGCCCCGGCGCATGACTTCCACGTAATCCTCGCCAAGCGGGGCGACCCCCTGAGCGATCCACTCCACCGCTTCCTGGTATGGCACCTGGAGCAGCTCGGCCCCCAGCTGCGCGCGCGTGTCATAAGGCTTCAGCACCTCGAGTCCCAATGCATGCCGTCGAATGCGCCAGTACCGATGCCACGTCCCGACGTTGTCCCGAAATGTTCTCACCACGTTGTGGAAGACCTCGACCGGGATGTGGCTCGGCTCGAGCGCAGCTTCCAGAGAAGACGCGTAGCCGCGTGCGCGGGCGAAGAACACATCGCGCTTGACACCCCCGGCCAGGCTCGCCGCCATCGCGTGCTGCATCCTCAAATGCTCATCCGCGTAGCTCTCGAATGCGGTACGACGGACCTCGCGATCCGCGTTGGTCATGAGCGCGCCGATCGTGCCCTGGGCGACCTCGTGCAGCTCGCCGTCCGAACCCACCGCCGGCGCAAACTTGAGGTCGGTGTTGGCGAGCACGCTGTGGACCGCCAGCGCGCTGGCGAGCGGATCCGACACCTGGGTGAGGAGCTCCTCCACCTCTGCGCTGCGGATGCGTTTCTGCAGCTTCTCGAGGCGGTCGAAGTAGTGGTCGAGGTGGGCCAGGCGTGGCGAGCTTGCCACCCATTCGCGCAGTTTCGGGATGCCTATCTCGAGCATCTCGGGAACCGCGAAGGAGGCGGCGGCGCCGAGCTGGGCCGCGACCGACCGGGCTCGGTCCGCGCGGGCGGCGGCATCCTGGTCGGCCACGTCGACCGAGTAGGACATCGTGCTGTAGACCATCACCTTGGCCATCAGGCGATGCGCGCGCTCGTTGGCTTCGAACCAGTCGGCAAGAGTCTCGGGCGAGTCGCCGAGGCGGCCCTTGAACTCCTCGAGGTCGGGGAGGCTGGAGAGGATGGTGTCGACCGCAAGCTCCCACCCCGAATGGTCCGGAAACACGCTCTCGGCGTCCCACGTAAAGCGCTCATCGACCTCGGACCGTGCGGCGAGCGATTTGGTCACGGACCGATTAGTAGCATGATCCCGATGCCCCGAGCCACAGCCAACGGGATCGAGATCGAGTACGAGACCTTCGGCGACCCGCAGGCGCCGGCGGTGCTGCTGGTCGCCGGGCTCGGCGCCCAGATGCTCAGCTGGGACGACGACTTCTGCGCCCTGCTCGCCGGTCGCGGCTTCCTGGTCATCCGTTTCGACAACCGGGACACGGGCCTCTCGACCTGCATGGACTCTGGGTATGCGCTCGAAGATATGGCCAACGACGCGGTTGGTCTGCTGGATGCGCTCGGGATCCCGGCCGCGCACGTGGTCGGCGCGTCGATGGGTGGTTTCATCGCCCAACTCGTGGCGCTGAATCATCCGGAGCGCGTCCTGACGCTGACCTCGATCATGTCAGGCCCCAACGGCGAGGACCAGATTCCGCCGACCGAGCAAGGAACCGCCGCCCTCATGGCGCCTGCGCCGGCAACTCGCGAAGAGCGAATCCAGCTTGGCCTTTGGGCCAAACAGCAGCTGCTCGGACCGGCCGATCCATACGACGACGATTACGAGCGGGCTCGCGTCGAGCGTGCCGTCGACCGTGCGTACAACTCTGCTGGTTTCGCGCGCCAGCTGGGCGCGGTCCTCGCCGCCGGCGGCCGGCTCGAACGGCTTCGGTTCCTTCGGGTGCCGACGCTCGTCATCCACGGTGAGGCTGACATCCTGGTTCCGGTCGAGAACGGCCGTCGCGTCGCGGCGGCGGTGCCCGGGGCACGCCTCCTGGAGATCGAAGGCATGGGCCACGACGTGCCTCGGCGGGTGTGGTCTCAGGTCGTCGACGCGATCGCAATCATGGCGCGCGAGGCGCAGCGTGCTGAACGGGCTTAACCCCGCGATCGCCTTCCTGGCGGGACTCGCTTCATTCGTATCGCCGTGCGTGCTGCCCCTGGTCCCGGCCTACCTGGCCTACCTCGGGTCTACACCTGCACGGGCGGCGCGGAGCTCGTTCACCTCCCCGCTTGCCGGGGGCGGCCCGCTGTCGCGCCCGGAGCGGGAGGGGGGGTTCAACTTTGCCCTTGCCGGCGCCGCGTTCGTCGCCGGCCTCTCGCTCATCTTCATCCTCTTCTTCTACGCCTTCTCGCTGGCGGTGCAGCCTATCCGCGCCTACGTTCCGGTCGTGGCGGGGATCCTGGTCATCGTCATGGCCCTGCATGTGGCGGGACTGATCCGCATCCCGCTGCTCTCGGCTGAGTACCGCGTCATGAAGTCCTCTCCTCAGGGCGGAGGTGTGGCGGGCGGATTCCTGCTGGGCATGGGTTTTGCGAGCGGTTGGACGCCCTGCATCGGGATCACGCTGGGTGCCGTCCTCAGCTCGGCCGTGACCGTTGGCACCACCCCCCAGGGCCTGAGCCTGATGATCGCCTACAGCCTGGGCCTCGGCGCGCCGTTTCTCGCCTTGGCCTTTGCCCTCGAAAACGCGCGCCCGCTCGTGAGGTTCGTCAACGAGAATCGGCGCGCCATCGACCTCGCCTCCGCGGCTGTGCTGGTCGTGATGGGGGTCCTGCTCCTCACCAACAACCTGACCATCCTGTCCGCGGGGATCACGCAGCTGGTGCCGTGGTGGCCTTCGCCCTCACTCTGAGAATGGGGCGACCGCCCCGCCGGTCAGAACATCCAAGTCGTCCCTCCGCCAGGTCGTAGCCCACCAGCCAAAAAAGGCGCGTCCCCGATCACGACCGGATCGTAGCCCGCACCTGTGAGGAACACTTGTTTGTAGTCTCGAGACTCGTCACACTTGATGGAGTGGGGCAGGTTCTCGACCTCTTTTCAACGCCCGTGCGCGACTGGTTTCGCGCCTCCTTCGCCGAGCCGACCGCCATCCAGGAGCGAGGCTGGCGGGAGGTGGCGGCCGGGCGGCATGTGCTGATGGCGGCGCCGACGGGGAGCGGCAAGACGCTGGCCGCCTTCCTGTGGTGCCTCGACCGGCTGGCCGGCGAGCCGATGCCCCCCGACGGCGAGCGCTGCCGCGTCCTTTATGTGTCGCCCCTGAAGGCGCTCGCCCACGACGTCGACCGCAACCTGCGCTCGCCCCTGGTCGGAATCCGGCGCCAGATGGAGAGCCAGGGCCTGGTGCCGCCCGAGATCGCAGTGGCGATTCGAACTGGGGACACGCCGGCAGACGCTCGGCGCTCGATGGAGCGCCACCCGCCCGACATCCTCATCACCACGCCCGAGTCGCTGTTTCTGATCCTCACCAGCGCCGCGCGCAAGATCCTGGCGCCTGTCCGGTGGCTGATCGTCGACGAGATCCATTCCGTCGCCTCGACCAAGCGCGGCAGCCACCTCGCGCTCAGCCTGGAGCGGCTTTGCGAGCTGACGAAGGTCGAGCCCCAGCGCATCGGCCTGTCGGCGACACAGCGACCCCTCGAGGAGGTGGGGCGATTCCTCGGCGGCGCCGACCGGCAGGTCTCGATCGTCGATGCCGGCCGGCTGAAGACAATGGAAGTCCGGGTCGAGGTGCCGATCGAGGACATGACGCGGCTCACAGACCAGGACGAGGACAGCGCCAAGGGCCAGAACAGCATCTGGCCTGCGATCTATCCGCGCCTGCTGCAGCTCATCCGCCAGCATCGGTCGACGATCGTTTTCGTCAACTCGCGCCGCCTGTCCGAGCGCATCGCGGCGCGGGTCAACGAGCTGGCGGAAGAGGAGCTCGTCCGCGCCCACCACGGATCGATCGCGCGCGAGCAGCGACTCGTGATCGAGGACGAGCTCAAGGCGGGACGCCTGCGTGGGCTCGTCGCCACGTCCACGCTCGAGCTTGGCATCGATATGGGTGCGGTCGACCTGGTGCTGCAGATCGAGGCGCCGCCCAGCGTCGCCGCGGGCATCCAGCGCGTCGGCCGCGCCGGACACTCGGTCGGCGAGGTCTCGCGCGGCGTGGTCATTCCGAAGTTTCGCGGCGACCTGCTCGAGTCCGCGGCCGTCGTGGAGGGGATGCTCAACGGCCGCATCGAGACGACCGTGGTTCCGCGCAAGCCCCTGGATGTGCTCGCACAGCAGATCGTCGCCATGTGCGCTCTCGACGAGTGGGAGGTCGAGAAGCTTGGGCGCGCCGCGAGCCTTCGATTCGGTCCTCGACATGCTCAGCGGCCGTTACCCGTCGGACCAGTTCGTCGAGCTGCGGCCGCGGATCGTGTGGGACCGCGTCGCCGGCAAGGTGCGTGGCCGCGCCGGCGCCCAGCGTCTTGCGGTGACCAACGCCGGCACGATTCCGGACCGCGGTCTCTACAGCGTCAACCTGGCCGAAGACGGTCGCCGGGTCGGTGAGCTCGACGAGGAGATGGTCTACGAGACCCGTGTTGGCGAGGCATTCGTCCTCGGCGCCTCGACCTGGCGGATTGTCGATATCACGCCGTCACAGGTCATCGTCACCCCCGCTCCGGGTGAGCCCGGCAAGATCGCGTTCTGGAAAGCCGACGCCCCGAGCCGGCCCGTCGAGCTCGGCGCGGCGCTGGGCAAGATGACTCGCGAGCTGCGAGCGATGGACCGCGATGCCGCGGCCAAGCGCCTGCGTGACGGAGCCGGGTTCGATGACCTCGCGATCAAGAACCTGCTCGCGTACCTCGACGACCAGGCAGCCGCCACCGGCACCGTTCCCGATGACCGCAACCTGGTCGTGGAACGGTTCCGCGACGAGGTCGGCGACTGGCGGGTCTGCATCCACACGCCCTTCGGCGGCCGCGTCCACGCCCCGCTTGCGCTGGCGTTGGAAGCCCGCCTGCAGGAAAGGCTGGGCGTCGACGCCCGCGCACTGTGGACTGACGACGGCATCGCCCTGCACCTGCCCGAGGTCGAATCGCCACCCGCACTTGACGAGCTGATCCTCGACCCAGAAGAGGTGCAGGCGCTGGTCTCCGCGCAGCTGCCGGCGTCGGCCTTGTTTGCGGCGCGCTTTCGCGAGAACGCCGCGCGCTCGCTTCTGCTGCCCAAGCGCCGGCCAGGTCAGCGCACACCTCTGTGGCAGCAGCGGATGCGCAGCGCTGGGCTCCTGCAGGTGGCGGGGCAATATCCGGACTTTCCGATCCTCGCCGAAACGTGGCGTGAGGTGATGAGCGACCACTTCGACATGCCGGCTCTGGGAGCGCTCCTGCGCGCGATCCGGTCGCGCGAGATCCGTGTCGTCGCGGTGGATACGGAGAAGGCATCTCCGTTTGCCTCTTCGCTTCTCTTCTCCTACGTGGCCGAGTTCATGTACGAGGGCGACCAACCCCTCGCCGAACGGCGCGCCCAGGCGCTGACCCTCGACCGCGACCTGCTGGCCGAGCTGCTCGGCAGCGAAGACCTGCGCGAGCTGCTTGATCCAGACGCGATCGCCGCTGTCGAGCTCGAGCTGCAGGGGCTGCTTCCGGAGCGCTTCCCTCGCGACTTCGACGAGGCCCACGACCTGTTGATGCGGCTGGGTGACCTCAGCGATGAAGAAGCCCTTGCCCGCGGTGTCAGCGCGGGATGGCTGCATGCCCTCGAGAAGGAACGGCGCGCAGCCACGATCAGGATCGCGGGCGAGGCCCGCTGGATCGCGGCCGAGGACGCCGGACGGTATCGCGAGGCCATCGGCGCGAGCCTCCCGATCGGCCTCCCCGAAATCTTCCTCGACCCCGGCGCGGATCCCCTCGAATCGCTGCTGCGGCGGCACGCGCGCACGCATGTCCCATTCGTCACCTCCGACCCTGCCCAACGGTGGGCCTTGCCGGGCCCCGCGGTCGAGGCGGCGCTCGCGCGTCTTGCCTCGAAAGGCGACGTGCTCGCGGGGGAGTTCCGCAAGGCGGCCGAGGGCCGCGAGTACTGCCACCCAGAGGTCCTTCGTACGCTGCGGCGCCGCTCGCTGGCGGCCCTCCGCCGCGAGGTTGAGTCCGTCCCGCCGGACGCGGTCGCGCGTTTTCTACCCGCCTGGCAGGGGATCGGCGTTCGCGCCGGCGGCATGGACCGGTTGCTCGAAGTCGTCTTCCAGCTGCAGGGTCTCGCCCTGCCGGCGACCGTGATCGAGCGCGACGTCATCGCTTCACGCATCGGCAGCTATGCCCCGCGGTTGCTCGACGAGCTCGTCTCGATGGGCGAGGTGGTGTGGGTCGGACGGGGTTCGCTGGGTGCGAGCGACGGTCGGGTTGCGCTCTACCTGCGCGGCGACGCGCCGCGGCTTGTAACGGCCCCTATCGATCCGCCTCAATCCGACCTTCACGGCCGGATTCGGGCTCACCTGAAGGATCGAGGCGCGAGCTTCTTCCGCGACCTCTACAACTCGTGCGGCGGCGGCGACGAAGATGTGATGCTCGACGCGCTCTGGGACCTGGTGTGGTCAGGAGAGGTCACCAACGACACGTTTGCGCCGCTCCGCCTGCTCGGGCCGGCGTCGCGCAGGCCCACGCGCAAGCCCCGCCTGCCCAGGCTCATCCAGCCGCGAGCCACCGGCCGCTGGTCACTGGTTGCGGACCTGGTCGGCCACGGGGCGAACGCCACTGAGCGACTGCACTCTGAGGCCGGCGTCCTTCTGCAGCGCCACGGTGTGCTCACGCGGGAAGCAGCCGTCGGCGAGGGCTGGCCTGGCGGCTTCGCCAGCCTCTACCCGGTGCTTCGCGCCATGGAGGAGTCCGGCCGCATCCGGCGCGGTTACTTCGTCGAAGGCCTCGGCGGTTCCCAGTTCGCTCTGCCTGGCGCTGTCGACAGGCTGCGTTCGCTGCGCGATTCGGGCGGAGGTGTCATCGCCATGGCGGCGACCGATCCGGCGAATGCCTTCGGGACGGTACTGCCCTGGCCCCAGTCGGATGGGCGAATGAGCCGCGCCGCGGGCGCGTACTGCGTGGTCGATGACGGCCGTCTGGTCCTCTACCTGGAGCGCGGCGGCCGCTCCTTGCTGACCAACGGCGATGTGCAGCCGGCACACCTCACCGCGCTCATCGCCATCGCAACCAATGCGGGACGTGTGGAGCTGCAGAAGGTGGATGGTGTTCCGGTGATGGAATCCGCGCTGAAGACCGCCCTGCGCGAAGCGGGCTTCTCAGCGACTCATCGCAGCCTGGTCGCCTACGGGACCCGCGGCTGAGACCGGCGCATAATCAGGCTTTCCCCCCGGCCAGCTGTTTCGTCAGGAGGCTTTTGCCATGCTGAAGATCAAAAACGCGGCCGCCGCGATCCCCGCTCAGGACGTCAAGCGGGCTCGAGAATTTTACGAACAGAAGCTGGGCCTCAAGCCCGCCGAGGAAGAGCCGGACGGCGGCGCGATGTACCGCGCCGGCGAGACGGGCTTCCTTCTCTTTCCGAGCATGGGCAAGGCTTCGGGCGACCACACGCAGATGGCGTTCGAAGTCGATGACGTCCCGAGCGCGGCCACAGAGCTGAAGAGCAAGGGAGTCAAGCTCGAGGAATACGACTACCCCGAGTTCAAGACGCACGATGGCCTGGTCGACATGCCTGACGGCACCAAGGGTGCTTGGTTCAAGGACACGGAAGGAAATCTGATCGCGCTGACGCAGAGGGTTCCGGCCGTAACGCGCAGCAACTGATCCGACCTCCCGCGACCACCGTCCCCATTCGAGCCCTGGGTACGATTACTGCTCCGTCGGGGAGTAGCGCAGCCCGGTAGCGCACTTGACTGGGGGTCAAGTGGTCGCGGGTTCAAATCCCGCCTCCCCGACCAGCTGGCTATAATTCTAGCCATGGAAACGTTACCGCTCGCCGACGTCAAGAATCGGTTGTCGGAGGTGGTTGATCGTGTGGCGAGTCAGCGCGATCGCGTGACCATCACCCGTAACGGCCGCCCCGCTGCTGTCTTGGTGAATCCAGATGACCTTGAATCGCTTGAGGAAACACTATCCATCCTGAGCGATCCCAAGGAACTGGCCGCCCTCCGCCGTGGGCTTGCTGATCTGGACGCCGGTCGTACTGTGACTGTGAGGAAGCTGCGGGCCGAACTCGGCCTCGATGAGTGACGGCTACAAGGTCGTCATCGGCGCGGGGGCAGCTAAGTCGATTCGTCGCCTGCCGAAACAGTCTCAAAAGGCTGTGTTGTCAGCCCTGAAGAGTCTCGAGGGCGATCCACGCGGCGGAAAGCCGCTGACCGGAGACCTGGGTGGCATCTGGTCGCTGCGCCGCGGAGACTACCGTGTCCTCTACCGATTAGACGATGGCGCCCGGCGCATCGAGATTGCGCGCGTAAGCCATCGCCGAGACGTGTATCGACGGCGGCCTTAATGGTCACAAGGCGCGCCACCTCGGAAGGTCGGTCGGTTCGGCGTGTTCAACTACGTGCATGCCCAAGGTGACTTTCATCGGTGCCGGGAGCGCCGTCTTCGCCCGGCAGCTCATCACTGACATCCTCGCCGTCGAGGGTCTTGACGACGGTGTGTTCGCGCTCGTCGACATCGACGCGACCCGCCTCGACCTGGCGAAGCGGATCGCCGAGCGCCTGGTCGAGCTGAAGGGCAAGCGCTGGAAGGTTGAGGCGTCCACCGATCGCCTCGACGTGCTGGAGGGCACGGACTATCTGATCAACTCGATTGAGGTCGCCGGGCTGAAGAACGTCCGCTTCGACTACGACATTCCGATGCGTTACGGCGTTGACCAGTGCATCGGCGACACCATCGGGCCTGGCGGCATCTTCAAGGCGCTCCGCACCGGACCGGCGTGGCTCGACATCGTCGCCGACGTCCAGCGCATCGCGCCCAAAGCGGTGATCCTGAACTACACCAACCCGATGTCGATCCTCACGCTCGCCGCGCTGCGAACGGTTGACCTACCGGTGGTCGGCCTTTGCCACAGCGTGCAGGGGACGTCCCGCCAGCTTGCCGGCTACCTCGGAATCGACTACCGCGAGATGACGTGGGTATGCGCAGGCATCAACCACAACGCCTGGTTCACGAAGCTCGAGCGCAACGGCCAGGACCTGTATCCGCACCTGCGCGAACGCGCGCGCGACCCCGAGATCTACGAGCAGGACCCGGTGCGGTTCGAGGTGATGCTGCACCTGGGCGCCTTCGTCACCGAGTCCAGCGGCCACTTCTCCGAGTACGTGCCCTACTTCCGCAAGCGACCTGACTTGATCAAGCGTTACACGCGCGCCGGTTACCTCGGCGAGAGCGGCTTCTACGCCAACAACTGGCCGCGCTGGCGCCGCGAGAACGATGAGTCGATCGAGGCCATGCTGCGCGGCGAAAAGCCGGTACCTCTGGAGCGCAGCCTCGAGTACGGGGCCGACATCATCGAGGCCGTCGAGTGTGGGCGCCAGGCGAGCATCCACGGCAACGTCCGCAACAGCGGTTCAATTGAGAACCTCCCCGACGGCTGCGTCGAGGTCGATTGCAAGGTCGACCGCGGTGGGATCCAGGCCCAGCATTTCGGATCCTTGCCGGAGCAGCTGGCGGCGCTGAACCGCTCACACATGGCCGTCCATGAGCTGGTCGTCGAGGCCCTGATCGAGCGCGACAAGCAGAAGGCGAAGTACGCGTTGATGCTCGACCCCCTGACGGCCGCGGTCTGTTCGCCGGACGAGATCGACCGGCTCTTCGAGGAGATGTGGAGTGCGGAGCGGGAGAGCCTGACCGCCTTCGATTAGGCGACCGCGCGACCGAACTGGCGCGCGCCGATCACCACCGCGACGACCGACAGCACAGCGAGGATCAGCACGCCCTTGGCCACGCTTGGATCGCCCAGGTTGTCGTTGAAGATGTGGCGCGCCGCGTCGACCGCGTAGAGAAGAGGGTTCGCGGAGGCGATGTTTTGCAGCCACTGCGGCGCGATGCTCATGGGCAGCAGCACGCCCGAAAGCAGCAGGATCGGCAAGGTTGAGGTGAACACGATCGGCGCGTAGCTGTCCTCACTTCGCACCGCGAGCGCAACGGCGTAGGCGATCGACGCGGTCAGCAGGCCGATCAAGCCGATCAGCGCCAGCACGACTAGGACCCCGAGCGGATGGATGCTCAGCCCGAACGGCAGGGCAATCAAGATCAGGATCAGCGACTGCATCACGATCGAGAACATGTCGCGCAGGGCGCGTCCGAAAAGCAGCGCGACCCGGCTCACCGGCGTCACCCGCAGGCGCTCGATCACGCCCATACGCAGCTCGGCGATCAGGCTGAAGCCAACGCCAGCGGCGCCAAACATGCCCAGCTGGACGAGCAGTCCGGGGACGAACACGTTGTAGGCCCCTCCAGGCGGAAAGCCGCGCATCGCGGCGATGGGCTTGAGCAGGGGTGCGAAAAGGATCAAGTACAGCAGCGGCTGCAGGACGCCAAGCGCCACCCACACGGGGTTGTGAATGAAGAGCCCGAAATAGCGTCCGAATACAAGCCACGTGTCGCGCAGCAGCTTCATGCCGCCGTCTCCCGCAGCGAACGTCCGGTCTGACGCAAGAAGACATCGTCCAGGCTCGGCCGGTGCAGCTCCACCGTCATCAGCTGCAGGCTGGCGCCGTCGAGCAGGCGCAGGATTGCGGGCATCGCCACCTCGCCCCGATCCACATAAAGAAGGACGGAGCCGTTCTCGAGCTTCGCTTCGCGCACAAACGGCTGGTCTTTGATCACGTCGAGGGCCCGCTGCTGATCGCCCGCGATGCTGAATCTCACCACGTCGCCAGCGATCGCGCGTTTCAGATCCTCGGGGGTGCCCTCGGCGACGATCTTTCCGTAATCGATGATGGCGACGCGGTCGCAGAGTGCGTCCGCCTCGTCGAGGTAGTGCGTGGTGAGAAAGACCGTCGTGCCGCGGTCGTGCAGCCGGCGTACCTCGTCCCAGACACGGGCTCGGCTTTGGGGGTCGAGACCCGTGGTGGGTTCGTCAAGGAATAGGACCTGCGGCCCGTGGACGAGGCCAAGGCCGATGTCAAGGCGTCGCTTCTGCCCTCCGGAATACGTGCCGACCTTCCGGTCGGCGGCGCCCTCGAGCTCGAGCATCACGACCAGCTCGGCGGCTCGCTTGTTGGCGGCTTCGGTCGGCATCCCGTACAGGCGACCCTGGAACACGAGCTCCGTGCGGCCGGTGATCTCGCGGTCGGCGCCGCCGGCCTGGCCGACGTAGCCGATCCGTTCGCGAATCCTGGCCTGCTGGGTCGCGAGCTCGCACCCGGCCACCCGGGCGGTGCCGCCGCTGGGTGGCAGCAGCGTCGCCAGCATCCGCAGCGTGGTCGTCTTGCCCGCGCCGTTCGGCCCGAGAAAGCCGAAGATCTCGCCGCGGCGCACGTTCAGGTCCACGCCCGCGACGGCTTCCACCTGCCGGTTGCGCGTCTTGAACACGCGGCGCAGACCCCGCGTTTCAATTACCGCTTCAGGGCTTGGCTCGACCATCCGACGAAATTTTGCCGGACGCGCGTGTTCCGCCGCCGGTGAGGAGGCCCCAGAAGGCCTCCTGCGCCGGACCGCCGTGCCCGTGGCGACGGATGGCGCTGATCGGACGCAGGCTCGGCGGGATCGGCAATCGTTTGAGGACGCCCGCCGCGATGTCGGAGGCCACCGCCCGTTTGGCCAGGCCCGCAAATCCGAGCCCGGCGACCGCCGCGGCCCGCACGTACTCCGGGTGACCGAGGTTCAACTTCTCGACGTGTTGGTACGCGTCGCCCAGCATGTCGTGGACCGTCTGCTCGGCCGACCACTCCGGACCTCGCCCCAGGTAAAGGTGCCCGGCCAGGTCGGCCGGGGTGATCCGCCGCAGCCTGGACAGCGGGTGCTCGCTGTGGGCGACGAGCACGAGCTCGTCTCGCGCGAGCTCAAAGACAAGCAGCCCGGCGTCGGGCGCGCCTTCGATCACAGCACAGTCGAGCGAGCCTGCGAGCACCCGCCGGTTCAGCTCGGCCGACGGCTCGACCGTCATGTTCAGCTTGATTCCGGGGTGCCGCCTTGTGAACTCGGCCAGGTGGGGAGGCAGGTAGTAGGTGGCGCAGGTCGGGCTTGCCCCGACGTGGAGGGAACCGGCCTGGAGTTCCTTCATCGCCTGGGCGGTGTCGCCCATGATCTCGACCGCTCGCAAGGCGGCGCGGCATGCCTCGGCCAGGGACTTGCCGGCATCGGTCAGGCGCACCTTCCGGCCATCGCGCTCGAGCAGCTGAAGGCCGACCGCCCGCTCGAAGTTGCGGACCTGCTGCGTCACGGCTCCCTGGGTCAGGAAGAGGGACGCCGCCGCCCTGGAAATATGCTCAGTTTCGGCGACCGCCACGAACGACCGGACCTGCTCCAGGGTGTAGGCGGGTTTGCGCACGCCGACATATTAGTAGGGCTTATGCAAAGGATTACAAACAGTTGAGACAAACCACTTAATGAATGAGGAAGTCCGACGTTGTACCAGTTACCGTTCAAGATCGCTCTTCGAAGCAAGAGAAAGGAGGTGAGTTGAGTTGAAAATCCTAAAGAGCCGCGGTCAAAGCGGCCAGGGCATGGTGGAGTACGCCCTGATCTTGGTCCTGGTTTCGATCGTCGTCATCGTGATTCTTTTGACCATGGGCAACCAGATCCAGAACGTGTTCTCCAATGTGGTGGCCGCGCTGGGGGCCTGAAGCTCCACATTTACGTTCCGGGGCCGGAAAACCGGCCCCGGGGCTCCCTCCAACCGGATCGCCTGGCTATCTTGCGTCGCCTGGCAATCTGCGCCCGAGCAGTGGCTCGAGCCCTCCCCAGGTAATCACCAAGGCCCGGGATTGAGCCTGTAGAGTTCGTTCCGTGGCGGTCGGAGCCCACCCCGAGCCGGACCTCTCGCCTGTTCTTTCACCGGTCAGCTCCCGATACATCAACCGCGAGCTCTCCAGGCTCGACTTCGATGAGCGGGTGCTGGCGATGGCGGAGGATCCCAAGCTCGCGCTCCTCGAACGCGTGCGCTTCCTGGCCATCTTCAGCCAGAACCTCGACGACTTCTTCCAGGTTCGCGTTGCGGGTCTGAAAGAGCAGGTTCTGGCCGCTGTCGCGGTCTCCTCGCCGGACGGAATGTCTCCGCTCGAGCAGCTCAAGGCGATCCGCACCCGAGTCGAAGGTTTGATCAGCCGCCAGGTTGCGATCTACAACCGCGAGATCGTTCCAGCCCTGGCACAGTCGGGAATCGCGCTCGTGCGCGGCGAGGAGGTGGGCAAGAAAGAGCTGGCCCAGCTGCACACGGTTTTCCGCGAGCAGATCTTCCCAGTGCTGACACCACTCGCGGTCGACCCCGGCCATCCTTTTCCGTACATCTCGCATCTCTCGCTGAACCTCGCGGTGATGGTTCGCGATCCTCAGCGCCGGCAGCAGAGGTTCGCTCGCGTCAAGATCCCACCCGTCCTGCCGCGCTTCATCGCGCTGGTTGAAGGCGAGCGTTACGTGCCGCTCGAGGATGTGATCGCGCTTCACCTGCCCGCGCTTTTTCCCGGCATGGAGATCGTCGCCCATCACCCGTTCCGGGTCACCCGCGACGGCGACCTGGACGACGTCGACAGCGATGCCGAGGACCTGCTGGCCGCGATCCAGACCGAGCTGCGCCGCCGTCGCCGGCATGCACGGGTCGTGCGTCTGGAGGTCGATCCCGGCATGTCCGCCGAGGTGCTCGAGCTGCTGACGCGCGAGCTGGAGCTGCAGCCGGCCGACGTGTATCAGATCGACGGTCTGCTCGACATGGGCAGCCTCTCGGTGCTGACTCAGCTCGACCGCCCCGACCTGAAAGAAGAGACCTGGACGCCGACCACGCAGCCGCGCCTGCGCGGCATCGCGGCCGAGGTCCCCGACCTGTTTGCTGTCCTGCGGGCAGGCGACATCCTCGCCCACCACCCCTACGACTCCTTCGCGACCTCTGTCGAGGCTTTCGTCGACCACGCGGCGGGCGATCCCGACGTGCTCGCCATCAAGCAGACGCTCTACCGGACCTCCGGACCGGCGAGCCCGATCGTGCGAGCACTCATCCGCGCCGCCGAACGAGGCAAGCAGGTGGTGGCGCTGGTCGAGATCAAGGCCCGGGGCGACGAGCAGGCAAACATCGGCTGGGCGCGCGCACTCGAGGAGGCGAACGTGCACGTCGTGTACGGGCTGCTGGGCCTCAAGACGCACGCCAAGGTGACGCTTGTCGTCAGGCGCGAGGGCGCACACATCCAGCACTACCTGCACGTGGGTACCGGCAACTACAACCCGAGCACGGCGCGCGCGTATGAGGACGTGAGCCTCCTTTCCTCTGATTCAGACCTCGGCGCCGACGTCACCGAGCTGTTCAACCTGCTCACGGGTTACAGCAGGCAGAGCCGCTACCGCAAGCTGCTCGTCGCGCCCACCAACCTTCGCGCGGGCATCACCCAGCTGATCGAGCGCGAAGGCGTGGTCGGCGGCCGGATCATCCTCAAGGTCAACAACCTCATCGACCAGGAGATCATCGACGCGCTGTACGCGGCGTCTCAGGCGGGCGCCCAGATCGACCTCCTCATCCGCAGCATGTGCTCGCTGCGTCCTGGCGTGCCAGGACTTTCGGAACGGATCCGGGTCCGTTCGATCGTGGGCCAGTTCCTCGAGCACTCGCGCGTCTTCTCGTTCGGCAATGGCGGAAGGCCCGAGTATTACCTCGGCTCTTCCGATCTGATGCCGCGCAACCTGGACCGGCGGGTAGAGGCCGTCGTCCCGGTTACGGATTCGAGACTGCGCCAGCGGCTGCAGCAGATCCTCGACGTATCGCTGGCTGACGATGTGCTCGCGTGGGAGCTTGGCCCCGACGGCTCCTGGCGTCGTGTGCCGACAATGCGCGGACTCAACTCGCACAACCGGTTCAAAGAGCTGGCCATCGAGAGTGCTCACGGCAACGGGGTGAACGGCGTAGCACATGCTTGAACGTGAGGTGAAGCTCGGGGCAGGCCCCGCGTTCCACCTCCCGGACCTTGCTGGAGTCATCGAAGGCGTCGCTGTCGCTCCACCGGAAACGGTCCGGATGGAGACCGTTTACTACGACACTCCTGACCTGCGCCTGGCTCGCTGGGGAGTCTCGCTAAGGCGCCGCGCCGGAGAAGGGTGGACCCTCAAGCTGGCACCGCCGCCGTCCACCCCGGGCAAACCCGGTGCCGTGCTCGAGCGCGACGAGCTGACCTTCCAGGGCAGCGCTACCAGGCCGCCCGACGCGGCGTTGGAGGTGGTGCGCGCTTACGTGCGCAAGGCGGAGCTGGTGCCCGTGGCTCGGCTGTCGACGGTTCGGCGGCGGGTGCGGTTGGTCGACGCCACCGGTAACCGCGTGGCCGAGGTGGTGGACGATGAGGTTTCGGTCCGCGATGGGCGGCGCGTGGCCGCGCGTTTTCGCGAGATCGAAGTCGAGGTGCCAAGCCCCGATGGCGCCGGCGGTGAAGACAGCATCATCACCCCCCTAGTCACGCGGCTCCGTGGGGCCGGCGCAGGGGCGCCCGATCCGACGCCGAAGCACATCCGGGCGCTGGGTCCACGCGCGATCGAAGCGCCCGAGGTCTCTCCCCAACCTCTGCCCGCCGCCGCGCCGGCCAAGGACGTCATCAGGAACGCGATCGCCGAATCGGTGGCGGGCCTTCTGCATCACGACCCGCTGGTCCGGACCGGGCGCGACCCCGAGGCCGTGCACCAGGCTCGCGTCGCCACGCGCAAGCTGCGTTCAAACCTGCGCACGTTCGGCCCGCTGCTCGACCCGGAGTGGACGGAGCCGCTGCGCTCGGAGCTGGGCTGGCTCGCGATGGGCCTTGGCGCCGTCCGGGATCGCGAGGTTCTCCTGGAAAGATTGCGCGAGCGCGCCAAGTCGCTTCCGGCCAGCGATCAGCGATCGGCCGCCGCCCTTCTGCAGATCCTCGAAGTCGAGATCGACGATCTGAGAAAGAAGCTGCTCGCGGACCTCGACTCGCAGCGCTACGTCGATCTGGTCGAGCGGCTGGTGGCCGCGGCGCATTCTCCCCAGACGCTCCCCGATGCCGACCAGCCCGCCGCGGGTGTGCTGCCGGCGCTGGCCACGACGCCCTGGCGCCGCTTGCGCTCGGCGGTCCGCGGGCTGCCG
>Ga0209161_10001044_pt1 | contig 22698 bp, 14 predicted proteins | sample GraSoiAngelo_155_FD_186169 | JGI IMG/M metagenome (GOLD analysis project Ga0209161, IMG submission 186169) | Grasslands soil microbial communities from the Angelo Coastal Reserve, California, USA - 14_1009_13_30cm (SPAdes) (version 2) | ecosystem: Environmental > Terrestrial > Soil > Grasslands... | reverse complement strand
AAGGTCTCGCCGGGATTCGAGGTGATGCACACTTTGATCTCGTCGGAGAGAACTCGTGTTCCACCGGTGACCGCCGAGCGGTCTCCGCCGGATTCCCTGATTACCGGGGCGGACTCGCCCGTGATCGCCGATTCGTCTACTGACGCCACGCCTTCGATGACCTCTCCATCTCCGGGGATGAAATCCCCAGCGGTGACAACGACGATGTCTCCGGAGCGAAGCTTCGAACTGGGCACGCATTCTGTATGGCCATCGCTACGCAAGCGATGGGCTTGCGTTTCCGCGCGTGCTTTGCGCAACGTGTCAGCCTGCGCCTTACCGCGGCCTTCGGCCATAGCTTCCGCAAAATTGGCAAAGAGCACCGTGAACCATAGCCAAAGCGTGATTTGCAGTCCAAACCCAAACTGTCCGGCATGGCGAAAGACGTTCCAACCAAGTTGAATCGTGGTGAGAACCGCACCGACCTCGACAACGAACATCACCGGGTTCTTGACCATCGCCCGTGGTTTCAACTTGCGAAAGGAGTCCACAACGGCCCGCGACAGAATGGCGCTATCGGCGAGCGATTTTTTTCTGATTTGACCAATTTGAGCAACTGGGTCCATGGACACCTCAGAAAGCCTTTCCTGCGTTCATTAATAGGTGCTCGAGAATCGGCCCGAGACTCAGAGCCGGGAAAAATGTAAGAGCGCCAACGATTACTATCGTGGAGACCAGCAAACCGGCGAAGAGACCTCCGGTGACAGGGAAGGTGCCGGCCGATTTGGGAACAGTCTTCTTTTTCGCTAGACTTCCGGCTATGGCGAGCACCGGAATGATCATGAAGAACCGGCCCAACAGTTGGGCCACAGCGGTGGTCGTGTTGTACCACATCGTATTCGGGATAAGACCTCCAAATGCCGAGCCATTGTTACCAGTCGACGAAACGTAGGCGTACAGGATTTGGGATAAGCCGTGTGGGCCAGGGTTGGAGATGCTAGAAGTCCCATAAGGCTTAACAACAGAAATCGCTGAAAAGGTAAGGATCGTGAAGGTTAAAATGAGAACCGCGAGCATAGCCATTTTGACGTCATACGATTCAATCTTCTTGCCGAGATATTCTGGCGTGCGCCCCACCATTAGTCCTGCAATGAACACGGCGAGGACCACGAACACGAAAATTCCGTACAGCCCAGCGCCGACTCCCCCAAACACAACCTCGCCGAGCATGATGTTGACCAGCGGCACCATGCCGCCAAGCGGCGTATACGAATCGTGCATGCTGTTTACGGCGCCACAGCTGGCATCAGTCGTGACGGTGGTAAACAAAGCTGAATTCGCGATGCCCAACCGCACTTCCTTGCCCTCCATGTTTCCGCCGGATTGCGACGCACCGGCGTGCTGGTCCGTGCCGGCCAAGAGCGGGTTGCCCTTTGCTTCGGCCCAATACGCGGTGGTCACACCGGCTAAGAACAAGAAAGCCATGGCCGCCCAGACCGCCCAGCCGTGGCGCTGCGAGCCGGTCATGCGGCCGAGCGTATAGGTCAGTCCCGATGGAATCGCAAAAATCAGCACCATTTCAAAAAAGTTCGAGAATGGAGTAGGATTTTCAAAAGGATGCGCGCTGTTAGCATTGAAAAATCCACCCCCGTTGGTACCGAATTCCTTGATTACCTCCTGCGAGGCAACCGGTCCTTGCGCGATCACCTGCTGAGTCACGGTTTGCGCACTGCTCTTGCCGTCTGCACCCGCGACCTGCGCCGCGTACGGCTGAATCAGCTCCACCGTCGTATAGGGCTTCAAATTCTGCACGACACCTTGGGACACGAGGACCAAGGAACCTAACACGCAAACCGGCAGCAGAACCCAAAGGAGACAACGCGTGGTGTCGACCCAGAAGTTTCCGAGCTTGTCCGTTTCTTTGCGTGCGATGCCACGGATAACCACAATGGCGAGAACGATACCGACAGCGGCGGACGCGAAATTGTGATAGGCCAGACCCGCCATCTGCGTGAGATAGCTCATGGTGGATTCGCCGCTATAGGCCTGCCAGTTAGTATTTGTTGTGAATGAGGCCGCGGTTCCAAAGGCCAGGGCCGGCTCAACGTTGGCGAATTTCTGTGGATTGAACGGCAGCCATCTCTGTGTGCGCTCGATTATGTAGAGAAGCGCCATGGAAACACCGCTGAACAGAAGCATGGCGATGGCGTATTCTGTCCAACGCATCTCGCGCCTTTCATCGACGCCCGTGAGGCGATAGACGAGTTGCTCGATCGGACGTAAGATCGGATCGAGAAATGTCTTGTCGCGGTTGAACACTCGCGTCATGAACGCGCCCATGGGTTTCGTCACCAGGGCGATTACAAACAGATACAATCCAATTTGAAACCAGCCATTTGCGGTCATGCTCAGAACTCCTCCGCCTTCAAGAGGGCATAGAGCAAATACCCCAAAAGAAGCGCGCAAATCACCAACAGTGCCGCATCACTTGCGTGCATAGCCTCGCTCCTATTTCAAGCGTTCGCATCCGCGAACGTAGACAATTCCCAGGGCGAAAAAAGCGACGGTCGCTGCTATAAAAATGATGTCCAACATGCCTGTTTGTCTCCTCAGGTCAAATCATGCGGCAAATATCGGCCGCCTTTTCTTGATTCCACATCGGCCGGCGTTCAGCAGAAATCTCGCCCCTCGCGAGTCGTCAAAATTTCACGAGGATCGAGAGGTTGATCCGGTTCTCAATTTTCTTCAAATCCGGCGCAAAACCGGGCACCAATGCTCCTGGCGATCCGCAAATATTTTCGACCAGGGGAGCAGTGGGACAGGACGTCGGTGTAACTCCCCCCGGACCCGAGAAGTACGGAACATTGGCCGCGCGGTGATTGAATTCGCCGCGAAAAGTAATGTACTCGCTGGGCATGTAGTCAAACGTGCCGGAAGCGTCCCACGCCTTGAACGGGTCTCCCGGATTTTCGGTGAAGTACGGCGTACCTGAGGCCGCCGTCGCGCCATTGATCGGCGGCAGCAGCACCAGATAGCGTCCCGGATTGTTGATTTTGCCGCCGCCCAGCGTCAGGCCGTAGCGGTCATGGTGAAACCAGAAGCGGTTGTAGAACATGAAGCCCAGAAAATCTTGTTTCGGGCCCTTCGCGGAATCTGTATAGCAGCTCACGCCACCGCCATGTTCGCAACCGATATCGCCGGTCAACGAAAACGCCATCTTGTCCAGCCCACTGTTTCCCGGCTTATCGAAATACTTGATTTCGATACTGTCATCGCTGTGGTAACGGACACGGCCGTGAACGCCCAAGGCCTCTTCACCTAGAGCGTATTGATTCCCGAGCACCGACAGCCATCCGTTCGGCCGCCACAGGATCTGCACACCCAATCCCGGGCGACCGTTGAATCGGCCGTACGACTGCCAGCCATTAATAAACCACGGCTCGACCTTCAGATGCTCTGTTGGGAAAATTTGCACGCGCACGCCGTTGAAAAACCACGGCGTATTGGAAGAGACGTATGAGGGCTGATACGCCCAATTGTCGAATTGGTAGTAACTGAAAAGCCCGATGTAGGACATGAAGATGCCCGCATCGACGTTGATCCCATGCAGTGCGTTGAAGTGGTACCCGCCGTAGCCCTCAGAAATATACCGGTACGCATTGTCGAGGTTCCATTGTCCCCGTGCGGGACTCGCGTCATTCCGTGGAGTGGTTTGTGAATAGAGGCCAAACTGCGTCATCAATCGAGCGCGTACATTATCGTAGTGCACGTCGCCGCCAACGCCTAGCTGCGTGACTTGGACTTCGCCGTGCCGGAAGACCTCGCTCGAGCCGCCTATCGTGTCATCCTTCGGGTGACTGAAACTGTAGTTGTAATCCACGTTGGCCCTGATCTCTGGCGTGAAGAAACTGGTGGCGTACGGCGTATCTTTGGTGCGTGAGTTGCCGTCCAGCCACGTGAAATCGGCAAACGCAAAGGGATCGGCCTTTTCGGCTTTGGTAGCGCCCGATGTGTCCTTTTCAGTGGCTTGCGGCCCGACCGCTGCTACGCGATCATTGGCTGCAACAGCCGATGGCGTTGCTTTCGCTGAAGATGGCAGCGCGACAGACGGTTCCGTAGCGGACGACGTGGCGTTGCCCTTAGATTCGAGGTCGGCAACACGCTTTTCGAGCTCCTCCACACGGTCCAGTAGCCAACGTTCGCGCTCGGTCAATGGTGCGGGCGCATCTACCTTCGCCGCCACTCGCTTGGCCGGAGGCTCGCTCTTGCCGTTAGCGTCCGTAGACGCAAAAGCGGGAATTGTACTTCCGTAAAAACCTGCGACCAACACGAGTGAAACAACGCCTTTCTGACCCAAGACGTGCATTCCTCTCTCCTAACGTCTCTTCCGCAAGCGCAGTGAGGTGGCGATCTCTTGGTACGCAATCCGTTCGGACTCGTTCCAACCCAGTCCGCGACGGCGAGACAGCCCCGTCATCCTCGTAGCCCGGTATGAACTCACTTCAAGGCTGTCGTGTCTTTCGGCATTCTTCCGGGAACCCATGAGGTACGGGCGTTTGTCCGTCTGCGCCCCATCGCTTGGTTCATCAATTGCGGGACGAGCTGCCCTCTTGCCTCTCGTATCTCGCATCCATTGACATAAGACGTAAACGTAGAAAGCACATGCCAGCCAACCAGTCATAGCTAAGACAATCAAGGTCATCGGCCCGCGGGACAGGGCTCGCGATTCATTTTGCTCTTCTCGAGTCAAGCGATTTAATGAAGGAATCATCCCTCCACCGACGACAACATAGCGAATGACGCCTGAGAAAGTCCTGAGAGGTTTGTAAGGAATCTATAAGGTTCTCCATGCATAGCATGACAGGACAAACTCTTGTCGGGAGGTGTGTTCGGTGCAGATTTTAGTGCCCCATTCAATAAATCCATCTGAGCGATTCGTTCTTAAGGTTTGTCTTGACAAAGATATACGCATAGGAAGAGTTTCGTGAGTCGAGAAGACACCCGTGCTCTTCTCCGGAGGCAACCATGAGACCGTCAAGCGTGTTCTCAACCAGACGGCAGTTCCTTCAAAATTCTGCGGCCCTCTTCGCCTCGGGAGCGGTTCCATTCGCAGACGCTTCCGCCGATGCTGAGACGTCCGGACAGGCAGGCACATCATTTGTTTCCGATCAGGAGAAACGTAGAAGAGAGCTGTGGGACTTGTTGGGCGACCTTCCGTGGCAGCACCGCCCAGGACTGGCGAGACTGCTGAGTACCGAAGAGCACGAGGGCTACACAGTGGAACGGCTGGTGCTCGATCTGAATGGCATCGAGCCTGTTCCCGCGCTCATGTTGATCCCGCACAAGCGTCAGAGACCCGCACCAGGACTGCTGTACATCCACTGGCATGGCGGCATGTATGACCTCGGCAAGGAGCAGCTTCTGCGGGGCGTCCAGGCGCAACCGGCTTACGCGTCCGTCTGTGCCGAAAAAGGCTTGGTCACGCTGGCGATCGATAGCTGGTGCTTTGGAGAACGAAAGCACCAGGCTGACGGAAAACTAGGCGAAGAGAATGCCTTCAAGCTGATGTTATGGAGGGGGCAAGTTCTGTTCGGCATGATGATGTTCGACGAATTCCGTGCGCTGGACTATCTGGCGAGTCGTTCGGAAGTCGACGTCGGACGACTGGGCACCCTGGGTATGTCCATGGGTGCTACGAAAGCCTGGTGGCTGGCGGCCCTTGATCCGCGACTAAAGCTCTGCATGGACGTGTGTTGCCTCACCGACTATGACGAGCTGATAAGAACGCATGGTCTGAAGGAACACGGTATTTATTACTACGTGCCGTCTCTGCTGAAGCGCTTCCAGGCTGCAGACATTAATGCACTGATTGTGCCTCGTCCCCATCTGAGCGTGAATGGACGCCAGGATCCTTTGACCCCACCAGCGGGGGTCGAGAAAATTCGCGATTACCTGCTCCCGCTTTACCGTAAGTACGGCAAGGAATCGGATTGCCACATAGAGTTGTTCGATTGCGCGCATGTGGAGCTGCCGGAGATGCGAACGCTGGTCTTGGAATGGATGGATCATTTCTTGATGGAAGGGGCATTGCACGTCTCGTAGAGAAACAGTCGTAACGCTCCGCTTCTTATCTAGAAAACTGACGTGCCACAGCGATGGATCGTCAGGTCGATCTGCATTGAGCGTGACAACACCAGCAGGATTGGCCAACTCGGAAGAAGGCTGCGAGCCGGAGGTCGCAGAACTCAGCATCCGTCCTTAGTTGTCAGCGATACAGAGTCAGCAAAGTATTCTAGGAGTGTCCATTGCACCAGATTTGTGCAACTGCATTTGTTGGATGTCAGCCCCTAGATCTTCAGGAACAGTTCCTGCCGATACAGCCAAAACAGCACACCAGCCAATAGCACAGCAGAATCGCGGCGCCGCGAAAAAATGGTTCCAGCCCTGCGCCGGCGAAGTGAAAGAAATTCCGGCCCAGGTGGACGCGGAAGGTGCTATCCAATCGCTTAGCTTTCGCAGCGGAGTCCTTAGATGGCCTACTTGGACTACCAGGCAAATGGCCGGTGCGACTCCTCTGTGGCCTGCGAATTTCAGCAATACGTAAGCACGCTCGACAAAAGGGTAACTCTTCTTACTGCCAGCGAGGCAGGCGCCGTCGGCACCCGCGGATCCTGAAGCGTGCGGTTGCGGGGGCCGCAACGACCCGATCTTGTTGGTCCTATCATTTAGTTTGGCCAGACAAGTCAATACAAACGCTTCTCAGAACCAATCCACAACTGACCCTACCTTCCGAATACCCCGTAAACCACGCGGAACGGCAGCAAGCGAGGCGGGGTTAACTGATGTGGTAAACTGCCGCCGCGAACGTTCGGGAGGGAGTACATGAAGGCGCCAATTCTCTACCGAATCTCTTCTGTACTTCTGCTGCTTTTTGCCGCCGGACATACGTTTGGGTTTCGCCAGAATAATCCGGAATGGGGAGCGGACGCGGTTCTTGGGTTAATGCGCTCCGTCCACTTTGACGCGCAAGGGTTTACCCGGACATATTGGGACTTCTTCAGCGCGTTCGGGCTTTTTTTCTCCGTGTTTCTTTTGTTCGCGGCGGTATTAGCGTGGCTGCTGGGCGGACTTCCGGCAGAGACTTTGGCGCGAGTGCGCAGCATTGCGTGGGCGCTGGCCATTTGCTTTGTAGCAGTCACGGCTTTGAGCTGGAGATACGCCTTCACCACCCCCATCGTTGTCTCAACCCTGATTACAGTGTGTTTGATTGCGGCCGCGTGGCTCGCTGCGAAGACAAGCTGAACTTTGGTGATCCAGGAGGCACCGAGCGTTAGTGTGCGGGCAATTCCATTAATTCCGTGGTTTCCACCACCATCGCCATTTTGAGGGTGGGAGCATGGTCAGGAGCCCAGGCGGCCGAGCGGAGCTGTGGGAGTGGTGTCCCAGATTGTTGCGCGGCGGCGAACCTCTCTGGCTTCACCGCGCCAACCGAAAGATCCACTGACGGGATTCCGGCAAGGTTGAACTCCGCAAAATCCTCGAAGATCATCACGGGTTCGACTTCAACGACATTTGCCGGCCCCGGAACACGGCGCAGTTAAGTTCATCGTCAGGATCGGACGAGTTCACGATAGACTGTCCTAAGATAAGGATTCCGTCCCGGCGCTCCCGCGCCTATAATCCCGCGGCAGGGGAGCAAATGTTCACGAGGAGAGTCTTTGCCGGATGCGCCATTGCCCTGCTTGCGGCGAGTGGTGGCGGCCAGGAGCACCAGCATGGAAAAGGCGAAAAGTTAGGCGCGGTGCACTTTGCCACGTCGTGCAGTGCTGAGGCGCAGAAGGAATTCGATCGAGCAGTGGCGCTGCTGCACTCCTTCCAATTCAATCACGCCATTCAAGGACTCAACGCAGCGCTCAAAATTGATCGGACTTGCGGAATCGCACACTGGGGGATCGCACTCAGCCAGTGGAGCAATCCGTTCGCGGCTGGCATGAAGGACAACAGCCAGCTGCAGGCGGGACGCGAGAGCGCCGAACGGGGCAAAGCCGCTGGCGCAAAAACGGAGCGCGAACGAGCGTACATCGCGGCCGTCGCCAGTCTGTACAGCAACTTCGAGAGCACGTCACAGCAAGCGCGTTTGCTCGACTATCGAGATGCGATGGAAGTTCTCGCGTCGAAATATTCCGACGATCAGGAGGCGCAGATTTTCTATGCGCTGGCGCTTGCGGCTGCGGAAGAGCCGACCGACAAAACCTACGCCGCGCGGCTCAAGGCGGGCGCGATCCTGGAGAAGCTATTCCGGGAAGAACCGAACCACCCCGGGCTGGCGCATTACATCATTCACACCTACGACGTGCCGTCTCTGGCGGGAAAGGCGCTTATCGCCGCGCGGCGTTATTCCGATATCGCGCCTGATGCGCCACACGCGCTGCATATGCCGTCACACACGTTCACGCGCGTGGGCTACTGGCAGAATTCCATCGACAGCAACCGCGCTGCGGCAGCAGCTTCGCGTCGCGAGGGCCAAACGGCAGAAGAGCTCCACGCAAGCGACTACCAGGTTTACGCCTATCTGCAGACGGCGCAGGACGAAGCTGCGCGCAAGGTGCTCGAGGCACTGCCGGAGATAGCCTCGCGGTTCGATCCGAGAGTGGTGGTGAGCGGCGCAGCGGGTCCCGACGCCGGATACTTCGCGCTGGCAGCGATTCCCGCGCGCTATGCTGTGGAGCGTCGCGACTGGCAGCGGGCCACGGAGCTGCAGCCACGCGAGACGCCGTTTCTCTACACCGATGCCATAACCTGGTTTGCGCGCGGCATAGCAGCGGCCCGGCTGCATGACGCGGCAAAGGCCCAGGCATCGGTCGCTGCGCTGCAGGACATCCGTACGCGCCTAGAGAAGTCAAAGGAAAGCTATTGGGCTGGGCAAGCCGAGATCCAGCGCCTCGAAGTGAATGCCTGGAGCTCATTGGCAGAGGGAAGTAAGGACCTCGCTTTGAACACGATGAAGTCGGCAGCCGAGATGGAAGATGGTACCGACAAGAAGGCAATTACGCCCGGGCCGCTTGCACCTGCGCGCGAGCTTTTCGGCGAGATGCTGATGGAGATCAACCAGCCCGCGCAAGCGCTGGAGCAATTTGAGGCGACGCTGAAGAAAGAGCCAAACCGCTTCCGTGCGCTGTACGGCGCGGCCCGCGCCGCGCAACTCAGCGGCAACCGCGAAGCAAGTCGCAAGTATTATGCCGAGCTATTAAAGATATGCGAGCACGCTGACAAGCCAGGACGGGCGGAGGTGCTGGAGGCGAACAAGGCAGTTCTGGGGAATTAGTGCCTGATGCCGAGGTTCGTAGCTGCGCGGGGAAGTTGGAAGGACGGCCAAAAAACGGAGTGCATACCGCTCCGCGTACGAGCAGACTAAGGGACCTGTCGCCAATCGATCACATAGTCGTAATCGCTCTCGCGTGGCGTCGTGAGCCGTTTTAATTACTTCGTGACTATGTCGTATTCATAGATAGCACTCGTAACAGTCGTATTGAAATCAGTGTAGATCAGTGTCTTCCCATTAGGTGAGAATTTCACCCTGACAGCAAGTGTGTCCTTTGGAGAAACTCGCGTAAGCGTGTGCTTCTTGAGGTGACCGGCCAAAACAAGTCCAGCGGGCGTGAGAGGGAATCACTCACAAGGAGAGCCGTACATACCGATGCAGATCCCAGAGATTGACTTGTCCTGATATGTCGACATCTCGTCAGGAAATCAGGCCCTGGTGGAAATTCACGGCAACTTTCTGACCCAAACCATAGCGCGACCATGCCCAAGCCACAACTACCAGGTTGAGTTGTTGTACCAACGCAGGACTCGGAGAGCACGCAGTGTGTTCCAGCGGCTTGCCCCACCGACATCGGTCTCCATCTCCAATGGAATATGTTCGGGATGAAGGAGGTTCAGCGGCCAGCGCCCGTTCTGGTGGCGGCGCTCCATCACGGCTTCGATGGCGTCACCGACGCGGCTGTCGGGCTTGATTCCTGCATCTCGCAGATAATCGAGTCCGCGCAAGACGTCGTAGTGCCAAAACATCGGGAACGAGAAGCGCAGCCAGCATTTGTCGATGACTTTGCCAGTTCGAAGCGAGCGGAACATGCGGCGTTCGAGCAGATAGTTTTCGGCGCTCTTGCGGGCCTTAGTGACGGCCGCCGATTTGCGCCCTGCTCGTTTGTATTCGAGCAGTCCTTCGAGCACGCAGATGGTGGTATGGAACGAAGAGCGCCGGCTCTTGGGTGCTTCGCAGTTCCAGCCGCCATCTTCGAGCTGCTCGCTCAGGAGTTGATTGGCCAGCGCGTCGTTCGGTTCCTTGAAATACGAACCGATGCCGAGGATTCTGCCGTTGATGCAGGGCTCCGTTTCGCCGTGAAGGTAAGGCCGGTTGTTAAGCCACTTAAACACGAGCCGCTTGTCGACGCGGTCGATCATTTTGCGAGCCTCCTTGCTGGCGGGGTCGAGACCGAGGTCCTTCAAGACGACGAGACTGTAGAGGGTAATAAGGTCCCACTTCGGCCCGCCCCAGCTGCCGGCAGGAGATTGCAGGGCGAGAAGTTTGGCTCCCCAGCCTTCGGTTGCGACGCGCGACCGCTCGGCTGCAATCGCATTGGGGGCTTCCCCTGTGAGGTCCCTCATGACCTGCCAACGGATGGCCGGGTCAGAATCGAGGAGCCATTTGATGTGCGCGGGCCGGGGTGCGTAACCGTGTAGGCGCATGGGCTTGTTATAGCACGTGGTGTGTAAGTTTTGCCCGTGTGCCGAGCGGCGTTCACCTTGGCTCCTGGGGCAGAAATGGGAGGCAAAAAGCCTTCTGGGCGGATCGTCGATTCGGACGCGCGCAACAACTTCTTGCCTTCTTCCGCGGTCAGCCCATTTCCGACACATACTCCCAGCCTTCGAACACCCTTCACGCGACGTATGCCTGCCGCGAGGTCAGGGCTGAGGAGCCCGCAATCGGACGCTTCATATGCCAGCCGACGTCAGGCTGTTCATAACTGCAGATTTCGATTGTTCAAGGCAGCTTTAGGACGGTCTTATGGGTTCGTCTGTGTTTGCGTTTCGCCATGGAATGCGGCCTTCCAATTGCCGTAGCGAAAGCATTAGTCTTTCTTCGATTTCCTGACCAGCAGGGCGTTTATCGGCAGTAACCCGACCGGCGAGCTGATAACTTCCCGCTTGCCGTCACTCGGGCGGAACCATCTGCGAACTGCCGAATACGGCGAGACGGGACTAGGCGGCTTGCGTCATTCGCAGGACTATTCGCGCCCTCTTCCTATTCCTACTGATGTTGCGCGCTCGCGCTGCTATGAGTGCAGTCCTCTCAAGGGCTACCCTCTCAGTCCGCAATTCACCGGTACGCAATGACCAGGCGATCGAGGCCGATCTCCGGCGGCGCGAGCTCAACTCGCGCGAAACCGGCGCCTTTCGAAATGGCCTCAAGGTCGTCGAAAGTGTAAGCGTCTCCGGCGGGCGTAGTCGCCAGCATCATCATGCTGAAGGCAGCCGCAGTGGGCGGCGTAACGCGATCAGGATTGGGAACGAGTTCAGCAATTGCGGCGCGGCCGCCTGGCATTAGCGCGGCATACACCTTGCGCATGAAAGTGATGCAAGTGGGCGGATCGAAGTGGTGCAGGAAATTGGTGATCAGCACCAGATCGTAGCCGCTGCCAAAATCGGTTTCAAAGGCGCTGCCGGGAAGCAGGTGGTAGCGATCGGCAACTCCCATTGCCCGCGCATTCTTGCTTGCGACTTCGAGCACATTCTTCCAATCGGCTGCATAGATGTGTGCGGCGGGGTTTTGTTTTGCCGCGGAGATCCCGAAGATGCCGTGACCGGCGGCGATATCGAGAACTTTGTGTGCCTCGCCGCCTTTGCGGAGTTCGGCCGCCATGATCTCGGCGGGCAGATGCATCAGCGGCATCATGGCCTGCGCAAACTTCACCCAGTCGGGGTTTTCGGGCTCCAGTGTTCCTTCGCCCAGCGCAGTGCCTCCGCGGCGCACGGCCTCGGTCAGCCGAGCGTGACCTTCGCGCAAGCGCGGGGTGAGCAGAAACTCGATGGCGGTGCCGATGTATGCCGGCGAATGCCGATTGAGGAATAGAGCTGAATCCGCGGCGAGAGCGTACTGCGCTCCTTCTTTGGTCAAGAAGCCGTGAATGGTTAAGAAATCGCACAGGATCCGCGCGCCGCGTTCCGCGGCCCCGCAGCGCTTCGCAATCGTTGCGGCGGTAGTATTTCCTTCGGCGATGGCAGTGAAGATTTCCAGCTCAACGGCAGCCTTCATTGCCTCGGTCTGCTCATAGGCGTTTATGGAGTTGAAAAAGCGCTCCGGAGTGGGCTGTTGGTGCGTGGCTGTGGTGGCCATGGATTCCTCCCGTCGGTCAGTTTCTCGGGAGTTTAAGTCAATTACTGTTCTTCGGCATCCTGTATTTCTCGGCTCCAAACCGAAAGAGAACGGCGTCTTGGGGCTCCGGCGAGCTCGCCCAAGGCAGCAAAAAGCCACTTTCCGTGAACGGATTCAGCAGTTCTTACCGTACCGAGAGTCTTCTCGGCAGATCTGCGTGATGGGTCGTGAGAAAGTCTAATATTTTATCTATCTGGACGGCCTTGTTTATCCGGTGAGTTTGAGCGCACGTTCTAGGACGCCCATCGCGGTTCAAGATTGGCGCGCCGGAGCTTCCGGCTTCGGTGTCACATTGCGGCTAGCCGCGGAGGACTTGGGCGGGGTCGGTGCGGGTGGCACGCCAGGCTGGGAGGAAACTGGCTGCCAGGGAGACTACGCCCATGACGGCGAAGGCTGTGCCGAAGGCGAGCGGATCGCGCGGGCTGACCTTGTACAGCAGGTTGCCGAGCAAGCGCGTCAGCAGCAGAGCTGTTGCCGCGCCGAGCAGCAGGCCGGCGCCGGTGAGCGCCAATCCGCGCGACAGCACCAGGCACAGCAGGTTCGAGGTGCCAGCGCCGAGCGCCATGCGCAGGCCGAGTTCACGCGTGCTCTGCGAGACGGCATACGACATCACGCCGTACAAGCCAATCGCCGCCAGAACGAGCGCCAGCGCGCTGAGAATCCCCACCAGCGTGACGGCCACCATTTGCGCCGACGTCGAGCGGTCGAGCTGCTCCTGCATGGTGATCACCTCGTACGGCGCCAGATTGGAGTCGAGCGCATGCACTTCGCGCGCGATGGCTGTGGCCATCGTTTGCGGAGCGAGCGGCGTGCGGATGTTCAGCACGCTGCCGCGCAGCGAATTTTGCCGCAGCGGGACGAAGAAAAACGGCGTGGCATTCTCGCGGACGCTGGAATACTTCGAGTCTTTGGCGACGCCGACGACCTGTATCCAACGCCCCTTCAGTTGCAGGCGTTCGCCGAGAGGGTTGCGGCCCTGCCAGTAGCGCTGGGCCATGGTTTCGTTGACCACCGCGGCGAGCGCGGCTTTTTCGTCATCGGCGCGTGTGAATTCACGGCCGGCGAGAAGCGGAATGCCCATGGTGGCGAAGTAGTCGTCGCCGACCTCGTTGTACTCCACGGTGGGCGATTCCTCCGGCCGCGGCTGGTAGCCATCGACGACGATGGGCGCGGTGGCAGAGCTGACGTAGCTGAGCGGAGTCATTTTTGCGAAGGCGGCGGAGTCCACGCCGGGAAGGTTGCGGACGCGTTCGAGCAGCGCGTCCTGAAAGGTCTGCGCACGCGCGGGAGTGTAGCCGGCGGAGACCAGGTCGATGGCGGTATCCTGCACGCCGCGGGTATTAAAGCCGGGGCTGGCGGTGCGGACCTTGAGCAGGCTCTGCATCAGCAGGCCGGCACCGACCAGCAACACGAAGCTGAGCGACACTTGCACCAGCACCAGTCCCGAGCGTGCCCAGGCTCGCGCGCGGCCGCCGACCACTCCGGCAGATTCCATTTTCATAGACTGCGCGAGGTCGATCTTGCCGGTTTGCAGGGCGGGGACGAGGCCCATCAGCAGCGTGGTGGCGAGGCACACGCCGGCGCTCAGCGCGAGGACGCGCCAATCGATTTCGCCGGGTAGATGCATCTGCACGCCGCCGCGCGCGGGGAAGAGCAGGACGAGCGCGTGGCGGCACCAGTACGCGACCAAGAGGCCGCCGGCGGCTCCGAACAGGGAGAGCACGAGGCCTTCGGTGAGGAGTTGTTTCCAGAGGCGCGCGCGACCGGCGCCGACGGCTAGGCGCACGCTCATTTCGTGACGGCGCGCGAAGGAGCGCACCAGGAGCAAATTGCCGACGTTGGCGCAGGCGATGAGCAGGACGAAGGCGACGACGGCGAGCATGATTTCCAGAGTGGGCAGCAGGGTGCCCGCGTTGTTGAAGGGCGTTTGCCACAAAGGCCAGCATCGAATGGCGCGGCCGCGATTGGTGGCGGGATATTCGACCTCAAGGCGGCCGGAGATTGCGGCGAATTCTTGCTGCCCTTGCTGCAACGTGACGCCCGGCTTCAGGCGCGCGTAGGCTTCGATCCAGCGCGCGCCGCGGTCTTCGAGCTTGTAGCCGCCGGCTTCGAAGATGTCTTCCATGGAGGCGGGCACCCAGAATTGCATGCCCCAGCCGACGAAGGTGCCGAAAAATCCCTCCGGCGCGACGCCGACGATCGTGTGAATCACACCATTCAGCCGCTGCGTTTTTCCGACTATGGCGGAATCGCCTTTGAAGCGGCCCTGCCAAAGCTGACGGCTGATCACCGCCACGGGATGCGCACTTTGTCCCTGGTCTTCGCCGGGGAGGAAGCCGCGGCCGAGCATGGGGGGAACGCCGATGGCGTCGAAGTAGTTGGCGGAGACGATGCTGCCGGTGGTGCGCTCGGCACGATCGCCGATGCTCAGCGTGGTGCCGGTGATTTTGCTGACGAAGAGCGTCTCGCAGAGGGTGCAGCTTCGCTGTAGGTCCTGGAAATCAGGCCAGGAGAGGGGGGTGCCCCGGGGTTCGTCGCGTGAGGTGCCGCCGATGGCGACGAGGCGCTCCTGATGCGCGACAGCGGGATAGGGGCGGAAGAGGATGCCTTCGATCCAACTGAAGACGGCGGCGTTGGCGCCGATGCCGAGGGTAAGGCACAAAATCGCCAGCAGCGAAAATCCCGGGCTGCGGCGCAGCATCCGCAAGGCAAAGCGCAAATCCTGCCAAGTGGTCTCAATCATGGGCAGCCCCCTTTGTTCGCGATAGATTTCCTTAGTTTGCTCAACGCCGCCGAAACTGCGAAGCGCTTCACGGCGAGCGTCGGCGGGAGACATGCCTTTGCGCAGGTTCACTTCAGCCGACATCTCCAGGTGCGAACGCAGCTCATCGTCCAGGTCGTCCTCCAGACGGCGGCGGCGGAAGAGCGCGGTGAGACGCTGGACAATGCTGCGGAGGGTCGCGCTCATAAGCTACGTAGTCCTTAACACGCGGTTGATCATTGCGGACATACGGTCCCAACTTTCCGCTTCCTCCTCGAGCTGTTTGCGTCCGGCGCGAGTCAGAGAGTAAAACTTAGCCTTGCGGTTATTTTCCGAAACGCCCCACTTGGAGGCGAGCCACCCCCGCTGCTCCAGCCGCAGCAGCGCGGGATAAAGCGTTCCTTGGTTCAGTTGCAGCAGGTCTTTGGAGACCTGCTGGATGCGCAGGGCAATCCCGAAGCCGTGCATCGGTCCCACGGAGTCGAGTGTCTTCAGCGTCAGCAAGTCGAGAGTTCCTTGCAAGACTTCGCTCTTGGAAGTTGGCATGCGCTCCTTTAGACGGTCAACAGGACAAAAAGAGAGCGTATCAAATTCCTTTTGGCCGTCAACAGGAGTTTTGAAGAACACCCAAATGTGTCTGCGCCCACACGCTCGCAGCGTGGCCGGCAGGGAGGCCGGCGGGATTTCGGACGCTTGCGCTACTATCGCGGCCCAGAAAACGGAGTTCGGGAAAGTCACTCGCGATGTACTCGAAGCGGCAACCCTAACGCATTGCTGGCCCACCGTGCGGTCAAATCCGCATGAGTTCGTTTAGCTCCGGCGTTGTCACGCAACGGTTGAGAAAATCGAACTGGCCGGCGTCTTTCACCTCGCGGGCAGCGTCAAGAAAGCCGGTCATTGCCGCGCGATAGAGTGAGGTCGCAAGGCTGATGCGTCTGACGCCAGCCGCGGCAAGTCCAGCGACAGAAAATGACTTTCCTTTGATTCCTGCCATGAAATTGACCGGCTTCGACACGGCTGCACAGACTGCGCCGACTGCAGCAAGGTCAGGCAGGCCGGGGGCGAAAAGCACGTCGGCTCCGGCCTTTTCGAAGGTCTGCAGGCGGCTGATAGTTTCGTCCAAGTTCGGATTGGCATAGACCAGGTTGTGCGCTCGTGCAGTCAACATGAAGGGATATTGGAGTGCGCGTGCCGCTTCTGCGGCTGCGGCAATCCGTTCGACAGCCAGGCTAAAATCATAAAGCGGATGGCCTTGCTTTCCAGTCGCATCCTCGATTGTGCACCCTACGAGTCCGACCTCGGCTGCCAGCCTGATCGTTTCGCCGACAATTTCTGGAGCTTCACCGAACCCGTTTCCCAGATCCGCGGAGACGGGCAAATCCGTCGCGTCGATAATGGAACGCGCGTGCGCGAGCGCCTCGTCCCGTGTCAAGCCGTGATCTTTTCGACCAAGAACACATGCGGAAGCAGCGCTAGATGTGGCCAACGCCTGAAAGCCAAGTCCGGCGAGAATGAGCGCGGAGCCGACGTCCCATGGATTTGGAATCACGAAGGCGCCTGGGCCGTCGTGAAGTGCGCGGAAGCGAACTGCCTTTTCGTTCTGGGCAATGCCCATATGGGTTACGGGACGATCAGATCCTAACCGTCCTACTCCCTTAACTATTATAAATGCGCATATTATCGCCTACCGCGGAACTGGCCGGCAATCTCGGTTGACGATCCCGGTTCTATTACGGGGAGATCTGAAGTAATCCCACGGCAAGAGTTGCCGACCATCCGCCCGCAATCCTGTTGGCGTCTGAGGATCTGTGTAGAATGCGTCGCTTGGCCTACTCGTCCCGCAGTGCCACCATGGGATCAACCTTGGCCGCCCGCCGCGCAGGGACATAACTGGCGATCAGGGCAACCACGAGCAAGATCGCCGCCATCAACGAGAGGATCAGCGGATCAGCCGGGCCAATTCCAAACAGCAAGCTTCCCATCAATCGAGTCACAGTTAAGGCTCCCGTGACTCCGATGGTTAGGCCGACCGCGAGGTCCCGACACTTTGGCTCAGCACCATCAGCAGAAGCTGATGCCGTTGAGCGCCCAGAGCCATGCGTATGCCAAATTCATGCGTCCGCTGGCCCACCGAATATGCAATGACTCCGTAAATGCCAACCACGGACAGAAGCAGTGCAAGTGCGGCGAACATGCCCAGCAACATGAGTACGAACCGGCGGCGCTCCAGCGATCCCGAGACGATTTGGTCCATGGGCAATACACTGACGGGTTGGTCGCGATCAACCGACCAGATCTGATCCCGAATGGCCGCCGCAAGACTGAGCGCATCCGAAGCGCATCGCACGATGACGTAGGTGGTCAGCGTGCTCTGAGAAAACTGGGCGAAGCTGTAGTAAATTGCGGGCTGGGTACTCGTCTCCAGGGAGTCTTGCTTGACATCCGACACTACGCCCACGATTTCACCGGGCAGTGGTGGCCCCCAATCTTTCATTACCACGCGTTTCCGCAGCGCATTTTCCCCGGGCCAGAAGCGTTGTGCCATGGTTTGATTAATCACCAAAGCGGTCGGACTCTCCGGAATATCCCGCGGGGTAAACGTTCTTCCGGCAAGCAGGCGGATTCCCATGGTGCGGAAATATTCCGGGCTGACAGTTAGAATCTCCGCGTCCGGTTCGTTCCCAGGCTCGTAGACGTGACCCTCGACTTCCAGGTCGGTGTCAGGTACCGGATCGAACGGCAGCGTTCCGGCGGCGGCAACCGACTGAACTCCAGCCAGCGCCCGAAGGCGCTCCAGAGCGGAATTCACAAACTGTGTCCGCTCTCGGAGCTCAGGGTACCGGGAGTCTGGCAGTGACAGCCGAACCACGGCGAGATGCGAAGTGTCGAAACCGGGATCAACCCGCTGCAACAGAATGAAGCTTCGGATAAGCAGGCCAGCGGCAGCGAGCAACATCATGGCGAGCGCCACTTCCGAGATTACCAGGAATGACCGAAAGCGCTGACGGCGTACCGAGGCGGTGTTGCGGCCACCCTCCACAAGCTGTACCTGCAAGTTCAGTTCCGAAGATTGCATGGCGGGAATGCTTCCGAACAGAATCGATGCCAGCAATGAAACGGCGAATACGAAGAGCAGGACTTGCAAGTCGATCACCGGAGTCGTCAAGCCAGGATGGCACCAGGATACGCGGCATACATGACCTTCACCGACCACAGCCCTAGAAGGCATCCAGTCGCTCCGCCGAGAAGCCCGAGTAACATGCTCTCGGTCAAGAGTTGCCGTGCCAGCCGAAACCGCGTGGCCCCCAGAGCCGCACGCACCACGATTTCCTTTTGGCGCGACACTGACCGCGAAAGCAGAAGGTTGGCCACGTTCGCGCATGCAATCAAGAGCACGAAGGCAACCGCACCCAACAGAATCAACAGAATAGGGCGAACACTGGAGACGAGATTATCCTGCAGGCGCTCCGCACGGAATGTGAATCCAGGATCGACGTCGTGATTCTCTTGCTGAACTTGGAGGGAAATCGCCTGCAAATCGGCCTGCACAGCCTCCCTCGAAACGCCGGCTTTGACGCGCGCAAGCGTCGTGAATAGGTGCGCACGTCGGTTCTGCGGAAAGACCATATCTTCGGTGAGTGGCGCCCACGCCTGGACCGTTTCCGGAAAGGAGAATCCCATCGGCATTACACCGACAACCCGGTGAGGCTCCCCATGGAGGGTAATCATCTTGCCGACGGTCTCGCGGTCCGATCCGAAATGATGCCGCCAAAGTCCGTAACTGAGGATCACCACGCTTTCGGCATTCTTGCGGAACTGTTCCTGGGTGAATCCCGGCCCCAGGAACGGCGTTACCCCAAGCAGCAGTAGGAAATCCTGCGAAACGAATGCCGTGTCGATCTGCTCCGGCGGCACCGCTTGCCGCGTGTCGCTCAAGTTCTGGGAAAAAATGCGATAAGCCGCAACTTGAGTAAACACACGATTGCGCTCGCGCACATCGCGAAATGTCGCTCCGGTCACGTTCGCCGGGTGTTGATGGTACTCCTGCAACCGCACTATCTGGCCAGGATGCCGCAGCGGCAGCGGACGGAACAGAACGGCATTCACAACAGTAAAGATCGCAGTGTTCGCCCCAATTCCAAGCGCCAGGGTCATCACTGCTACAGCCGTGAAGGCGGGAGCCTTCCGCAGCATGCGAAACGCGTAGCGCAAATCCTGAAGCAAAGCTTCCATAGCTTTCACTCGCATCTGATTGCCGCCGCCTGAACCGACTTGCTAAGTCCTTGGTGTCGGCTTCCGCTATTCATAACGCAAGGCTGTCAGCGGATCGAGTTTGGAGGCGCGATAGGCCGGCAAAAAGCTGGCGAGAGCGGCGACGGCGGAAAGGGTGACGACCGCCATTACAAGAGTGAGGGGGTCGCGAGGCTTCAAACCGAATAGCAGAGATTTGGCGGCTTGCGCCGCGGCAAGCGCCAAGCCAGTGCCAATCACCAAGCCTGTGACGGTGAGCACAGTGGCTTCGCGAAGAATCATTCTTAGCACGTCGAAACGCTCGGCGCCAATCGCCATACGGATCCCAATTTCCTTGGTGCGCTGGATCACCATGTAGGACATAACGCCGTAGAGCCCAATCGCAGCCAGGAGCGCGGCCAGGAATCCGAAGAAACCCGAAAGGGTGGCCATCAATTCATCCTGAATCAGAGAGTTTTGAATGCGTGTCTTGAAAACCAAGAATTCAAGATCGATTCCGGGATTCACATCGGCAATCGTTTCTTTCATCGAAGAGATGAGATTGGTCAAAGGAAGCGAGGAGCGAATGAGGATGTGATCGTCCGGGCTGGGTTTTTCCTCCTGGGTGGACGGGAAATACATGAACGGCAAAAATTCCTCGTGCATGTCTTGAAACTTATTATCCGCTGTCACTCCCACAATCTCGTAGAGTGGGCGGGGCTTCCCCGGCGCCTCGTGGATACGGAAGTGCTTGCCAAGGGGATCAGCGACTTTGAGGATTTTGCGCGCAAAGGCCTGATTCACGATGGCGACCTTGGCCGAAGTAGAGGTGTCGCGGTCATCGAAGTCGCGCCCGGCGAGGAAGGGTGTTCCAACGGTCTTAAAATAGCCTGGGCCGAGAAAATTTTCCCAGGCGACACCTGCTTCCTGGTCAGAACCTTCGTTGATGACGTCGTCATTCCAGGTGCTGCCCCCAAATGGGACAAGCATGGCGTGGGCGGCGGATTCGACACCAAGGATGGCCTGCACGCGCTTCACGAGATCACGTTTGTATTCGGTGTCGCGTTCCTCAGGGAGCTGCAACCGCGTGAAATCAACGCTGGTGACCAAGATTCCGGTCTGCTGGAAGCCGACATTCAGGGTGGTCAAGTTGCGCAAACTCCGGACAAAAAGTAGCGCACCCATCAGAAGGACAACAGAGAGGCCCACTTGCGAGACGATGAGAATGCGCCGAAGACTAAAGAGCTCGCGGCCGACAGTTGCTCCCCAGCTCCCCGACTGGAGTAGCATTGCGGGCTCGGCTCGGGTGGCACGCAGGGCAGGTGCCAACCCAAAGGAAACGGTCGTCAGGGCCGCGAGTCCGGCGGTGAACGCCAGGACGCGCCAATCCATTCCGAGATCCAGAAAAATCTGATTCTGCTCTGTACTAATGAAAGCCACAAGCAAGCGGCTTATCGCGAAAGCCAAAAACAGTCCGCAAGTTGACCCGGCTGCTGCAAGCAACACGCTTTCCGAGAGCAATTCGCGAACCATGCGCCATCGTGTGGCTCCGAGGGCACGGCGGATGGCGATTTGCCGCTCGCGAGCTCTGGCGCGCGCAAGCATCAAGTTCGCCAGGTTGGCACAAGCGATGAGCAAGACCAGTCCGGAGATTCCCAAGAGCAACCACAGGGAAGTCTCGGAATCCGAGCGCAATTCCGAAAATCCAGTGCTGGCGGAAAACGCGCCGAGCTTATATTCGAGATACTTCTTCGTTGCTTCGGCATCATAAACGGTCGGAATCGTTTCCTGCAAAATGGCGGGCGTGACCGCGAGGATTTGGGCGTTGGCGCGCGTCATGGTCCATCCAGGTTTCAAGCGGCCGATGGTGGCGAGCCACCAGGCATGACGGCGCGTTAGGCGGTTGTTGCGCGGGCTAAGTATGGGCTCAACACAGATCGGCACGGCAACGTCAAAGGTGTCGCCTATGGAAATGCCATTGAAACCAGGCGGCGTGACTCCGATCACTTGGAAGGAATTGCCATCCAGGGTGAGCCGTTTTCCGATCACCGAAGGATCTCCGACAAAGTTTCGCTGCCAGAATGCGTAACTGATGTTTGCTCCAGAGATGCCGCAACCCGGCTGGTCATCCGCCGGACCAAGCAGCCTCCCCAGAATCGGCTCTACGCCAAGGACGTGAAAGAAGTCGCCACTGACGTGGATGCCTTTTGCTTTGCGGACCTCCCCGCCCGTGGCCAGATTGAACCGCTGGTCGGACCAAACGGCAATTTCGGCGAAGCCTTCCTGGCGCTTGCGGATCTGCTCCCACATGGCAAAGGTGAGCTGGGAATACTGGCTGGAGAACTGGCCGGAGCCCCAATGGCGGTCTGCGATTCTAATCGTCCCCAACTCCTGGGGGTTCTTGACCGGAATGGTGCGCAAGCGGATGGAGTCAATGAGCTGGAAGATGGCGGTGTTGGCGCCGATTCCGAGAGCAAGGGTCAGGACGGCGACGAGGGTGAAGCCGGGACTGAGGCGAAGAAACCGCAAAGCATGGCGAAGGTCGCGCCAGAATGAGGTCATAGCATCCCCCTGGCTGTATCAGACGACCGGCGAGACCGAATGTCACGTGGATTAAGCACCGAAAACCCGACATATCTCCTCCATTTGAGTCCCCGTGAGTCGGTCGGCGCCGGAATATGGCTGTAGTTCGCCAATTCGTTGTGCCCGACATGAAAGAATTTCTTTCTGCTTGGTGCAAGCCCTTCGGTTCGGGATTGCAGGCTGATTCGTCGACCGGTGAAAGATGCTTGCAGAAAACGTGAACCGTGCCTTGGCCGGTTACCAGGAAAGGCGTTTGCTCATCAGAAAATGGCTCTTGAGTCTACGCTGCGACTGCATAACGATGGTGCCTAAGCCATGGTCCGGCGAGAAATCATTGGCGAAACCTCTGTCTGAAAATCGACAATCCGGCCTGGTGCTAGTCAGGCAATTGATTTAGGAAACTCAGAGTTTGAAAGCAAACCTGCCAGCGGGACCCGCGGTCAGCAGGCTGTTCAAGTCAAGCTGTGCGAAGGTCGAAACATTCGTCACACTAATGGCATCGAAATCTGCTCATTTGCAAGTACGTCCGCAGCTCAGGGCATCGGGCCACAGAACACCTCGCTCGCGGCGAGAAGGAGCCGCGCATAGCCCATGTATAAGGTCGTCGGCGTTGTCAAGAACTCTTTTTGCAATTTTTGACACACCTCTGCCGCGCGAGCCGGGAGCGGTGTCAAGGGCGAGCCCCGCGAAGCGGGGCCGTTTATCGAAG
>Ga0209161_10001040_pt1 | contig 22722 bp, 17 predicted proteins | sample GraSoiAngelo_155_FD_186169 | JGI IMG/M metagenome (GOLD analysis project Ga0209161, IMG submission 186169) | Grasslands soil microbial communities from the Angelo Coastal Reserve, California, USA - 14_1009_13_30cm (SPAdes) (version 2) | ecosystem: Environmental > Terrestrial > Soil > Grasslands... | reverse complement strand
CATGCGCTTGTGCCTGCCCGACGAGTACGCGCGGTGGAAAGCTGGGTCGTCCGCCGCAACGGTGTGCTCTCCGGATACCGGTGGGGAGTGACGCGCGAGCTGCCCGGGCGTCCTGTCGGTGCGTGGGCTCGACCTTCACCTTGCCGCTGAGCGACGGCGAACACTGCTGGATGGATGATCGCCGACCGGCTCCTGGCGGGTCGTGGCTCAAAGCTATCCGGTATCGGCACCGCCATGCACCGAGAAGACGCGAAATTACACGGTGTTCCCGGTCTGGCACCCCTGTTGCTCTGACCTAAGTCCGATGAGCGCTGGAACAGCATCCCGGGCCCCTCGCGGTTCCGTCGCGATCGCCGGCGTCGACGCTTCCTACTGCCGTCGATTGCTCCGGAGCCTTCGTTCCGGAAATGGCTCGCGGCCGATCTCGACCATTGCCGCCGGCGACGATCTGCCGAAGCGGATGGCGGCCTCGCTGCCGTCGGTCATCCTCTTCGATCTCGGGCCGAGCCCGGATGAGAGAGGCCTCGCGACCATCTCGGCGCTGAGCGGCCTGGCGAAAACGATCGTGCTCGCCGGTGCCGACGACGACGCGGTCGCCGTCGACGCGCTGAAGGCCGGGGCCGCCGGGTTCTGTCCGCGCGACACGCCTCCGGACCTGCTGCGACGTGCTGTCCAACTCGTCGAGGCCGGCGAGATTTGGGTGTGCCGGCGCGTTATGGTGCGACTCATCGAAGAGCTCGCGCTGCGCCCCGCGACGACGCCCGGCCTCGCCGGCGGCGAGCAGCTGACGGCGCGCGAGCGCGAGCTTGTCAACCTCGTGGCCGCCGGCGCCGCCAACAAGGACATCGCGCGCCGGCTCGCCATCTCCGTCAAAACCGTCAAGACGCACATGACGAGCATTTTCAGGAAACTCGGGCTGTCCACGCGCCTGGAACTCGCAGTCGCCGTAGGCCGCTCCACCACGCCTCAGACAAAGGTCGGGTAGACCCAGGTCCGATTGTTCCCGGCCGTCGCGTCGTGGCATCAATGCTATGCCGTGACGCGAGCCGAAGCCCCGAAGACCAGCCAAGTCAACCTGTCAATCGTCATCGCTGCGGGCGCGGCGCTGCGTCTGCGCTGCCAGACGATCCTCGCCGAGCAGCACATCGCCAGCCGGGGCGTCTCGCTTGCCGGGGCCCACCGGCTGCTTCGACGCTATCGACCGAGCGTGCTGCTGCTCGATGCTGCGTGCTCCCCGCGTCACACGCTGGCGACGCTGCCGGTCCTGAAGCGTCTCAGCCCGGACACGGGGGTAGTCCTGCTCGGCCACCGGCGCGCATCGACCGGCCTGCTCCTGGAGGCCGTGCGCTGCGGCGCATGGGGGCATCTGGCCGAACGTGACCTGTCGCGCGATCTCGCCAAAGCCGTTCGCATGGTGGCGGCCAGACAACCCTGGTTGCCGCGCCGACTGAGCGCCCCGATCGTCGCCGAGCTCATCGAGCGTGGCCACGCCGAGAAACGGAACTGACGATGGTGCCCGGTCGACGCGTCTTCGTCGTGCTCTTCTACGTGGCCGTCGGCGCCCTCTACGAAAGCCTGGTCTGGTTCGGCTGGGGCGCGCTGATGCCGCGTTTTCCGACGCCATACGCGGTGCCGATCTTCGACGTGCCCTTCGCGCTGGTGGCCGTCGGGATCGGCTATCTGTGTCTCGAGCGTCACCGGCTGCGCCAGGACGCGCGATCCGCGGGCCTGGGGACGACCCTGTGGTTGACCGCGCTGCTGGCGCTGTCGCACGTCCTCGCCCAGCCCGACTATCCGGCCAACCCCGGCGTCAACGCGGGCATCGCGCCATACTTCTTTTTCCTCAGCTACTTCGCCGGCCTGGTCGGCATCGGCCTGGCCGCGCACTGTGGCGAGCGCAGCTTCGCGCTGACGGGCCGCGGCCAGCTCGCCATCGGCGCCGGGGTGGTTGTCCTGAGCGGCGCCCTCATGACCGCCGTGTTGCACGTGTGGCCGCTTCTGCCGCCCGTGGCGGGCGGGCGCTTCACGCCGTTCGGACTCGGCGCCGGGTACTTCGTGCTCGCCACCGCGGGCGTGTGGGCGCTGTCGGGTGGTCTGCGCCGCTACGCCGCGCGCGATCCGTTCGGTGGGTACTTCCTCCTCGCGGCGTTCCTCTGGATCCTCGGCTTGCTCGGCTTCCTGCTGCACCCGTTTCGCTACAGCATTCCGTGGTACCTCGCCGGGTTCGCGCGGCCCCTCGGCGTCGGCGTCATCTTCGTAGGCCTGCTGCGCGAGCAGGTCTGGCTCTACCGGGAAGCGCGGGCGCGCCAGCGGGACCTCGACGTCCTGCATCGCGCGGGGCACGCGCTGGTCCGCAGCCTCGACCTCCGGGAGATCGCCGACACGATCGCGACCAAGGCGCTGGAGGTCTCGGGGGCCGACGGCGCGATCCTGTTTCGCTACGACGCGCGCGGCGGCGTGCTCATCGCGATGAGCCGCGCCGGCAGTGTCAGCGGCACGCTCGTATCCGGTCTGGCGTTGCCGCTGGGCCAGGGCGCCTCGGGCGTCTCCGTCGCCGAGCGGCGCGCCGTCTTCACCTCGCTGCTCGAAGACGATCCGGCTGTGCCCTTTCCCCACGACGTGGTGACCCGGATGCGGAGCGAGGGCCTGCGGTCGGTCCTGGCCATCCCGCTCCTGGGCCAGACCGGTGAGGTGTACGGCGCGCTGTCGGTCTTCTATCTCCTGCGGCGCGACTTCACGCCCGGCGACGTCGAGCTGCTCTCGGCCTTCGGCACCCAGGCGTCGGTCGCGATCGAGAACGGCCGCTCGTTCGACGAGCTGACGCGGCGGGCGCGCCACGACGAGAAGCTCCACGACTTCGCGCAGCATCTGCTCCAGATCACCGCCGAGGACGAGCTCCGGGACGAGACGATGCGCCTGACGCGCGATGCGCTCGGCGCCGATGTCGTCGGCCTGTTCCTGTTCGACGTCGCCGGCGGCTCGAAGCGGGCGTGGGCTGGCAGCCCGGCACCATCGGCGCGCTCACGATCCTGCCCTCGACCGATTCCTTCGCGGGCTACACGTTCGTGAAGAAGACGCTCGTGCAGGTGGACGACCTGGCGGTCGAGCGCCGCTTCGCCGTCCCCACGCACCTCACCGCCCACGGCATCCGGGCCGGCGTGGCCGTGCCGCTGGGCGTCCGCGATCAGCCCATCGGCGTGCTGGCCGTCTATTACCACGCCCCGCGCCGCTTGAGCGACGAGGAAGGTCGGGTTCTCGCCACCATCGCGCACCACACGGCGCTCGCGCTCGACAAGGCTCGCCTCTACACCGAGCTGCAGGCGCGGTTGGGCGAGCTGCAGCAGACGCAAACCCAGCTCATCCAGGCCGACAAGTTGAAGGCCCTCGGCACGCTCCTGTCCGGCGTGGCCCACGAGCTCAACAACCCGCTGTCGACGATCCTGATGTCGGCCCAGCTGCTGCGCGCCAACGGCGCGCTGCCCGACGCGGCGCGCGAGCGCGCCGGCGCGATCGAGCGTGAGTGCGACCGCGCCTCGCGGATCATCCGAGAGCTGCTGGCGTTCGCGCGACAACGGCCGCCGGAGCGGCGCCGGGTCGACGTCAACGAGGTCGTCAGGGACGCGCTTCAGCTCCACGGGCCCGATCTCGCGCTCAAGCGCGTGCGAGCCGTCGCCGAGCTCGAGTCGACACTGCCGAAAATCTCTGCCGACCCATACCAGCTGCAGCAGGTGCTCCTCAACCTCTTCACGAACGCGGCCCACGCCATGAGCGCGAGCGGGCGTGACGGCGTGCTGACCGTGCGCACCGCGGAGAGCGGGAAGGGCGTGAGGATCGTGGTCGAGGACAACGGCCCCGGCATCCCGCCCGAGCATCTCCGCCAGGTGTTCGACCCGTTCTTCACCACGAAGCCGGTCGGCGAAGGCACCGGGCTGGGGCTCAGTCTCTGTATCGGCATCATCGAAGCCCACGACGGGCGCATGACGGTCGAGAACGTCTCGACGTCGGGCGCGCGCTTCACCATCCAGCTGCCGATTGGACAGCACGTCGGCGCGGTCGAGGTCACGCCGAGCGGCGGCGGGCGGGCGCGCCCCGCCGACATCCTCGTGATCGAGGACGAGCCTGCCCTTCGCTCGGTCTTCGTCGAGGTCCTCACGCTGCAGGGACATCGAACGGTGGCGGCCGCGACGGGTCACGCGGCCCTGGAGTCGCTCGCGCGCGATACCTACGACGTCGTGATGCTCGACCTCAGGCTCCCGGACATCGACGGCCAGACGGTCTGGCAATGGATCGCGCGTCATCGTCCGGCGCTGGCCGAGCGCGTCGTCTTCATGACCGGCGACATGCTCACCCCGGGCTCGCACCGCTTCCTGCAGGAGGCCGGGCGGCCGGTCCTGCCGAAGCCCGTCGCGATGGGTGAGCTCTATCGAATGGTGGACATGGTGCTGGAAGCACACGCCGGCGAGGTCGCCGGCTCCACGCGGTAAGACGCACGGCACAACAGCCGTTGCAGGAGGCCACATGAGGCTCAGCAAACGCTCGGCGACACTCGCTTCGGCCATCGTGACGATGGCGCTTCTCTTGACGTTCGGGGTGGCCAGGCCGGCCGCGGGCGGGCTCCTGGGCGGACTGCTCGGTACCGTCGTCGGCGTGGTGGGGGGAGTGGTCGGGATCCTCGCCCCGCCCGTCAGCGGCCCCGGCCCGTACGTGCTTCGCTTCGAGCCCACGCAGAACATCTACAGCGCGCCGAACGGCTCGCTGCCGGTGATGCGACCGAGCAGCGTGAGCGGGACGATGACGATGGGCGTGTCCAACGGCCAGACGGATCTGCAGTTCTCGGTGAAGAACCTTCGGCCGAACACGATCTACACGATCTGGACGATCTTCTATCCGCTGGCGTGGCCGATGTACTTCCCGCCCGGCAGCGTCAAGCCCGCGCTCGATCCGAACTATCCGACCGGACCGGCCGGGTACTATGTGGACGGCGGCGTGGTCGCGCCGACGGCCTCGCTGTCGGCGGAGTTCACCAACGGCATGGGACTGGACCCGGGTGTGACGTTTGTGACGGACAGCTGGGGCAACGGCTCGGTTCGCGTGACCCTCGACTACAACATCCTGGGCAACGCCTACGATGACGGCCCGCCCGTCGGCAACAAGGCGCTCGTGACCCAGTGCGTGGTCGACAGCCCCGGCCCACAGCAGGGCGCATGCCCGTCGTCGAAGAACCTCCAGCGGGTGACGACGACGTGGCTTCGGAAGTACATCGCGCAGGTCGCGGCGGTCGACCGCGCCGCCCAGTGCGCCAACTACAACTCCTCCGATCCCGGCGCGATTTACTGGCAGTGCGTTGACCCGGCCACGGTGGATCCCGACACGGGCTACGGCCTGCCGCGTGTCTGGCGGTTCCCGTTCGACCACTTTCGGCTGGCGGCCCATCCCGATGGACTCACGCACGGATTCATCGGCGGCAACGAGAGCGAGCACGTGATCGACATGGTGGGCCGACGCTGCAAGCTCACGAACACGTGTCCGTAATCGACACTCGACCCTGAGGTCGCCGGGCATCTCGCTCGACGCGGGATGCCCGGCGCTTCGGTCGACCCCCGCCCCGGTTTACGCCTTCGTCAGCGCCTCATCCTTTCGCGAACTCGCGCACCATGCGCGCGACCGTCTCCGGCTGCTCGACCTGCGCCGCGTGGCCGGCCTGGTCCACCAGCTGCACGCGCGCGTCGGGCAGGCGCCGCATGAACTCGTCGGCGTAGACCGGCGGCACGACGCGGTCGTCCTTGCCCCACACGAGCAGCGTGGGGGCTTTGACGCGGTGGATGCGCTTCTTCAACCCTTTGTCGGGAATGGGCCAGATGAACTTCCCGGTCGCGCCCATCGCCCACGCGATCCGCACGCGCGCGGCCACCGACTCCTTCTCCACATCAGACTCGCCGAACATCCGCCGCGCGCCTTCGCTCTGCGGATCGCGGAACAGGCGCTTGCGCATCTCGCCCGGCTCGAGCGTCATCCAGTTGACCACGGGCTCGCCGTCGCGCCAGAACCCGATCGGATCGATCAGCGCGAGCTGACGCGCGCGCCGGGGCGACGTCGCCGCCACTTCGCACGCGACCATCGCGCCGAACGAATGCCCGACGAGCACGGCGGCCTCCACGCCGAGCGCGTCGAGCAGCTCGTCGTAGCACAGCACGAGGTCCCACAGCCCGTCGAGCTGGTAGATCTCGTCGGGGACGCCGGGCGTCGTACCCGGATGCTCGGGCGCGTAGACGGTGAAGTCGCGCGCCAGCAGATCGAGGAACGAATCCCACGTGAGTCCCCACGGCCCGTGGAAGAACACCAGCGGGGGGCCGCTCCCCTTCGACAGCACGCGAAGCCGAACGCGCTCCTGCCAGACCGCGATGGTGCGCTCCTGGGTCATGCGCCACCGGCCGCGACGGCCGCCGCCTTCGTCACCGGCGCCTTGACGCCGCGCAGCTTCTCGGGCCACCAGTGATTCACCCAGCCTTCGTCGTCCCACTGCCCGCGCAGGTCCGGCAGCACCTTCTTCGCGAAGAGCTCGATGTTCTCGAGCGTGAGCTCGTGCGGCATCGAGCCGATCTGCAGAAGCACCATCAGGTTGCCCACGCGGAGGCCGTCCACCACCTCCGCCTTGAGCCGGTCGCGCACCGTGGCCGGGCTGCCCGCGATGACGTAGCCCTTCTCGACGAAGTCGCGGTATTTCAGCGTCTTCGGGTCCTCGGCGCGGCGCACCGGGTTGTTGGCGGTGGCGACCAGGCTGCGATAGTCCTGGTTGCCGGGCGGCGCGAACCACACGGCGGGCACGTGCAGGCACTTGTGATAGAAGTACTCGACGTGCCTCGCGTACTTCTTCTCCGCGTCGGCATCGGTCTCCCCCACCACCACGAGCTGCAGGAACCCCGCGCGATACGGATTCGGCTCGCGGCCCTTGTCGGTGACGACCTTCCAGTAGCCGTCCATCATCGCCTTCGCCGAGCGCGCGCCCGAGTAGCTGAGGAAGCAGTAGCAGACCTCGTTGTCCACCGCGAAGTCGAACGTGCTGATGCTGCCCGATCCCGGCACCCACACCGGCGGATGCGGCTGCTGGATGGGCCGCGGCCACAGGTTCACGTTGGCGAGCTGGTAGTAGCGGCCGTTCCACGCGAAGATCTCGCGCGACTGCCACGCCTTCATCGTGAGCGCGAACGCCTCGCGATAGCGCTCGCGATGCTCCATGGGCGTGATGCCATAACAGAGGTTCACGTCCATCGGGCTGCCGAGCGGCAACCCGGCCACGAGCCGCCCCCCGCTGATGCAGTCCAGCATCGCGTATTCCTCGGCGACGCGGATCGGCGGATTCGACGTCGGCAGCGTCGCGCCCATCTGCACGATCGCGACGTTGGTGCCGTTCGTCTGCTTCGCGAGCACGCTACCCATGATGTTCGGGCTCGGCATGAACCCGTAGGCGTTCTGGTGATGCTCGTTGGTGCAGACGCCGTCGAAGCCCGAGCGTGCCGCGAAGAGCAGCTCGTCGAGCGTCCAGTTGTAGTACTGCCCGACGCGGCCCGCGTCGGCGAGCTCGTGCCAGGGCGGCGTGACCCAGACCGAGGGATAGCGCTTCTCGAAATCGTCGGGCAGCTCGCGATGCGGCATCAGGTGAAACGCACTGATCTTCATGGTGTCTCCAGGCGCGCTGCCTTCGCGGGCGCCCCGCGCGCGCGGCGCGGAGCCGTCGCAGGAGTTATCAGATGATCTCTTGCGCCTTGAGATCCTCCAGGTCGCGCGCGGTCAAGCCCAGCCACTCGGCATAGATCTTGGCATTGTGCTCGCCGAGCAGCGGTGAGCGGTCCACGTCGACGTGCGATCCGGACATCTTCACCGGCCACCCGGGCAAGGTGAATTTGCCGCGCTTGGGATGGTCGACGGTCACGATCATCTCGCGCTTCTGCAGGGCGGGATCCCGCGTGATCTCCATCGTGTCGTAGACTGCCCCGGCGGGCACACCAGCGTCGCCCAGGATCTGCATGACCTCGACCTTCGTACGGCTCTGGGTGAACTGGTTCAGAATGCGATCCACCTCGTCGTGATTGGTCCAGCGCCTCTCCGGCGAGTTGAAGCGTTCGTCACCGATCAGGTCGTCTCGGCCGATGGCCTTCAGCAGGCGGTCCCAGTGCCGGTTGCCGGCGCGGCTGGTGTAGATGAAGCAGTAGTCATTGAGACCTCCCCCCTTGCACTTGTAGAGGCCGCTGGGGGCGGTCGTGCCCAGCGCGCTGCGGTTGCCCGAGCGCACCGCCGCCTTGCCGCTGGCAGACTGGCGCGCGAAGGCGATGCGGCTGAAGTTGATCACGGCATCTTGCATGGCCACTTTGATGTGCTGGCCCCGGCCAGTGCGCTGGCGCTGGTGCAGGGCGGCCAGGATGCCGATGGCACAGTGCAGCCCGGTGCCCGTGTCGCCGATGGTCGGTCCGGGCTTGAGGGGCTCGGTATCCACGGTGCCCGTGAGGCTCAGGGCTCCGCCCACGGACTGAGCGATCAGGTCGAAGCTCACGTAGTTCTCGTAGGGGCCCTCGCCAAAGCCTTTGACCTGCGCGTAGATGAGACGGGGATTGATCTCCCGCACGACGTCATAGCCGAAGCCCAGCCGCTCGATGGCGCCGGGCGCGAAATTCTCGATCATGACGTCGGCCTTCTTCAGCATGTCCGTGAAGATCTGGCGACCGCGCGCGCTGCTGAGGTTCAGGGTGACGCTGCGCTTGTTGGCGTTGAGCAGCATGAAGTAGTGCGAATCCACCCCCGGCTGGTCGGTGGATGCCCCGCGCCCCTGGTCGCCGCCCCGGGGATTCTCGACTTTGATGACATCGGCCCCCAGCCACGCGAGCGCCTCAGTGCATGAGGTTCCGGCCTCGAACTGGGTCAGATCAAGAACCTTCACGTCCTCTAACGCAGTCTTCTGTGACATGGTGTGGCCTCTCCTGTTAGCGCGAACGGTTCGGTGCCTGCACACGTTTCATTCTTCGGCGCTCCGCGCTACGTTCGTTACGCGACGCCGATCCTACCACGACAGAAGTCTCTGACGGACCTTGACGACGCGCCACGGGCAACGCACCATGCGGCGCGGTGGGTACCCTCAGGGCGGAGGGGTCGCCTCCGGGAATAGCCTTTCATGTCGCCTACGCTCGGGACGGTGGTCGCGCTGCTCTCCGTGCTGTCGCTGCCGATTCTGCTCCTGGTGGCCGCCCCGGCGGTGGCGCAAACGCCCACGGCAGGGAAACCCAAGGTGGACCGCCTGGTGATGGGGCTCATCACGCCATACCTGGATTATGTGCGCCCCTGGATCAATGGGACGGCCGATCACAATATTCAACACGATCCCATGCTCGAGTGGCTCGTGGAGGTCGACGCGGAGACGGGCCAGTACAAACCCTGGTTGGCGGATAGCTGGACGCTGGGCGCCAATGGGAGGTCCTGGAGAGTGAAGCTGCACAAGGGCGTGCAATTCCATCATGGGTACGGCGAGTTCACGGCCCAGGATGTCGTCCACACCCACGCCCTCTGGTGCGACCCGACCTACCCCGGCCGGAAAGACCCACCGGTCAGTGGCTACCGGGCCGGCATCTGTCAGGTCCAGAAGATCGAGGTGGTCAGCGCCCACGAGATCACCATGCACTGCAAGGTCGTGTGTCTGGACATGCCGTTCTACTACTCGAGCGCGTCGAATCTCATGATCTTCAGCAAGAAGCAGTGGGACGCAGAAGGCGAGATGGGTTACGACCGCAAGCCAGCCGGGACAGGGCCGTACATCTTCAAAGAGCGACAGCTGGGCCGGTATGTCCTGTACGAGCGGGCGCCAACCCCGCACTGGAAGCATGGCGTGGTGGACTGGAAAGAGATCAAGATGACGTGGACCCTCGAAGAATCGACGCGCTTTGCGCAGCTGATCGCGGGCGAAACCCATCTCACCGAGGTCAACAAGGACCTCACCGACGAACTGGTCACGAAAGGCTACAAGCTCATCCGGAGCCGAACCACCGCGCAGCAGATGCAGATCAATTTCGGCGGGCTCTACTTCGGCACCGAGGACAAGGTCACGGGGCGCTACACGGAGTACGGAGGCACCACGGGCAAATTCGACCCGAAGCTTCCCTGGGCGAACGTCAAAGTGCGACAGGCCATGAACAAGGCGATCAACCGGAAAGAGCTGCTCAAGGTGTTGTACAAGGGTCGGGCGAACCCCATGTACGTGCATGGCTTCTACCCGGACCTGGAAGGCTGGGACCCCACCTGGGAGAAGCGGTTCCCGGCGATGTATGGCTATGACCCGGCGGCGGCGAAACGGCTGCTCGCGGAGGCGGGGTATCCCAAGGGCTTCAAGGCCAAGGCCTGGCTCTATCCCTTCGCCGGCGCGCCGGAAATGATCGCGGTGATGGAAGCCGTGGCCCTGCAGCTGCGCGAGGTGGGCATCGAGATCGCTCTGGAAGAGGCCGACTGGGTTGCTGCCGTGCGCCCCAAGTTGCAGAAGCGCGAAGCCAGTGGCTATCTCTGGGCGGTTCCCCCCTCGAAGAAGGCAGTAGAGGCGCAGCTCGCGGTCTTCAACGTCGGCAAGGGCATCGGACATATCTTTCAGACCGATGAGATCTACAAGATGTGGGAAGAGCTCCTGCAGATCACCGACGCGAAGGCCCGGGATGCCCAGCTGCGCAAGATCGGCAACTACAAGTTCGAACACTTCGAGACGATTCCCTTGTTCGACGTCTTCATCGAGGTCGTCGTGGACCCCAAGATCGTCGCGGACTGGCCCTTTCCCGGCTGGGATGGGGGCGACGTCGGCCACACGTGGCGAATCACGGCGTGTAAACAGGAGAAGCCCTGCAAGTAGCCGCTGCCATTCCTGGATAAACGAGGGGTTGGCGGACTGGTGCGTCCGCTAACCCACCCAGGCGGCAGCACGCCGCCGCCGCCCCTGCCACGTAAGCCTCTGTCGGTGACTAAGGGATCTTCCCTGACTCGATTCGGTTGAGAACCTCATACAAATCCTCTGGCCGCGTCCGTACGCTCGCCGCGAAGCGCCATGGACGCCGCAGGTTGCCGTCACGGCCCCGGGACAAGCCCGCGGTGCCCGCCCTGCGAGATTGACGCCCTCGCCGGGAGCTGACCGAGGCCCAACACCGACCGAAGGGGTGGACCATCACGCGAGCCCGCCGCGCGCTCATCGTGCCGGCGCACGGACGAAGTGTTCGTCTCCCAGAAGGCGAGACCCTTGACGAAGGAGAGCGGTTCATGACGCGACGACTGGCTTCCTTGATCCTCTGCGGCGGTGTCGCCGTGCTCGGCTCCGCCTGCGCAACGAAGAGCTTTGTCCAGAAGCAGGTCAGTGCGACGGAGAGCAAGCTCACCCAGCAGATGACCGCGACGGAGACCAATCTCGCCGAGCGCGCCGCCCTCCAGGAGACGAAGCTGCGTGAAACGGCGGATCGCGCCGGGGAAAGCCGCCAGGCGATCGACGTTGCCGACCAACGGCTCAACGGCCTCGACTTGCGGGTGGGTGACGTGAGCGCCCGCGCGCGCAGCGCCGAGACACGGGCGGACCTGGCGACGGGCTCCGCTCGTGATGTCGAAGCCCGGCTTTCGCAACGCCTCGCGAGTCGCAACAGGCACAGGCTACTGGATACGAAAGTCGTCTACTTCGACTCCGGTCAGACTGAAATCCGTAGCCAGGACGTCAACGAGCTCGAGGACGTGGCCAAGGCTCTCACGGCGGACCCCAACGCGATCCTTGAGCTGCAAGGCTTTGCCGATTCGCGCGGGAGCGACCGATACAATCGCGAGCTCGCCCGCGAACGCGTGGAGGCCGTGATGCGCTATCTCGTGCAACGTCACGGCATCGAGCTACGTCAGCTGAGAGCGATCACCATGGGTAAGGTGGCGCTGGGTGCTGGCGAGAAGGCAAGCCCGGAGGCCCTTGCCAAGGCCCGGCGGGTGGACATCCGGCTGCTCGCCCCGTGGTCCTCCTGGGAAGATGCGCTGAGCCAGAATGACCCGACCGCCCCGGAGGAGACAGCGACAGTCATCCCCGCACAACCAGGACCCGCGACGATCTCTGCTCTGCCGGTTCAGGAACCCATGCAGCCGTCGCCGGCGGCACGGATCGATGCGCCGGCCACGGTGCGTTTGCCCGAGCTCCTGAAGACCATCACGCCACAGGATCTCGGCGGCGGGGGATGAGCCAGAAAGGGTACTGGAGTGCGCGCATCGACCTCAGACGAACCTGTCGTCGCCGGAGTCTCGGTATCGGTGAGCGGACCGTTGCGCCGCCAGGGGCAAGACGCCTACGACGGGATCCGGCTCTGGGTCGACCATGCAAACCGCCCTCTCCGCCTCGTCGCCCTCGACGACGCAAGTAGCGCTTCGCGCGCTCGGGAGAACGTCGCGCGGTTGCTGACCGAGGAGCGCGTTGATCTCCTCCTCGGACCTTATGGGAGCGGATCGACGCTTGCCGTCGCGCCCCTCGCCGCGGCGCACGGTAAGATCCTCTGGAACCACGGGGGCGCGGCCGACGAGATCACCGAGGCCGGCTCCGCGCATGTCGTCAGCGTGCTGAGCCCGGCCAGCCACTATCTTCGAGACCTGCCGAGAGTCGTCCGGCACCGCACGGATGCGCAGCGCGCCACGGTCCTCTACGCCGGGCGTGGCACTTTCGCTGCGAGCATCCGGCGCGGTGTAGAAGTGGGAGCCCGGGCTGCCGGGTTCAAGACTGTGCGCGCGATCGCATTCGATCCCCCGCTTCGCGACACGAAGACGCTCCTGGCCACCGCGTGCGCCGACAATCCAAACCTTCTCGTGGTCGCAGGGCGATTCGAGGACGACGTCGCGATCATCCGGGAGCGACGGATGCTCGAAACGGTCGAAACCATCGCGTGTGTCGCGGCCGGAACGGACGCGTTCCACCAGGAGCTCGGCGTGCTTGCGGAGGGCGTGATCGGACCGAGCCAATGGGAGCCTCATCTGCACGAGCGACCTTCGATCGGGCCACCCTCGGCCTGGTTCCGCTCGGAATTTCGGCGAGCGTTCCAGCGCGATCCCGGCTACGTCGCTGCGCAGGCTTACACGCTAGGCATCATCATCGGCGAGTGCATCCGGCGCGCGGACGGTCTCGAGGACCGAGAGCTGCTGGCCGCCGCTCGCGGGCTCGACACGACGTCGCTCTACGGTCGATTCCGACTCGACCCGAGCTCCATGCGCCAGGTCGGCCACGAAATCCTCCTCGTCGAGTGGCGAGACGGCCGGAAGCATCCCCTCGCGCCGATCGGCGTCACGCTAACGGGAAGTCGGCCGACCTAAGACGACCCCCCTTCGTTCACTCCTGCCGCCCCCCGTGGAAGGCCACGGAAGGAGGCAAGAGCGAACGGAGAGGTTCACCTCTACAGATTCGCCTGGAAATCGACGTAGTCGCGAACCTTGCGGTATACCTGCAAACGGTTCCGCTGGCTGTCGGCTACGATGATGCGATCGGTTTCCGGATCGAAGTCGACCGCCGTCGGGAAGCAGAAGCGATATTCGGGCTCCAGGCTTCGCACTCGACGACGAGCTTTCATCATGTCGGGGTTGGCGTCGATGCTCATCTGGCCCCACTTGGACATCACCTGGGCATCGCCGATGAGATTGGCGACGGGGCTTCCCTCAGCGTCGAAGACGGAGACTCGATGATTGCCCCAGTCGGCGACATAGATATCGCCGTCGGTATCCACGGCGACGTCGGTGGGATGATTGAACAAGCCGGCCTTGGGATAGCCGGGCGTGCCCGCGGGCGAGATGTACGGGCCCATGTAGGAGACGGCGAAGGCTCCCGCTGGCGCCGGAACCGTACCGTATGCGCCGATCTTCATCATGAACTTGCCCTGAGGTGACAGCTTCTGGATCCGGTGATTCTTCCAGTCGGCGACGTAGATGTTGCCCGCCTGGTCGAGGGTGACCCCCCAGGGCTGGTTGAACTCTCCGTCTCCGCTCCCGCCCTTGCCGCACTTCGCCAGGAACTTCCCCTCGCCGTTGAATACTTGAAGTCGATTGTTCCCGCTGTCGACCACGATCAGGTTGCCGTTCTTCTCGCACACCAGACCGGCAGGGCGCATGAGCTCGCCATCGCCACTGCCCGTCTTTCCCCACTTCCGCTGAAACTTGCCCTTGCTGTCGAACACCGAGATGGTGTTGTGCCACTCGTCCGAGACGTACACCTGGTCCCGTCCATCGGTCGCGACGCCGAAGGGCCAGGTCGAACGGCCGTCCGCTTCGCCCCACTGGAAGAACTCGGCGAGTAGCTCCTCTTCGCCGGGACCGCCGATCTTCACCTCGTTGACACGCATGCCGAAGTTGTTCTCGTTGCCGCGATTGGCGACGTAGGCGACGCCACCCTTCGCGAGGCACATCGTCTGGGGATAGTTGAACCCCGTGCCCGACTGCGCGCCACGCCCGACGGCGTGGCTCCACTCGTAGACTCTTCCGCGCGCCACCGTTGTAAGCGGCATTGCTTCCCTCCCGCTAGTTCAGGAAGGCCGGTTGCTCGAACCGGCCACCGGTGATCGGTTTGGGATCCAACTTCAGCCACTTCTCGAGAATCGTCGAGTAGATGCTGCGGAAGTCCGTACTCGGGTTCAGGTCGCCCTGAACCAGCTTCTCCGCCTTGAGGGAGGGATACTCGCCGTAGTGACCGCCTTTGACCTTGTCACCGAGGATGAAGGCTGGCCCCGCCGCACCGTGGTCCGTCCCCGAGCCGTTGTCGTGCACGCGGCGCCCGAACTCCGAGAACAGCAGGATGATGACATTGTCGGCGTGGTTGTGCTCACGCAGGTCCGTCATGAAGGCCTCGAGACCCTCGCACACGGCGCTCCACAACTGTCCGTGGCCCGGGTTCTGGCCGGCGTGGGTGTCGAAGCTCCCATGATCACAGTAGAAGATCCGGCTACCGAGATCGGCGAAGTGCACCTGGGCGATCCCGCGCAGCTTGCGGGCGATCGGGGTATCGGGGTACTTGACGGTGGACGCGTACTTCTGCGGCGCCACCTTGAGGATATCGGCGCCCTTCAGCGAATCCAGGCCGGTGGTGCCGAGGTATTCCATCACCCCGGTCCCCGCGACCGGGGCGTACATCTTCGCGAAGCGATCGAGCACTTGCAGGCGCTGCTCCCGTTCCTGAATGTTGGGCAGGAACCCGTACTTCTCCAACGGGCCGGACACACACGCCACCGGAACTCCCGGTGCCACCAGAGCCCGGAACAGGGCCTGTCCGAAGCTCACGACCGTGACCACGTTCTCTTTTCTGGGGTCGTATTCGCGCGCCACCTGACCCAACCAGCCCTGGGTTCCCACCTTCTCCGGCTCGCACGTATGCCAGATGTCCATCGAACGAAAGTGCGAGCGAGGCGAGTTGGCGTAGCCCACGCCGTGCACGATGGCGAGCTTGCCCTGATCCCAGACCTTTTTCAGCGGGGCCATCGCCGGATGGAAGCCATAGTTCTTGTCGACTTTTAAGATTTGATCGTCGGGGATCCCGACCGCTGGCCGGTTGTCCCGGTACAGCGGGTCATTGAATGGAATCACCGTGTTGAGATAGTCGTTCCCGCCCGAGAGCTGTACTGTGACCAGCACGGGGTCTTTTTGCGTCGCGGCCATGCGTAATCCTCCTCACCCGATGAGGCTCATGACGTTAGGCGAACTGATACTCTCTCGTCGCCACGATCAGTTGAAGCATCTCGCCGACACGCTTGTCGGCCGTCTTGGAACTCGTCTCACTTGCCCAGCCCGTCTGGCCCCACTCCTTGGCCTGCGCGACGAGCTCTCGCCGCGTTTCGGAGCTCACCTCCACCGGGCCCAGCAGGTCGAGGCACCCGTCGACCAGTTGCTCTGGGCTCAGCGTGCCCTTGGTCTTCAGTCGGTCGATGATGGCGCGGACGCCCGGCAGCGACGGATCACCGACCAGTCCGGCCACGAAGTTGATGCGGGCCATCAGGGAGCCACTGTTGATCCACTCCGGCCCCGTATGCCATCCCTCGACGCTCGGAGGATTGAGCAGGTCCTGACCCATGTAGGCGGGCTGCATCGACAGGTCGCCGTAGCCGGGTCGCGGTAGCTCATAGCCCCCGACCAGACGAAGACTGCCCACCACCACCTCGGCCGGGGACTTCAGGTGCTGGAAACGGGCATTCTTGAAGAAGTTCGAGTTGAACAAGACACGGAGGACGGACCGGACGTCGAAACGTGACTGACGGAACGCGGCCGTCAGGGTGTCGATCGCCTTCTGGTCTCGCGGCGGCTCGATCGACCAGGCGGGCACCTGGGCCTCGTCGGCGACGAAGAAGTTGTACAGGTGCCGGCACACGAAGCGCGCGCAGGCCGGTTGTTCCACGACGATGTCGATAATGTCTTCGCCGTTGAAACGGCCACGGTGGCCGAGAAACTCCTTCTCGCCGTCGTCGTGATCTTCGGGCCGGTACTCGAACTTCCACGGGAACCGTCCATAGGGCAGGCGGGGGATCTTGGTCTCGAAGGTCCAGCCGGTGAAGGCGCGGGAGGCTTCACGCACATCCTTTTCCGTATAGGCGCCGACGCCCATGCTGAACAGCTCGAGCAGCTCGCGACCCCAGTTCTCGTTGACGGCCGTCCCGTGGTTCTGGTTGTTGTCGAGCCAGAAAATCATCGTGGGGTTTCGGGCGATCGTGAGGAGCAGATCGCGGTAGTTACCCATGCCCCCCCGACGGAACAGGCCGATCTGCTCCAGCAACTGATCGTAGTTGTCCACCTTCGAGTTGCCGGTGGCGAACACGTGGTGCCAGAAGATGGCCATTTTCTCTTCCAGCGGGCGTTTCGTGTTCACCAGGTGGTACATGAAATTCACGTTTCCCATCGGCGGCTGCCCGCCGGGCAGCAATGAGGCCGGCTGATAGCGGAGCAAGGTGTAGACATCGACCGCCGGCTGCGTCTCGGGGTGGAGCAGCTCCTCCACGGTCGCTTCGTACCCCTTGGCCGCGCGCGCTTCGAGCTCGTCGCGGCCTGCGCCGAAGCCCGCACGGCGCATCAGGTGAGCCATCAACGCGATGTCTTCTTGGTAAGCCATAGGTCGACTCCTTTTACTTGTGAAGCACCCTCGCTGCTGTCATTCGCACTACGGGTTCTCGCTCGGGCTTTCGTGCCGCCGGGCGCGGGGGCCAGGAGGTCCGACGTCGAGCGGCACAGACCTGACACATCCCACGGACCGTCAAGTTGTGCGTCGTGACGACGTAGCCTTGCTTCGCGAGCGAAGTCAGGTCTATCCGTCGAGCCCGCCGCAAGAACAGGTCGATCACTCGACCGCATCGCTCGCAGACGAAATGATCATGCTCGCTGGTCTCGGGGTCGTATCGGGCTGCCTGTTGATCCAGGAGGAGCGTGTGGATTTTGCCCTCCTCGACGAGACTGTGAAGGTTGCGATACACCGTGGCGAGGCTGATTCGAGGCAGCTTTTTGTGGACTCGCCGATAGATCTCGTGGGCGAACGGATGGGTGTGATCGCCCTGGAGAGCAGTGAACACCTGTTCCAACTGGCGTGTTCTACGTTTGCGGGCGGCCCGCCGCATCGCCCACCTCGAATTCTCGCTATCGGACGAATCAGCGTCAGTGGCTGCGGCATATCAAGTCATCAGCCGCCTGTCAAGTGGTTTCCCGGCTACGTGTCCTCCCACGCGTCAGGTCCCGAGCGTTGGGCGATAGTGAGAACTATTATCCTGTAGGGGTTTGGTGAGCAGTTCCCGCTTCGGGACCCGGGTCTCAGTGCCCGCCGGTCTCCAGGACGGAGAAGGCGGCCTGGCAGCACAGGACATCCTGGTCGGTCACGCTCCCACCCGCGACGCCGACGGCGCCGATGATCGTGATGCCGTCGAAGATCACGAGACCGCCGGCTGCGGGCAGGACGCGCCCGCGATGCGCGACCACGAGGCTGCGCAACCAGGGCTGGCGCGCTTGAGCCGCGAGATCGGCAGTGGCGAGGTGAAAGGCGGCCGCCGTATAGGCCTTGCTGACCGCGAGCTCCGCTGTCCGCGGCTCGGCGCCGTCCATCCGCCCGACGGCGATGGGAACACCCGCTTCGTCGACCACCGCGGCCGTCACCGCGATCCCGGCGCTCCGCGCGTACGCGTGCGCGCGATGCACCATCTGCCACGCCGTCTCGACAGCGACCGGACCCACCACCGCCTTGTTCCGCCGAAAGAAGCTCGCGTTGACGTCGATGGACTCCGCGTGCTCGACCGGGACGTCCACATCCTTGAAGATCGCGTCCACCGGGCACACGATCTCGCACTGCTCGCAATCGATGCATACGTCAGGATCGATGTAGAACTGCGGGGCGCCGGGCCTGGTATGGATGCAGGCGACCGGGCACACCTCGACGCAGGCCCCATCGTTGGTGCATAGACGCGTGATGACGTAGGGCACGGTCGCTCCCGGAAGCGCGCCGCGCTACGTGGTGGCCAGGGGCAGATCGGTACGGATCACGTCCGCCACGTGAACCCGGGTGCCGTACTCCGCGGTCACTAGCCTCCCGGTTCCATCGAGCGTGCCGAGCTTCGCCGCCGCGGCCAGTCGCGGCGCGTCCAGCCCGGGCGCTGGGCTCGCACGAAATCCCAACTCGCGAATCCAGGCGCTGAGCACGAACGTAGCGAACAGCCCGTTCTGCACTGGAACCTGACCGCCGATGCCGCGCGCTTGGCGCGGATCATCGTCGGCGCGTACGACGCAGACGATGGCAAAGGGGTGGCCGGCGTCATCGGCATCCAGCGTGGTGACGCCCACCAGGTCGGCACCGAGGTAGCGCGCCATCTCCTTGACGTGGCGCGCAGTGACTTCGGGGGTGTGGAGCTCAGCCTCGGTCGGGAAGACGTTGCCTTCGGGCGCGTTCCGGATCAGCTCCAGGACCGAGTTGGCCTGGTCGGTCGGAGGAGTGTTGATGAACGAGTCCCAGTAGGGATCGTCGCTCCGCCGCGCGGCGCCTCGCCACGGGCGCTTGAGCCAGCCGGCGCGCAGCGCCACTAGGCGTCCCGCTTGACGAACCGGTTGGTGTTCTCCTTCAGGGGCGCGTAATAGCCGACGTCCCCCACCGGATGGGCCGCGTGGCTCGCATCGTGCGAAGCGGTGCAGCCGGCTACCGTGCAGGCCTGCTCCCCTGGCTTGATGCCGGAGTCATAGCCGAGCCAGCGGACACGCGTTTGCCGTGTCACGCCCCAGAACCGGTCGTCGATCGCCTTCAGCGCGCGAACGAGCACCGGACGCGCGGGGATCGGGCACGTGCTGAGCGCCCATACGGTGAGGCTCCGCCACCACACGTTGGGCTTGGTGAACGGACAGACGGTGGCGCAGGTGAGGCAGCTTCCCCAGTGCGCATCCACGTACGGCCGGATCTTGTAGCACGTGAGCCAGTTGATCTTGTACTTCTCGACGCCGTTGAAGACCACCTTGTCGCCGAAGGGCACGCTATTGGTGGGACAGTTGATGGCGCATTTGCGGCAGACCTTGCAGAAGTCCTCCACGCCGATGTCGACGGGTTGGTCCGCGACGAGCGGGAGGTCGGTCATGATCGGGTCGGGCATGTGGATGCGCGCGCCGAATGTCTTGTTGATGAGAAGCCCGTTGCGCCCGAGCTCTCCGACGCCAGAGGCGAGCCCTGCCGCCTGAGGGTTCGACACACCCCGGAGCGCCGCGTAGCCCAGCTCCTTGATGTAGCCCTCGAGGGCCTTGAGGATCATCTGGGCCTTCATCTGCGAGACGTGGTACGCGGCGTCGCCGATGTAATGCCGGTGGGCCTGCAGCTTGTCGTAGTCCCACGCCGTGGTGGCCACGATGATATACGGATACCGCTCCACCATCTGCTCGGGCGTGCGGCCTTGGTACACGTCCTCGGAACGGTTCTGGTAAACGTCTCTCGCGGCGCTGTCCCTGGCCGGGGCCGATGCGGCGTAGAGGAAGGACGGATGTGCTCGGGCCACCGTGACGACATCGGCGCCCATGTGACGGGCGACCGCCTTGATGTGGCGCGTCATGACGGCGGGATCCGGCACCGCGACCTGTCTCGGATTGACCTTGCCCTTCGGGGCCTGATTCACCACCTGGGCGAGAAAATTTCGCTTGTCGGCGAAGTGGTTCGGGGCCGACACCCGCGTGAGCGGGTCCCTGGAGATCGTGTTGCGGTACCAGTTGAAGAGAGCCTTGCCCAGTTCGCCGCGCGAATTCCTGGGGTGCGGCGTCTGGTTCATGTCGACGTTGGCGACGGGGCCGACGATTCGAACGGAGCGACCCAGGTAGGGCGGACGCGAAGTCTCGGTGCCCGGTGTCACGGCCATGGAGCGTTCTCCTTCACGACGTGGCATCTCTCTCCGGCCCTAATGTTGACACGTCACACGTAGGAGGCAAGCGCTACTTCGGCGCAGCGCTGGTCCTGCTCCTCGGTACCGCCCGCCACCGCGATGGCGCCAACGACACTACCGCCCTCCACGATGGGCAACGCCCCGGCCCCCGGCATGATGCGGCCATTGCTTGACACCACGAGGCTTTGAAACCAGGTCTGCCCGGCGACGCCTGCCAGCTCCTTCGTGGGTTGCTGGAAGCTGGCCGCCGTGTAGGCCTTGTTCAGGGCGATCTCCACCGTGATGGGGCGAGCGCGGTCCATGCGACCCAACGCGATCATGCGGCCGCTCTGGTCGACCACCACGGCGGTCGCCGCGATGTCCAGCTGCGCGGCCTGAGCGTGCGCGCTGCGCACCATCTGGATCGCCTTCTCTACCGGGATCGCCATCGCGGTATGCGGTCCTCCCTCGACGTCGACGCGGGCCGGGTCAGTGTAGCAGGAAGTTCTTCGTGTTGCGGGGGCTGGATTTGAACCCGCGACCTTTGGGTTATGAGCCTAGTACTTGCCGCAACGCCACCTAACGGTCCCCAACCAAACGGCCACCTACACCTCCGGCAGAGGGCCCCACGACTCAACCCTCTATGGGGGATGGCGCCAGTATCGAAATCCTAGCGAGCTGACATGGCGCATCACCTGTCAGCACTAATTGTGGGATGCGCCGCCTGCTTACGGATTGAATCCGTTCTGCCACAGAGAGTATGATGCGCCCGCCGAGCGTGATGACGCTCTTGAGGACAATTTCACGGGAGGGTTAGAGCCATGGCGAAGAAAAAAGTTAGTCACTACGTGACGCGCCCGGGCAAACATCTCGGAGACCCTCCCGTCACGATTCCTGTCGCTGAAGACCTGGTGTCGGTCCCGGGGATTCCAACACGTGAGAGCGACGTGGCTTTCTTCAGCAGAGAGGATCCCCTGGAGAACATGGCCGTTGCAGAAAGCGCCTCGGCCGACTGGGCGCGGCGGCAACGCAGTAGCTACTCATCCGAGTTGCGAGCGTTCTACGAAGAACACGAGCGGCACATGGAGCCGATCGTGGAATGGGTGAAGACCAGCGGTGATCTGAAGCCGACGGGCACACCCACCGGCGAAGATGTGACCGAGGCGCTACGGCAGAAAGCGCGTGAGCTCGGTTATGGCGAGGTGGGGTTCACTCGCAACGACCGCCATTACGTGTATCAAAGCCGAAAGCCGGTGCTGAAGAACGATTTGCCTCACGCCATCTGCCTGGCGCTCGAGCAGGACTACGATAAGACCCAGTCAATCCCCAGCATGGCCGGAGAAGAGACCCACTTCGGCACCTATTTCAACCAGGGGCCGCTCACGATGGAGCTAGCGAACTTCATCTTGTCCCTGGGCTACCGGGTGCAGGTGTCAGGCCCGACCTGGCACTATGGCCCGATGATCCCGATGTTCGTGCAAGCCGGTCTGGGTCAACTCGGCGCCAACGGACAGCTGCTCTCGCCTCACTTCGGATCCAGGGCTCGACTACAGATCATTTTCACCGACGCAAAGGTGACCTATGACCGGCCGGTTGACTATGGCATCCACAAATTCTGTCAGGTCTGCCAGGTCTGCGTGCAGCGCTGTCCCGGCCGTGCCCTGATGCCTGAGAAGGTCTGGTACAGAGGGGTCGAAAAGAACAAGCTGGTCTTCAAGCGCTGCCGCCCGGTCATGGCGCGCTACCTGGGCTGTGGAATCTGCATGAAGGTCTGCCCGGTTCAGAAGTACGGTATGCAGCCGGTGATGGAGCACTACGTTGAAACCGGGGAGATCCTCGGAAAGGGGACCGACAGCCTCGAGGGCTACACGCTCCATGACAAAGGCTACTTCGGACCAGGCCAACTGCCGAGCTTTGACGCGGACTTTTTCAGGATGCCGCGCGGCAGATCCGAGGACTGGGTGCTCATGGAATTCAGGGACAAGCTGATGGAAACGCATGGCGACGAAAGTGCCGACCATGATCATATGTGGGAGGAACTCCGCAAGAAGATCGAGGCGTCCCTGGAAAAGCGGGCGTCGGCTGTGGATGCGGGGATGGATCGTGGCGTCTAGGGATTCGCGGGGCGGCTCGCAATCGGTGCAAGCCCACGAGGTGACCTCGCGCTGCTACGGCTTTTGAGCCCTCGCGTCTCGGGGGCGTCGGCGAGGAGCGCGCGCCGCGATCGTGGCCGCGGCGTCAACAACCTTCGAGAGCACTCGCGCCGGCCACGACGATCTTCGTTCCATCAGTCTTCTCACAGAAGACCGTGACCTCCGCGCGTGTCTGGCCGCCCTCCACGCGACGGCCCGTGATGATCCCC
>Ga0209161_10001033_pt1 | contig 22866 bp, 17 predicted proteins | sample GraSoiAngelo_155_FD_186169 | JGI IMG/M metagenome (GOLD analysis project Ga0209161, IMG submission 186169) | Grasslands soil microbial communities from the Angelo Coastal Reserve, California, USA - 14_1009_13_30cm (SPAdes) (version 2) | ecosystem: Environmental > Terrestrial > Soil > Grasslands... | reverse complement strand
CCCGTCGAGCCGCGCCCAGCCGCCCACGATGGCGGGATCGTCGCGGAACAGCCGGTCCCCGTGCAGCTCGACGAAGTCGGTGAACACCGTGCTCAGGTAGTCCAGCGTGTACGGCCGCTTCGGGTGACGGGCCACCTGGACGCGCTGCATCGGCGTCAGGTTCTTGTAGATCTCGGTCCGCATCTCGGCCAGCCGCTTCTCGAGCGGGGCGAGGTCCTTGGCGACGTCCACCGCCGTCTCGCCCGCCACGCGCTTCAGCTCCTCGATCTGGCGCTCCAGCTCGAGCAAGGGCCGCTCGAACTCCAGCGTATGGGTCGCCATCGTCAGGTCGTCCGAACCAGGTGCACGTGGTCGGGCCCGAGCAGCGCTCGCAGCGCCACGACGAGGTCGTCGGCCGGGTCGACGCGGAGCGAGCGGCTGCGCAGGCGGGTGACCTCACCCCCTCGCTCCCCCTCGCCGCTCCGCGGAGCGGGGGCTGGGGGGTGAGGCTCCCACTCGACCAGCACCGGGGCCGGGCCGGGGTGGGCGGCGCACAGGGCGACGACGGCGCGCGTCGCGTCCACCGGCGGCGGTGCACCGGGCGACCAGCGCAGCGCGACGCCGATCGCACCGCTCGCCTTCAGCTCGTCGAGCGCTTGAGCGGTCTCCACGATGAACGGCGCCTGCTCCTCGCCCCGGTCGCGCGCGCTGTAGCTGCCCGCGAGCAGCAGCGCGCGGTCGGCACGAATCACCTCGTTCAGTTTGGCCCAGGCCTCTGGGAACACCAGCGCCTCCGCGGTGCCGTGGAAGTCTTCGAGCGTGAGGCGCGCGTATTCGGCGCCGGTCTTCTTCGAGATCTGCCGCTTGACCAGCGTCACGACCGCGGCGACGCGGACCCGTTGCTCGCTCCACTGGCCGAGGGTCGCGGTGGTGCGCGTCCCGAAAAGCTCCACCTCGACGCGGTAACGCGCGAGGGGGTGGCCGGAGATGAAGAAGCCCAGCACCGCCTTTTCGCGTGCCAGACGGTCGTGCTCGGACCAGGGAGGCACATCCGGGGTGCGGGATACGGGATGGGGGATGGATGCCTGCTCACCGAACAGGGCTACCTGACCGGCGCTGCGCTCGTCCTGCCGCGCCTGGGCCTCCCCGAACGCGTCGTCGAGCGCCGCCACGAGCTGGGCGCGGTGCCCCCCGAGGGAGTCGCAGGCGCCGGCATCGATCAACGCTTCCAGGACGCGCTTGTTGCAGAGGCGCAGGTCGATCCGGTCGCACAGGTCCACCAGGGCGCGGTACGGCCCGCCGGCGGTCCGTCCCGCGAGGATGGACTCGATCGCGCCCGCGCCGACGTTCTTGATCGCGCCGAGGCCGAACCGGAGGCGACGCTCACCGACCACGGTGAACTTGAAGCCGGACTCGTTGACGTCCGGCGGCAGCACCTCGAGGCCGAGCTCGCGCGCCTCGTTGATGTAGCGCACGACGTTGTCGGTGTTGCCGATCTCGGACGACAACAGGGCCGACAGGAACTCGGGCGCGTAGTGCGCCTTGAGCCAGGCCGTCTGGTAGGACAGCACCGAGTACGCGACGGCGTGCGACTTGTTGAATCCGTAGCGGCCGAAGGTCTCGATCTGGGCCGCGATGTCCTCGATGCCCCGGCGCTCGTGCCCCAGGGCGATCGCGCGCTCGACGAAGCGGCCCAGCTCATGCTGGATCAGCTCCTTGTCCTTCTTCCCCACCGCCTTGCGCAGCATGTCGGCTTCGGCGAGCGAGAAGCCGGCGAGCACGTTGGCGATACGCATCACCTGCTCCTGATAGGTGATCACACCGTACGTGGGCTGGAGGATCTGCGCCAGCGCGGGGTGCGGGTAGCGCACGGGCTCCCGGCCGAGCTTGCGGTTGATGAACACGAGGTGCATCCCGGTGTCGAGCGGGCCGGGGCGGAGCAACGCGTTGGTGGCGACCAGGTCGTCGAACCGATCGCACCGCATGCTGCGCAGGCAGTCGGTGGCGAGCGGGGACTCGAACTGGAACACGCCCGCCGTCCGGCCCGAGCCGAGCAGCTGGTAAACCTGCGGATCCTCGAGGTCCAGGGCGTTCATGTCGAGCGTGACCCCGTGACGGTCCGCGACCATCCGCACGGCGTCGTGGATCACCGTCAGCGTGCGCAGGCCGAGCACGTCGATCTTCAGCATCCCGACCTGCTCGAGCGCCACCATGTCGTACTGCGTGATGATCGCCTCGGGCTCCTGCGGCGCGAGGCACACGGGGACGTAGTCGGTGAGCGGGCCGGGGGCGATCACCAGGCCCGCGGCGTGCACCGAGGCGTGGCGCGCGAGCCCTTCGATCCGGGTCCCGAGCTCGAGGATCTTGCGGACCCGCTCGTCCTGGCGGGCGAGCTGTCGCAGCTCGGGGGACTTCTCCTGGGCCTCCGCGAGCGTCACCGAGATGCCGGGCCCAGCGGGGATCATCTTGGTAAAGCGATCGACTTCGCCCGGCTCGACCCGCAGCGTCCGGGCGACGTCGCGGAACGCGGCGCGTGCCTTCAGCGTCCCGAACGTGATGATCTGTCCGACCGAGTCCCGCCCGTACCGCTCGCGGATGTACTGGATCACCTCGCCGCGCCGCTCGAAACAGAAGTCGAGGTCGATGTCCGGCATGGAGATGCGCTCGGGATTCAGGAACCGCTCGAACAGCAGGTCGAACTTGAGGGGATCGATGTCGGTAATGCGGAGCGCGTACGCGACCAGCGAGCCGGCTGCCGAGCCGCGTCCCGGCCCTACCGGAATGCCGCGGTCCTTCGCCGCCTTCACCATGTCGTAGACGATCAGGAAGTAGCCGGCGTAGCCGGTGTGCGAGATGACACCCAGCTCGTAGTCGAGCCGCTCGTGGACCGCCTGGGGGAGGGGGTCTCCGTACCGCGCCGCCGCCCCCACGCGCGCCAGATGGACCAGCAGGTCGTTATCGGACGCGAACTCCGCCGGGCGCGGGTACTGCGGCAGGAAGTAGCGCTTCTCGAAGTCGAATTCGCACAAGTCCGCTACGCGCTGGGTTTCCCCCACGACCTCCGGGTGGTCGGGGAACAGCGCGCGCATCTCCCGCTCCGATTTGACGTAGCTCTCCTGGCCGAAGAAGCGGAAGCGGTTGGGATCGTCCAGGTCCTTACCGGTCCCGATGGCGAGCAGGACGTCGTGCGCCTCGGCGTCCTCCTTCCTTAAATAGTGCGCGTCATTGGTGGTGACGACGGGGAGACCGAGCTCCTGCGCCAGTCGGAACATGCCGGCGCTGACGGTCTTCTCATCCGCGAGACCGTGGTCCTGCACCTCGAGCCAGAAGCCATCGGGGCTGAACACCCGGGCGAAGTACTGGGCGCTCGCCCTCGCGGCCTCGTAGTTCCCCTGCCGGAGGTACAGGGCGATCTCGCCCGAGAGGCACGCCGCGAGCCCGATCAGGCCGCCCGAGTATCGCTCCAGCACCTCCCGGTCGATGCGCGGCCGGCGGTAAAAACCCTCGAGGAATCCGATGGACGAGAGCTTGACCAGGTGCTCGTAGCCCGTGCGGTTGCGCGCCAGCAGCACGAGATGGGAATACGGACCCGGCGCTTCGGGAGGGGGACGCTCGCGCTTGTGCCGGTCGCCGAACGCGACGTAGGCCTCGAAGCCGAGGATGGGCCGAATCTTCCGCGCCCGGGCCTCGGCATAGAACTGCCACGCCCCGTGCAGGTTGCCGTGGTCGGTGATGGCGAGCGAGTCCATGCCCAGCGCCTGGACCCGATCGAGCAGTTCCGGGATCCGGTTGGCGCCGTCGAGGAGAGAGTACTCGCTGTGCGTGTGGAGGTGAACGAACGCCATACGGCTAGGGGAAGATATCGGCGCTCCAACGCATTGTCAAAAGCGCGCTGCGCCGGATATTTTGCGGCCCATGCGCCGCACGAGCTCGATCGCAAGGCTGTTCGCCCTGGCCCTGATGATGGCGCTGTTTCATCGCGTGGCCGCGGGCGGTCCGCTCGAAGCACGCGCGACCCTGGCCCTCGGGTTCCTCCTGCTCGCCGCGTACCTCGGCGGTGAGCTCGCGGGCCGCGTGCGGCTGCCGCACCTCACCGGGTACCTGATCGTTGGCTTCGCCGTCGGCCCCGCGTGGCTCGGGCTCGTGCGGCGCGAAGAAGTGGACGCGCTCGGCTTCATCGCCGACGCCGCCATAGCATTGATCGCACTCGCCGTCGGCTCGGAGCTGTCGCTCGAGTCGCTGCGCCAGGGTCGGGTCGCCCTCGCGCGGCTTGCAACCGGTGCGATCGTGTTCCCCTTCCTCGCCGTCACCCTCGTGATGCTCTCGGTCAGCGCATCGTTCCCGCTCACGCGGCATCAGCCGCTGGGCGACGGGGCGGTCGTGGCGCTGGTGCTCGGCACGCTCGCGGTGGCTTCGTCTCCCGTGGTCACGATGGCCATGATGAGCGAGCTCGACGCACGCGGGCCCGTAGCGCGCGCACTGCTCAGCATCACCGTCATGAAGGACATCGCGGCCGTCATCTTGTTCGCGCTGGTGCTCGCGAACGGCCGGATGCTCGCGAGCGCGGGCGCACTGAACATGGGGCTCGCGGGGACGGCCATGCTGCAACTCCTCGGCTCGGCCGCGGCGGGCACGCTTCTCGGATTCGCGCTCGCCCGGTACCTGAGGCTGGTCCGGCGGGACTTGGGTGTGGTCCTCGTGGCCGCGGCATTTGTTGCCGCCGTGGTGGCGCGGCTCACGCATCTCGAGACGCTGATTATGGCGCTCGCCGCGGGGTTCTACCTCGAGAACTTCGCGCCGGTCGAGAGCGAGCGGCTGCGTCGCGAGCTGAAACGCGGCTCGGTGCCGGTGTATGTGGCGTTCTTCGCCTTGGCGGGGGCGGGGCTGCGGATCGGCGTGCTGGCGGATCTGTGGCCGTGGATCCTGCTGCTGGTCGGCCTGCGGGTCGTAGGCCTGCGCTACGGCATGCTCTGGGCGGGGCGGGATCCGAGTGTGACGCCGGCCCTGGCGCGGGAGGGCTGGCTCGGCCTCATATCGCAGGGGGGGATGGCGCTGGGACTCGCACAACTCGCCCGGCGGGCGTTCCCCGAGTGGGGGGTCTCCCTTGAGACCCTGATCGTAGCGATGATTGGAGTTCACGAGCTGGCGGGTCCCATCTGCTTCCGCACGGCGCTCGTGCGCACCGGAGACATCAAGGAGACGCCCGATGCCGAAGCGCCCGTGGATGGTGGGCCTGCCGTCGCTGCTCGCGGCGGCCTGTAGCTCGAGCCCGGCGACCCAGCCGCCGTTGCCGCCGTGCACGGCCACGAGCGGGGGAGCAGCTGGGGCGGTGAGCCAGGTGTACGCCGGCGTCACCATCATCGATCCGACCCAGACGTCGGGCTGTGCGGTGTTCCAGGCAAACGCGTCGGGAGCAGAGATCGATTACCTCCTCGTGCCACAGGCGGTGAACGGCGTGCCGGATGACTCGTCCCGGTTTCTGCTGGGCGGGGCCGCCCTCCCCAGCGCGCCCGCCCCCGCACCCGCGGCGGACTTCGGGAGCGCGCCGCTCGGGGCCCAACAGCGGTTCGATCTCACGCTGCGCCGGGCCGAGCGGGAGCTGGCGGCCCACCTGGGACCGCTCGTCCAACCGCGCGCTGCGCCGCCCATCTTCGCGCAGCCCTTCGCTTTCGGCGACCGGCGCCCGTTCAAGGTCTGTGGAACCATCGAATGCAACACGCACCCCACCGTGGTCGGCTTCGTCCGGAAGGTCGGCGCGCACGTCGTGGTGTTCCAGGACAGCGCCGATGAAGCGAACGGACGTACCCTGTCGAGCTTCGACTTCGACACGCTCGCCGCCGTCTTCGACACGCTGCTCTATCCGGCCGATACTTCCGCCTTCGGGCGGGAATCGGACATCGATGGCAACGGCATCGTGATGGTCCTAATGACCGGCAAGGTGAACTCCTTGGTCGCGAGTCCGTGTACGGGTGGGTCCATCGCGGGCTACTTCTACGGAGGCGACCTGCTCATCGGCTTTTCGGGCGGCAACAGCGCTGAGGTCTTCTACGCGGCGGTCCCGGACCCGAATGGGAACCTGAGCTGCACGCACAGCGCGAACGGCGTCAAGCGCACTGTACCCGGGACGTTCATCCACGAATTTCAGCACATGATCAGCTTCAACCACCACGTGCTGCAACGGGGCAGCCGCACTGGCGAGGAGCTCTGGTTAAATGAGGGGCTGTCTCACTACGCAGAGGAGCTGGGGGGGCGGCTGTTTCTCCCCGGGGACAGCACGACATTCTGCTACTTCATCTTCGGCGACCTCTACAACTCCGCTCAGTTCCTCGCGAGTCCCGAGAGCCACCTGCTGGTGGATACAGCCGGGATCGGTGGTCTGTCGAACCGCGGCGCCTGGTGGCTGTTCGTGCGGTTTGTCGTGGACCAGTTCTCGACCGACACAACCCGGAACGCCAACAACGTGGTGACGCGCGCGCTCGACATCACCGGCTCGACGGGCGCGTCGAACGTCGGCACAGCCACGGGCACGCCCTTCGCGACGGTGGTCGAGCGTTGGGCGCTCGCGAACTACGTTTCGGATCTGGCCGGGTTCACGACCCCGCCCGAGCTCCAATACAAGAAGTGGCGCTTCCGCGCTGACTATGTGACCATTCACGACGCGTGCGTTGCCCGGATTCCTTCGAACCCGCCGCCCTTCCCGAGCTCCTATCCTCTCATCCCGGGCGGGGGCACCGCAAGTGCCTTGAACATCAGCGGCACGATGCGTGGCGGGTCGGGCACCTATGTGATCGCCCAGCACCCGGTCGCGGCGGGGCAGTTCGCGCTGCGCTTCAGCGATCCCGCGGGCCGAGCGCTGCGCTCGTCACTCGCGCCGCGGCTCAACGTGATTCGCATTCAATAGACCAAAGACGCGAAGGGGAGACGTTGAGAATCGTGGAGGAACGACGTGAAGGAACAGCGTGGCGCTTCGCTCCACGTCTTTCCTTTACGTTTTTCCTTCACGCGGTCTCCGTGGCGTCCCTTCCCGCCCAAGCCGGAAGTGCGGTTGCGGTGCTCCCCGGCTCCGCCCGCGGGGCGGGCATGGGCGGGGCGGGCGCGGCCATCGTCGGCGACGCCGGCGCCATCTTCGCGAACCCGGCGGCGCTCGCCACCGTGCACCACCTGGCCATCGAAGCCGAATACGAATCATACCCGTCGGGGGTGACGCTCTCCACGGGCGCGCTGGCGCTGCGTGCGGGGCGATTCACGTGGGGAGTCGGTGCCGCCGCGCTGGGACCGAACTACACGTCGGCGGACCTGCTCGGCGCCTCCTCGCTCGTGCTCCGCAGCGGAATGGTGGCGCTGGGCGCGACGGCCAAGTATGCGCGCGAGACCGTGGGGGGCGCCCGCGTCGACGCCTGGGCGGGGGATGCGGGGCTCGCCATCGCCGTCTTCGATTTGATGGCGCTGGGCGTGAGCGTCCAGAACATCGGAGGCGACTTCGGTCCGGCCGCTGGTGGGTTGCATCTACCACGCCGCACGCGCGCGGGGTTTACGCTCAACTACGTCGATCCTCAAGGCACGCTGCGACTGCTCACGACACTGGAGGGCCAGTGGCCGGCGGCTGGGGCAGGAAGCGCGTTCGTCGTCCTGGGGCTCGAGGGCGGCGTGGTGGCGCGCGACATGGGGGTGCTCGGCCGCATCGGCTACGTCGGCCACTCGACGGCCACGAGCGCCTCGCCATTCACCGCCGGCGCGAGCGTGGAGCTCGGACGCTTGCATCTCGACTACGCGTACCGGGCGGACGACGCGCTCGGCGCGAGACACCGCATGGGGCTGCGATGGATGCCGTGATCGAGCGCCGCCCGCCCGACTGGCGCCGGGTGGGACGCCGCCTGCTGGCGTGGGTGCTGATCGGCGTTCCCATCCTGCTCGTGGTGGCGCTCGTGGCGAGCCCCGACGCGCGCTACCTCGTGCGGGCCGGGATCGAGGAGGCACGGATCCTCCTCAAGCGGCGCGCGATCGCGAAGCTCGTCGCCGATCCGAAGGCCGACCCGGCCTTGCGCCAGCGCCTGCAGCTCGTGCTCGCGGCCCGCGCATTTGCGGCGGATTCACTGGGCCTGCTGGTGGGCGAGACGTTCACGACCTACGTGAACGTCGGCCGGGACACCCTGGTCCTGGTGCTCTCGGCATCCCGCCGCGACCGGCTGCGCGAGTATGTCTGGCGCTTCCCCGTCGTCGGCGCGGTACCGTACAAGGGCTTCTTCGACTTCGCCGCGGCACGCCGCGCGGCCGCGGAGTTGGAGCGGGACGGGCTCGACACCTACCTCCGCCCCGCCGGCGCCTTTTCGACGCTGGGATACTTTTCGGACCCGCTGTTGTCGACCATCATGGAGCGCGACACGATGGAGCTCGCGGCCACGGTCATCCACGAGCTGGCCCACAGCACGCTCTATCTGAAGAGCCAGACGGCGTTCAACGAGAGCTTCGCGAGCTTCGTGGGGTACCGCGGGGCCCAGGCGTTCTTTCGCTCGCGGGGGGACACGCTCGACGCGAGGCGCGCCGCGGCACGCTGGCGCGACGAGCGCACCCTCGACCAGCTCTACGCCGAGCTCGCGCGCCGTCTCGACTCGGCCTACGCGGAGAGGCCCACGGGGCCGGCGCTCGATCGGACGCGCGCCACGCTGTTCGCCTGGGCCCGGGCCCAGCTCACGGGCCCGGTGGGACAGTCTCTCGAGACGTACGACTGGCGCTGGTTCGCCCGGGCGTCGCTCAACAACGCGGTGGTGATCGCCCAGCGGCTGTATCGCATGAATCTGAACCTGTTCGAGGACGTCTATGTGCACTCGCGCGCGGACCTGAAGGAAACGATCCGCACGATTCAGATCCGCGTGTTCACCCTGCCCGGGCAGGATCCGTATGAGGCGTTGTATTCGAGGGGCGGGGAGTCGGAACTCGGAACTCGGAACGCGGAACAGGCCGGCCGACCCCCTGTGCGGATGTTCCGCGTTCCCACTTCCGCGTTCCGCGTTCCGCGTTCAATTGCCCCGCAGCCGCTCCGCCTCAGCCACCCTTTGCAGCGCGATCGCATACGCGGCCGTGCGGAACGTCACACCTTTCTGCTTTGCCAGGTCGCGCACCCCCAGGTAGGCTTTCGTGATGGTCGCCTGGAGCTCGCGGTTCACCTGCTCGTGCGTCCAGCGGTACTGCTGGAGGTTCTGCGCCCATTCGTAGTAGCTGACGGTCACGCCGCCCGCGTTCGCGAGGAAATCGGGGATCACGGGAATGCCGCGCTCCTCGAGGATGAGATCGGCAATCGGCGTGGTGGGCTCGTTGGCGCCTTCCACCACCACTTTGCAGTCGATGGTTCGCGCGTTGGCCTCCTTCGTGATGACGCCACCGAGCGCGGCGGGGACGAGCCAGTCGCAGGGCACGCTCCACAGCTGCTCGTTGCTGATCGCTTTGCCGGCCGGCCATTCCGAGACGGGTTTCCGGGCGGCGGTGTGGGCCAAGAGCCCCGGGATATCGAGGCCGCGTTCGTTCACGACCCCGCCGGAAACGTCGGAGATAGCGATGACCTTGGCGCCGGCCTCCGCATGCAGCAACCGCGCGAGGTGTCCCCCGACATTGCCGAATCCTTGGATGACGACGCGGCTCCCTTTGAGCGGGACGCCGAAGTCGCGCGAGTATTCCATCATCACGTACATGATGCCTCGACCGGTCGCCTCCTCGCGTCCGAGCGAGCCGCCGAGCGAGATCGGCTTGCCCGTCACGGCGGCGGGCGTGTACCCGTGGCGGCTCGAGTACTCGTCGAGGATCCAGGCCATGACCTGCGCGTTGGTGGCGACGTCGGGCGCCGGAATGTCGCGGTAGGGCCCGAGCACGATGGAGATGCGCTGGGTGAAACGTCGGGTGAGGCGCTCCAGCTCGAGCTTCGAGAGGCGCTTCGGATCCACCGCCACGCCGCCCTTCGCGCCTCCGAACGGGATATCCATGAGCGCGGTCTTCCAGGTCATGATGGTCGCGAGGCCCAACACCTCGTCGTGGTCCGCGTCCGGGTGGTAGCGGATGCCGCCTTTGCACGGGCCCCGCGCCCCGTTGTGCTGGATGCGATAGCCGGTGAACACCTCGATCCGGCCGTCGTCCATGCGCACCGGGACTTCCACCTGGACCTCGCGAAACGGGCGCATGAGGATGCGCCGCATGTAGTCATCGAGATTGATCAGGTTGGCGGCGCGCTCGAACTGGCTGTCGACGATCGATTTTCCCGTCATCGTGCGCGCGGTCAACGGACCTCCTTGGTATAGGGGCGCAGCATGCCCGGCCCCTACTCGCGGACGAGGCGGCGATTCGCCAGGCGGCCGGCCGGATGCTGTGCTTCGGACAGCGCGTGGGGGACGTTCGCCTGGCGGGTGCGTCGCCCGGCGGCGTCGGACAGCACGCCGATCACGTCGGCGCCCGTGGTGGCTGGTTCCGGGAGGTGCTCGAGGACGAACACGAGCCCGGTCGCGTGCTCCGCCACGGCGGTCGTCAAGGTGGACCAGCCTGGGTCCGCCGGTTGCGGGCGCTGGGCCACCACCAACGGGCAGGCCGCCGGATCGAACCCGGTGCGCGTGACGAGCGGTGCCCCCAGCGCGTCCGCCATGGTGCGCCACACCGGCAGGGCGGGCCCGAGCGCGACGATCTGGCCGAACCGCCACCGCGAGTCGCGCACCAGGTCCACGAACGCGGCGGCGAGGCTTACATCGTCGGGGACCGTGGTAGCCTCGTCGGAGGCGAGCACCACGGTGCCGGTCTCGGCGAACCAGCGCTCGTCGGGAGTCAGCCCGTCCGGCCGGCGCGGGGCGTAGAACGCGTAGCGCTGGGTGGCGGCGATGTCGCGCTCCGCCGCGACGCGCTGCTCCGCGTGCTCGGCCGCCTGGGCGGCCCCCTCGTACGCCACTTCCGCCGCCTGGTAGCGCCCGGCGTCCCGCAGAATCCGTCCGCGCAGCCGCAGCGTCTCGGTGTGGGGCTCGAGGCCGAACGCCCGGTCGAGCGCGAGCAGGGCGCGGTTGCGGTCGCCCAGCCGGAACGCCGCATACCCCAGCTCGTGCCACACGAGCGCGAGGTCGGGATCGAACTCGACCGCCTGTTCCAGCGTGGCGAGGGCTTCGCGGTAGCGCGTGAGCTCGATGAGCGCCGCCCCCTTGAGCGCCAGCGAGAACGCGGAGTCGCCGAACTGCGCCCGCGCGCCCTCTGCCAGCCGCAACGCGTCCTCGCTCCGCCCCTGGCTGCGCAGCAGCTCGAAGCACTCCGCCCAGCCGGGCTTCAGGTCGGGATGCTCCGCCAGCAGCTGCCGGTAGGCCTTCTCGGCGTCGGCGACGCGCCCTTCGCGGACGAGATAGCGGGCGCGAGCCATCGCGCGCTCGCTCGGCGCGTCCGGAAACAACTCGTATGACGCGGTCGTCCGCATGGCGCGAATATACCCGCCAGGCGATGAACGGCTAGGCGACGTTCCACGTCTCTCCTTCACGCCTTTCCTCCACGCCGTTGGGGTTCTAGATTCTCCGCGCCATGGACACCGACCGTCTGCTGCGCGAGCTCTCCGATTTTTTGCGAATCCCATCCGTGTCGACGAACCCGTCCCACAACGCCGACTGCCGGGCGGCGGCGGAGTGGGTCGCCAGTGAGTTGCGTCGGCTCGGCTGTCGCGAGGTACAGTTCCTCGCGAGCGACACGCACCCGGTGGTGTGGGGCGTCGGGCCCGAAGTGCCCGGCGCGCCGACGCTGCTCATCTACGGGCATTACGATGTACAGCCGTCCGAGCCCCTGGACGAGTGGACCACGCCGCCGTTCCAGCCGACGGTGCGGGACGGCAAGCTGTTCGCTCGCGGCGCCGCGGATGACAAGGGCCAGGTGTTCTGCCTGCTCAAGGCGATCGCGGCCGCGCCGGGCCGGCCGCCCGTAAACTTCCGCTTTCTGATAGAAGGGGAGGAGGAGTACGGCAGCCGCGTCTTGTTCGAGCTGCTGCATCGCGAGCCCGAGCGCACCCGAGCCGACGCCGTGCTGATCGCCGACATGGCTTACGTCGCGCCGCGCTGGCCGGCGGTTTACACGACGCTACGCGGCCTGTGCTACGCAGAGATCAGCGTCCGCACGGCGAAGTCGGATCTGCACTCCGGCGAGTTCGGCGGTGCGGCGCCCAACGCCCACGAAGAGCTCGCCCGGCTGCTGGGCCGACTGAAGACGCCAGACGGCAAGGTCCACGTCCCGGGTCTGTACGCGCCGGTGAGGCGTCCTTCCAAAGCCGAGCTCGCGACCTGGAAGCGCCTTCCTTTCAAGGAAGGAGAGTTTCTCAAGCACCGCGTGCAGGCGAAGGCGCTAACGGGGCTGAAGTCGTATTCCGTGCTGGAGCGCCTGTGGGCGCTGCCCACCTTCGAGATCCACGGCATCACGGGCGGGTTCACCGGCGATGGCGCCAAGACCGTCATCCCCGCAGCGGCGACGGCCAAGGTCAGCCTCCGGCTCGTGCCGGACCAGAAGCTCACGGTCGTGGAACGCCAGCTCGCGGCGGCGGTCCGGCGGCTCGCACCCAAACACGTTCAGGCGAGCGTGAAGTTCTTGCACGGCGCGGACCCGGCCACGGTGAAGGTGACGCACCCGGCGTTCAAGCTGCTCGATCAGGCGTTCCGCGAGGTCGTGGGGCGGGGGACAGTACCCGCGCGCGCCGGCGGCTCGATCCCCGTGGTCCCCGCGCTCGGCAAAGGCGGCGCGCCCGTTATCCTCACCGGCATCGGCCTCCCCGACGACCGGCTGCACGCGCCCAACGAGAAGCTCGACCTGAAGCAATTGTGGGACGGGATCAAGGTGTTTCGGAGATTCTACGAGCTGTTGGGTACGTAGTCCCTCCACGTTGTCCCTTCACGCCTTACGGGTCTGTGACCCGGTGCACGCCGCCCGTGGTGGGTCGTTTCTTATATTGGTCGACCCATGCACCGCCCCCTGTACCTCCTCGGCTTCGGCTATCTCGCCATCTGCGGGGCGGTGGTGCTGCGCCACCGGGTGGGACCGTTGCGCGGTCCCGAGCACCCTCCGCTCGCCGTCAGCTTCGGTGGCTCGGCAGGGGAGTGGTTCTCGAGCATCAAGCCGTACTGCAACTCCGTAGAGGTCGAGCTCGCCCAGCGGCAGCACCCCGCCCCGGCGACCCTCGGCGGCCAGGGGTACGGCGCCGCCTGCTACGCGCTCGGCGGCAAGATCGACCTGGCGCGCGCGACGCTCGACCGCCTGCCGGCTGCCGAGCGGGCCCAGGCCGCCGCCATCGTCTTCGGCGTCGGTCATCCGGTGGCGGACGCGGGTGACGATCGCTCGGCCGGCCCGATCATGGAGCTCGTGCTCGATTACATCCCGAGCCACTACATGGCACTGTACCACGCGGGGATGTCCGAGTATGCCCTGGAGCAGCCGGCGCTCGCGCGGAAGCACCTGAAGGCCTTCCTGTCCTACTACCACGAGAATGACGGCTGGACGCAGAACGCGCGGGATGTGCTCGCGCGTCTTCGTTAGCCAAGAGCGCGCGATGGTGGCCGAGCCGACCTATCTCGCTCCGGGCGTCGTCCTGCAGGACCGCTACGAGATCGCGGATGAGATCGGCCGCGGCGGCTTCTCGATCGTGTATCGCGCGCGTGACCGTCGCGTCGGTGCCGACGTGGCGATCAAGCTGCTGGTGCCCCCGCCCGCCGCTGCGCGGCTCGCGCGCGAGCGGCTGCGCCGCGAGGTCCAGGTGGTGCGGCAGCTCAGCCACCCGAACATCGTCGCCGTGTACGACGTCGTCGATGACGGACCGTGGAGTTTTGTCGTGATGGAGTACGTCCCGGGCCCCGACCTCGCCGTGCGCGTGCGACAGCGCGGGCCGCTCGACCCCGACGCCGTGGCACGCCTCGGGCGTGAGATCACCGCGGCGCTCGCCGCCGCCCACCGCCACGGCATCCTCCATCGCGACGTCAAGCCGCAGAACATCCTGCTCGCGCCCGACGGCAGGGCACGGCTCACCGACTTCGGCTCGGCACGGCTGTCCGGGCAGGAGACCGTGACCCAGACCGGCGGTCTCGTCGGCACGGCCGACTATGCGGCGCCGGAGCAGCTCGCCGGCGGGCGCGGCGACGCGCGGGCCGACGAATACGCACTCGGCGTGACGCTGTACTATGCGCTCACGGGCGAGCTCCCGGCGCGGGCCTCTTTCCGCGGCGCCGGCGCCGGCCGCGACGGCCACCATCCCCGGCGCCGGCGTCCGGAGGTCCCTGGTTGGCTCGACGACGTCGTGGGGCGGGCCACGATGCCCGATCCCGACGATCGGTTTCCCGCGATCGCGCTCGTCGCCGACGCGCTCGAGCGTGGCGAGGATGGCGTCGACGGGAGGGCGGGCGGGGCGGGGGGGGCGGCGGCTCCGGCATCCGCAGATAGGGCACGCTGTGTCCTGTGCCGGACACCCGAGCCCTTCGGCATCGGCGTGTGTCCGCGTTGTGCACGCCGTGCCGCCGGCGGGGACGACGTGCTCGTATTCCTCGAGTGGACCACGCCGGGACCGGCGCGGCGCGCGGTGCGAGAGGCGCTGGAGGAGCGGATTGGGACCGGAGTGTCGGCGGCCACCCGCGACTCGGCCGCCGGCGGGGAACGCCCGCTGCTCCGCGTCCCTGCCGAGGCGGGCGCCCGCGTGGTCGAGCTGCTCGAGGCGCAGGGCCTGCCGGCCCGGACGGAGTCTCGCACCGGCTCGTGGCGGGCCCAGGTGCCGTCGCCGATCGTGGTGCTCGCCGGCGTCGTCGCCGCGGTCGGCGCCGTCGCCGGGCTCGCCGCCGCCGCTCCCGTTCTCCTGGTCACGAGTCCTGCGGTTGCCGTAGGCCTGGTGACGCTCGCCGCCGCCCTTCGTCGGGCGCCCGTGTGGAACCCGTGGTCCACCCGGCCCTCGACGCTGCCAGCGGGCGCTGAGCGCGCGGCGGTACGCGCGCTCGCGGCGTTGCCGGCAGGAGCCGCCCGCGCCCTGCTGACCGATCTGCTGCGCCGCGCCGGCGCGGTCACGACCACCGGAGAGGGAGCCAGCCGACTCGATCAGCTGGTGATCGCGGCGTGCGATGCCGCGCGGGATCTTGCCGCGCTCGAGCAACATCTCGGCGCGTTCGATGCGCGGCGCGATCGCTTGGCGGACGCGCCGCCGGGGTGGCTCGATGCGCTCAGCCGTTGCGAGCGCGGCCGCGATCTCCTGACGCAGCGGTTGCTCGAGGCGAGCGCTGCGCTGAGCAGTTGGCAGGCGGGTGCCGCGCAGGTGGACGGGTCGGAACGGCTCGCTGAGCTCGTGCGAGACCTCGGTGAGGAAGGCCGCCGACAGGAGGCGGCGGCGCGCGAAGTCGCGGAGCTCCTGGCCTAAAAGCGGGAGGCCGTGAGGGTCACGTCGGCGCCGGCCCAGGCTCGCGCAAAGCGGGCGTCCGCGTCCGCCGCCTCGGCGCTCTTCCCCTGGGCGCGCAGCGCCTGAGCGAGTCCTAACAGCGACCAGCCGTTTTCCGGGAATCGCTTGAGGTCCTCACGATACAGCCGCTCGGCCTCCACCGCGCGGCCCGCCCGGAGCAGCACCGCGCCCAGCGAGTGGCGGATCGGGTAATACCAATCGGGCGGCTCGGTGTAAACCTGGTCATCTTCGATCTTCATCGCTGCACGGAAGCGCGCGATGCCCTCGTCGAGGGCGCCTCGCCGTGCCGCGATCTCGCCCGCAAGCGCGTGAGTCGCGATCCGCAGATTCGTGCGCGGGGTCGTCCACCCGGCGGAGGCGTACCCGCGCGTGGCGGTGGCAGCGATCCGCTTCAGCGTGTCGAGGGCCGCCTGCGCTTCGGCGAAGCGGCGAGTCGCGGCCAACGCGACCCCACGTGCGTACTGCGCCATGGCCCGCGAGTACGCGAGGTCCGCCGGTGGGAGCGGCATGGCGAGCAACTCGTCCCAGCGGCCGAACGTCACGAGCGTGAGGTAGGTGTAGTGCAGATACGGCTCGAGCAGCGGCACCCGCTTCGCGACCGCCACCGGCGTGGTCGCCGCGGTCCGCTTCGCGGCCTCGATGGCCAGGGCGCTCCTCCCGGCGAGCATCGCGGCGAACGCCATGAAATGGTGGTTGTGGGGGTAGTAGGCGAGCGGGTACAGGCCCTGCGGCTTCTGCCCCTCGATGAAGACTTGATCCGCGTGCACCGCGCGCTCGTTGGCGACGATCGCGTCGGCATAGCGTCCCACGCGGATGTAGATGTGGGCGGGCATGTGGACGAGGTGTCCCGCGCCCGGCATCAGTGCCGCGAGCCGCTCCGCGCACGGCACGCCTTTCTCTGGCGCCACGGCCTCGACGGCGTGGATGTAGTAGTGGCATGCCCCTGGGTGCCGCGGGTCGGATCGCAGCACGCGTTCCAGCTGGCCCACGATCTCGGAAGTCCCGGGATAGGGCTCCCCCGTCTTCTTGTCCCAGTAGTTCCACGGACGCTTATCCATCAGCGCCTCGGCGTACAGCGTCGCGGCGTCGAGGTCGTCGGGATACCGCCGCACGACGTCGCCCATGCTCGCCGCGTAGGCCGAGTCGAGCGCCGCGCGAGCGGCGGGCCGGAACGGAGGGGCCGCGTAGCGGTGCGCCAGCGCGGCGATGTAGGCTCGCTCCCGGGGGCTCCCGTGCCGCACGCGCGAGAGCGCCTGGCGCAGCGCCGTGTATGCCGCAATCCCTGCGGCCGAGTCCATCTCGGCGTTTACGTGTGGGCCGTACGCGTATGCGATGCCCCAATAGCACATGGCGCAGCTCGAGTCCAGCTGCGCGGCACGGGTGAACGAGCGGATCGCCTCCCCGTGGTTGAAACCGTACAGCAATCGCATGCCCTGGTCGAAGTACCGCTGGGTGAGGCCGACGTGGGTCGTGATCGCGACATGATGGTCCCCCAAGTCGGTATAGAGCGGAACCGTGTCACGGGGCGGGCCGGCGAGCGCTGCCATCGCGAGTAGGGGATGCATGTACATTGGGGACCTCCGCTAGACGCGCTTCTTGCTGAGACTCCGGAGCCGGTTGATGTCGTGTTGCGTAAGCCCCCGTCCTCCATACCGCTCTTCCTTCCAGGGGTCGCCCCGCATGTGGTAGCCGTTCTGCTCCCAGAACCCGGGAACGTCCTGGTCGACCAGCGTGAAACCCCGTACCCACTTCGCGCTCTTCCAGAAATACAGGTGCGGCACCAGCAGCCGAGCGGGCCCGCCGTGCTCTGGCGTGAGCCACTCACCGTTCCACCGGAACGCGATCAGATTCGCCGGAAGGTCCAAATCGGCGAGCGGCAGATTGGTGGTGAACCCCTGCTCGGCACTCACGAGACAGTACTGCGCGTCGGGCTTCACCCCGGCGCGTTCCAGCAGCAGCTGCACCGCCACGCCCTCAAACGTGTTGTCGAGTCGGCTCCACCGCGTGACGCAATGGATGTCGCAGTGCACGGTCTTGCGCGGCAGCTGCAGCAGCTCGTCGTAGGTCAGGGTGAATGGTCGGTCCACCAACCCGGAGACCTCGAAGGTCCACGTGCTCGTATCGACCTTCGGCACGTCGCCGTAGTGGAGCACCGGCCACTTGCTCGTCTGGACTTGGCCTGGTGGTAACCTCTCAGAGGCGTCACGGGGAGTCGTCACGGAAAGGCGTCGCGGAGGAGCGTGGCGTTAATCCGCCGCCGCGCCCGCTGGACGTATCTCCGTGACGACTGTCCGTGACGTCGTCACCTCGACGTGGAAGGCGCCTGCGAACCCATGAACGACCGCCGCAACGGTGGCATCCCAGAGCCCCGTTTCCCCTTTCCCCTTTCCCCTTTCCCGTTCTATCGACGTCATCTCGACTCCGGCGATTCCGCAGGGAACGATCCGCTCGAACTCGGTGAGGTCCGTCATGACGTTCAGCGCGAACCCCTGCCACGTGACCCATTGCTTCACGTGAATCCCGATGCTCGCGATCTTCCGGCTGCCCCCCCTGGTCCACACGCCGGTGTAACCCGGGTTCCGCTCGGCGGGAATGCCCAGGCCGGCGAGCGCGTCGATCAACGCCTCCTCCAGGGTGCGGAGATACCAGTGGAGATCCGGCTTGTGACGGGACAGGTCGATGATCGGGTAGCCGACCAGCTGACCCGGCCCGTGGAAGGTCACGTCGCCGCCGCGCTCGATCTCGAAGATCTCGACGCCGTCGCGGTTGATGAGGTGGTCCGAGTGAGCGTTGCGGCCCAACGTCACCACCGCGGGATGCTCGAGCAGGAGAAGCACGTCGTTCGCTAGGCGGCCGTCGATCCGCGCCTGGGCGAGGGAGCGCTGCCACTCGAGCGCTTCGGCGTACGGCACGGCGCCGGCCTGCACGACCTCGAGCAGACGCATGGTTACGACCCGTCCCCCATGGCCCCGCCTCCGTCCACCCCCGCCGTCGCACCCGCGATGGCCCAGCGACTCGCGGCTGTGCCGACTATGGCGCTCAGCACACCCCAGGCGATCAGCCCGGGGAACCCGAGCAGACGGTCCGCGACGGCGGCGAGGAATCCCACGAGCAGCGCCCCCACGGCGGCGAGTACGCCGATCACGCCGCTCTGCCACAGGTTCTCCAGCGGCCGGCTGCGGCGCCAGCCGAACGCGCCGGCCACGGCGATGCCCGCGAGCAGACCTGCGAGCAGGGGGTCGCCCGCCGCCTCGCGGTAATGGTCGGGGTCCAGCCGGCCCTGCAGCAGCTTCACGACCAGCTGCGCGAGCGTGATCGTCGTCCCTCCGAGCCCCGCCCCGCAGGCGAGGGCGCCGAGCCCGATAGCGAGGGGGTCTCTTCGGACCTCGGTCACATGTCCACGACCCGGCCGAGCGAATCGAGCGCGGCTTGGGCCACCGCCTCGGACATAGTCGGGTGTGCGTGAATCGCCAGCTCGACCTCTTCCACGGTGTATTCGTTCTCGCGCGCCACCGCCAGCTCGTGGATGATCTCGGACGCGTGCCCGCCCACGATGTGGGCGCCCAAAATCTCGCCGTACTTCTTATCGCGCAGGATCTTGACGAACCCCTCGGTCTCGCCCGTTCCACGCGCCCGGCCGTTCGCCGAGAACGGAAATTTTCCCGCTACGTAGTCGAGCTTCCGCTCCTTGCACTGGTCTTCGGTGAGCCCGATGCTGGCCACCTCAGGGTGGCAGTACGTCACGCTGGGCACGTTGTCGTACCGGATGGCGTGAGGCTTCTTGCCCGCGATGATCTCGGTGACAGTCACGCCCTCCCGCATTCCCTTGTGGGCGAGCATCGGCGGCCCGGCCACGTCGCCGATCGCGTAGTAGCCCGGCGCCGTGGTCTGCAGGCTTTGATCGACCTTGATGAAGCCGCGGTCGGTCACTTGCACCCCGCATTCCGCGAGGCCGATGTTCTCGGTGTTCACCGCGCGGCCCGCGGCCATCAGCACGGTCGCGACCTCGATCTTCTGCGTCGCGCCGTTCGCTTCGACCTCGAGGGTCATCTTGTCTTTCCCCGGTGTGCCCTTCTTCACCTTGGCCGCGGGGATCACCTCGATACCCCGCTTCTTGTAGCTCTTCGCGAGGGCGTCCGAAGCCTCGGGGTCCTCGAGCGGCAGGATGCGGGGGAGCGCTTCGATCAGCATCACCTTGGTGCCGAAGGCGTGAAAGATGTCGGCGAACTCCATCCCCACGGCTCCTGCGCCGATGATCGCCATGGACGCGGGAGCCTTCTCGAGGAACAGCGCCTCATCGGACGAAATCACCGTCGTCTTGTTGATCTCCAGCCCGATCTGCGGCAGGCCCTTTACGCGCGATCCGGTCGCGATCAGCACCGCCTTCTTCGCCTCGTACGTGTCGCTCCCGACCTTCACCTTGCGGCCGGGCTGGAGCACCCCGGCGCCCTTCACGACCGTAACCTTGTTCTTCTTCATTAGGAACTCGACGCCCTTCGAGTTCTGGTCGCTCACTCGACGCGAGCGCTGCATGGCGACGCCGTAGTCGGTCTTCACAGCACCGGCCTCGACGCCGAACTCCTTGGCCTCACGCAGCAGGCTCGCGATGTAGGCCGAGTGGAGCAGCGCTTTGGTGGGGATGCAGCCGATGTTCACGCACACCCCGCCGAGCTTCTCCTTCTCGATCACCGCGGTGCTCATGCCGAGCTGGGCGGAACGGATCGCGGCGACGTAGCCGGCGGGCCCCCCGCCCAGGATAATGACGTCAAATTGGTTGGCCAACGGACCCCTCCCCTAACGCGGAAGTCGGAACGTGGAACGCGGAACAGGCGGGCCGACGCACGTGCGGCTGTTCCGCTTTCGGCCTTCCGCGTTCCGCGTTCACAAGAGCATCGCTAGCGGATTTTCCAACATCTGCTTCAGGGTGCGCAGGAACGCCGCCCCCGTCGCGCCGTCGATCACCCGGTGGTCGCAGCTCATCGTGATCCGCATGCGGCGCCGTGCCGTGAGCTGCCCCTCCACGACCACCGGCTTCTCAACGATCGAGCCGACGGCGATGATCCCGGCTTCCGGAGGATTGATCACCGCGGTGAACTGGTCGATGTCGAACATCCCCAGATTCGAGACGGAGAACGTCGCCCCCGTGTACTCGTTCGGCTGTAGCCGACGGTTGCGCGCCCGCTCGGCCAGCTCCTTCGCTTCCCCGCCGATGCCGGCGAGCGATTTGAGATCGGCGTTTCTGATCACCGGCGTAATGAGCCCGTCTTCCACCGCCACGGCCATGCCAATGTGAACCTCGTTCCAGTAGCGAATGTGGTCCTCCTGGAACCAGGCGTTGCAGGCGCGGTGCTGCGTGAGGGCGTGCGCGGTCGCCTTGATGATGATGTCGTTGAAGGACACTTTGCCCTGGTCCCCGAGCTGCTTGTTCAGGGCGTCGCGCGCCTCGCTTGCCCGCTCCATGTCCACTTCGATGGTGAGAAAGAAGTGGGGGATGGGGCCGAGGGAAGTCGCCAGCCGCTTCGCGATGGTCTTGCGGATCTGGGTGAGCGGGACGTCCTCGTACGCCGCCCCGCCCCGCGTCACCACGGGGGAGCGGGGAGCGGGGAGCGGTACCTCCCGCTGTGGGGCGGGCTGCGCGGCAACGGGACGAGCCTCCGCCGGGACCCCTCCCCCCGCCGATTCGAGGTCGCGCTTGGTGACCCGGCCGCCCGGACCCGTGCCGGTCACCAGCTTGAGATCGACGCCCGCTTCCTTTGCGATGCGACGCGCCAACGGCGATGCTTTGACCCGGGTGGCGTCCGCCGGCGTTGCGGCGGAGGGAGCCGCTCCCCGCTCCCCGCCGCCCGGGGCCGGCGCCGGCGCCGGCTTGGGAGCGGACGCCGGTGCCGCACCGACTGCTTCCCCCGGCGCCGCGATGACCGCGACGACGCTCCCGACCGCGACGGTCTGCCCCTCGGCGGCGGTGATCTGGCGCAGCACGCCGTCCGCGCGCGCCACCAGGTCCATCACGGCCTTGTCGGTTTCGACCTCGGCCAGTGTCTCGCCCGTCTTCACGGGGTCTCCGTCCCGCTTGTGCCACTTCACCACGCGCCCTTCCTCCATGGTGGGAGAGAGCGCTTCCATGTAGACGTTGGTGGCCACGGGGATCAGTCGAGGTAGAGGACGCGGCGTGCCGCGGCGACGACGCGGTCGGGGGAGGGCTTCGCCAGCCGCTCGAGCTGCTTGTTGTAGGGCATCGGGACGTCGGCCTGGGTAACCCGTAGCACCGGCGCGTCCAGCTGGTCGAAGGCCTCGCGCTGGATCACATCCACGACCTGGGCGCCGATGCCGGCGTGGGGCCAGCCTTCCTCGATCACGACCGCGCGGTTGGTCCGCGCGACCGAGCCGAGGATTGCCTCCTCGTCGAGCGGGCGCAGCGAGCGCAGGTCGAGCACTTCGGCCGACACGCCCTCCTGCTCGGCCAGCTGCTCGGCTGCTTTGAGCGCTACCGCGACGGTCTTCGAGTGGCAGACGAACGTGACATCTCGCCCCGGCCGCTTTATGTCCGCCCGGCCGATCGGGACGACGTGCTCCCCTTCCGGTACCTCGCCCTTGAGGTTGTACAGCATCTCGCCTTCGAGCACGATCACCGGGTTGTTGTCCCGGATCGCCGACTTCAGAAGGCCCTTCGCGTCCGCCGGGGTCGCGGGCGCCACGACCTTGAGACCCGGGATGTGTGACAGCCAGGAGTCCCATGCCTGCGAGTGCTGCGCCCCGAGCTGCAGCGCCGCGCCGTTCGGGCCGCGAAACACGATCGGGATGGGGATCTGGCCGGCCGACTCGTACAGGATCTTCGAGGCCGAGTTGACGATCTGATCGAGCGCCAGCACGGCGAAATTCCACGTCATGAACTCGATCACCGGGCGCAGGCCCCCCATGGCGGCGCCTACACCGATGCCGGCGAACCCCAGCTCGGCGATCGGCGTGTCCACGATCCGCATCGGCCCGAACTCCTCCAGCAGGCCGCGGCTCACTTTGTACGCGCCCTGGTAGACCCCGACTTCCTCACCCATGAGAAACACGTTGGGGTCGCGCTGCATCTCCTCGCGCAGCGCCTGGTTGAGGGCGTCGCGGTAGGTGAGTGTCGCCATCAATCGGCGAGCACGTGGGTGGTGAGCTCGGCGACGTCGGGATCAGGGCTCTGATCGGCAAAGCGCACTGCTTCCTCGGCCTCCGCGCGCGCCTCGGCATCGAGGGCATCGAGCCCCCCCTCATCCAGGGCGCCCTCCTCCTTGAGCTTCCCGGCGAGCTGCGAGATCGGATCGCGCTTGCGCTGCTCTTCTACTTCCTCTTTGGTGCGGTACACGCCGTGCAGCGGGTCGGACATCGAATGGCCCATGAAACGGTAGGTCCGCACCTCGAGCAGGGTCGGGCGGCCGCCCTTGCGCGCGCGCTCCGCGGCGCGCCGGGTCGCCTCGTGCACCGCCAGCACG
>Ga0209161_10001030_pt1 | contig 22891 bp, 32 predicted proteins | sample GraSoiAngelo_155_FD_186169 | JGI IMG/M metagenome (GOLD analysis project Ga0209161, IMG submission 186169) | Grasslands soil microbial communities from the Angelo Coastal Reserve, California, USA - 14_1009_13_30cm (SPAdes) (version 2) | ecosystem: Environmental > Terrestrial > Soil > Grasslands... | reverse complement strand
TGCTAATATGGGCGCCGAGTTTCACGCTCTCGCATGTCGTGGCGAATGGGCTCGCATACCGATACCATCCGCTGTACGCGTGGCGGCTCCCCAAAAGGCACGAGGGTCCATCTTGGGACGTGCTGACTACGCCGACGGAGTGCGGGAACTGGTGGAGACATCGCTGCACGAAGCCGCTGCGATTGATGGAGGAAGTGTGCGGGATTGCCCCGCCAGGTGGTGTGGTGCTCGACCCTTTCGCTGGCAGCGGGACCACGTTGCTCGCGGCGAGGAATCGCGGGCGGCACTTCCTAGGCTTCGAGAGTGACCCGCAGCATTGCGAGGTGATTAGAGATCGCCTGTTATGCCGCCCACTCAAATGCAGTTTTATCGGCGACCAGAGCGCATCGGCCTCGCTGGAGGCAAATGCAGTCCGATGATTGTCTCGCCAAGTGCGCGCAGGATGAATCCCAGCAATTGCCGCCATGGATCGCCTCCGCGTGTTCGTCAGTTGTAGGCCAGCGGTTCGGACGGGCAGAGCAGGTGCCAGCACTCGTTGCAGCACCCAGGGGACAAGAAGAGCTCCCGCTCGGCCGCTGTCAGATACGGCCTGCCGTCGCGGTCGACGAATGCGTGTTGCACAAATACCGTGTGCCGCTCGAGGTCGTCTGAATCCACCCGCAGCGCCGTCCACTTCTGGCAGACGCAGCACTGCAATGTTATGAGTTTTAGTTTTTGGCCGAGCATGCCCATCCCCTTTGGCTAGAGCTGGGCATCAGGAAGGAGCTGAGAAAAGCGCAACAGGCCGCACAGATCATCGTGCGGCTTTTCTCGTGCTGCTTGTTTCTGAATCGCAACCACAAACCCCGCAGTTGACGACAAGAGAATGTCGCTACCTAGTTTCGTTGTTTGGAGAAACCCGTTTCAGGAGCGGCATTGGCTGGAACTCCAACCAGAGGGAATGCATCCACAAAGCCAGGATGATTCAGGATTCGAAAAACCCTCCTCCGGTGCCTTCTGCAAGTCGCAGATTCCGTGACTCCGATTTTCGTGGTCGAAACGTTCGATAAACAGATATTTTTCGTACGCTCTCCGTTTCAAGCCATCGCCGGGTTATGGCAACCTGGGCTCCGCTACGGTACCGTGCATCTCCTCTTTTGCAACCAAATGAGTTTCAGACCAGGGGTTCGCGGTCCGCGGTCCAGCCGCTCCGTGTCGATTTGACTTCCCTGTAACCCGTAAAACGTTATGTCGGATTCCTTCGCTCGGTCGTGTGCCACAATCCGAGTTGTGAGCACGAGAACAGTCAATGAACCAGGCACTGTAATCGTGATAGATCCCGTACCAGTAGTTGCTGTGGCCGGTCCGACAGTCGCCGTAAGTGGTATGAATGTACCTGCGCTAAGAAGACCGCACACGATTCGAATTGCTGCTGGAATTGCTATGGCCGCGACCGAGAATCCGGTTGCCGCGGCCGCAATATCTGCGCTCGACATTGCGGCGGTCGGGAGAGTAATCGCGGTCGCGGCTGCTGGCGAGGGTGGGAGCGCGTTGACGAGGCCAGAGCGCAGGAAATCTCCCCCAATAGCGGGTTCAGTGAGGATCATTGCCGAGCTTCCGGCCGGTGGAACCCCCGCCGAGGTGAATGACAAGGTGAGATTGGAAGATGTTGCTGTATCCAACGGCGTGGCTGTGCTGCCGCTGGGGGGCGGCGGAGAAAATATCCTTCCCGTCAGCGACGGCAAAGCCGCACTGTAGAAACCACCATCATCAAGTAACGGCGAAATCGACAGGGTATACGGCATATTTTTGCTCCGATAGCCTTAACTCGTCTGCGGCAGTCATTCCATACTGCTCCCTCTGGACGCGGCGAATAGCCAAGTGTCACGCGGCTGGATCGATCAAGTTCTCCGCCGATGCAGATTCCTCTGTCAAGACTCGCACTCGTCGACGTTTTGTCAGGAAATCGAATCCCCACTGCAGCAGCACAAAGAGACGATTGGCAAATCCGATGAGAAAGTAAATATGCACGCCTGCCCAGAGGACCCACCCTGCAAAACCTGCAAACCGGATGAAGCGCAAGTCGGCGACCGCGTATGTTCGGCCAACGATCGCGAGATCACCTTTATCCCAATACCAGAAAGGTTCCGGTTGTTGACGCCCTTCCACACGGCGCCGAATGACGTCCGCAACGTACTTACCTTCTTGTATAGCAGGTTGAGCTACTCCAGGCATCAGCATCGGCGATCGGGATCTGATCCCAAGTAAATTTCGAACCGGAGCAACGAGATGAGCGGTGTCGCCAATTACAAAAATTTCCGGATGATCTCGTACGGACAAATCAGGTTGCACCATGACCTTTCCGAACTTGTCGGTTTCCGCACCTAACCACCGTCCCGCCGGAGATGCAACCACACCAGCTCCCCAGAGTACAGTGCCGGCCGAAACTCTCTGTCCCCCGACGACAATTCCCTCCGAATCCACACTTGTGACACGAGCGTTGGTGAAAACCTCGACGCCTAAGCTCTCCAAGTGCCGTTGCGCTTTGAGGGAAAGGACCTCGGGATATGTGGGCAGAACGCGAGGTGCAGCTTCATAGAGAAGAATCCGAGCTGTTCTGGGATCTATATGGCGAAAGTCGTGCGCCAAGGCCATGCGCGACATTTCGGCGAGCGTGCCGGCCATCTCAACGCCGACCGTCCCGGCACCCACGAGTGCAAACGTTAGCAGGCGGTGAACTTCTTCAGTCGGGAACTCTTGCCGCGCTTCGGGTGTCGAAGCTATTGTTTCAGCCCGCTCGAACGCAAGCAGGATTTTGCTGCGAATTACATCGGCATCATCGAGTGATTCGAGGCCTGGTGCGAACCGACGCCATTCGTCGTGCCCAAAATAGTTGTACTCGATACCAGTTGCCAGAATGAGGAAGTCATATGCTAAGTCTCTGTGCTTCAGATGAACGAAACGTTGCTTCGGGCTGATGCCCACGACTTCATCGAGCAACACGTCGGTATTTTCTTGATGACTGAGGATTGAACGCAGTGGCCCGGAAATCTCATCGTCCGAAAGCAATCCCGTCGCAACCTGGTACAACATCGGGCGAAAAAGATGATAGTTCCGTTTATCAATCAGCGTCACGCGAACCGCAGCACGGCGTAGGGCACGAGCCGCAGAGAGTCCCCCGAAGCCACCACCGACGATGATCACATGCGGCGCCATCAACTGGGCCCCACTGACTCGAACACCTGATGGGATGAGATGTGACATTGCTTGGATTCCCTAACCTGCAGCGATTTTTCAAAAGCGTTCTGCGACGACCGCGCTGGCCGGCCGAGCTAGACCGGAATGTCACTCGGCGGTCGCCAGTTTGTCGGTTCCAGCGTGGAGCGCGACCGATGCGTGCCCGATATCCTCATTCTTGCCTCTTCTGCTCGCGATGCTATCTGTTCGAACGGCAGGTCGGGATTGACGCCACGCTCCGTGGCGCGAGCTGAACGCCGTTATTGTTGGCCCTCGTTCTATTCTCCTTTCGATACGCGGGTCCGGTATCAGCCACATCACCGCAGGGGCCGTTCGCCAGCTTCCTTCAAGTACTCCGGCCAGTGATTCCGTATGCTGTCAATCGCTTTCAATACGTCAGGCTTAAGAGGACGATTTTGGATCGCGTTCCTCTGGTCAAAGCTTTTTGGGACTTGCGTTCTATGCAGCCTTCCGAATGGGCCCGCCTTTAGCGACCTCACGGCACACAGTGGCACAACGCGCGCAGGCTTCCGCACATCTACGCATTGTCTCCACATGTTTGTGCTGCCCGCACTCTGCAGCGCAGGCTTCGCAAATATCCGCACAAACACTGCAAAGCTCGTGGGCAAACTGCGAATTGGACGAAAGCAAACTCGCGCAAACGGAGCACACCGGCGCGCACTCGTGGCACAAACGAATCGATCCCGCCATTCTGGAAGGATCATTGAGGGCCTCGTCGACGCAGGCTGAGCACCAGTGCAGGCATTGGAGGCATGCTTCAATAGCTCGATCTATGAGCGTATTAGGGGCAGTGTTGGCCATGAAAATCTCTCCTTTCGAGCGTCACGTCTAACGGTCTTTCAAGAGCTTGTCGGCAGCCGAGTCGCGTTGGTGTGCCGATACAGCAACCGGTGACAAGCGCTCATTAGCGTACCTATCCAGAGCTCCAGAATCATCCGGCGTTCATGACTAGGTACGCCATGCCACGTGCGTCAAGGACCACTTGCTGTCGCACATTTGCAAACCGAAGCAGGATGTGCTCGCAAACGCAGCAGCGCGCTACAACGCCTGGGCATTGCATGTACAAATGGGCCTCTGCGAACCGTCGAATCGCGCCACAGTGAGCGCACTTTCCCTCGGCGGTCGTAACATCGATAGCGAATATCTTGCTCAACTCCCCGGCAGCCGCGTTGCCGTCGAGATAGTTCATTTGTGCACTCATTTCCGTCCTCCTGTGGGGCCGAAACGCTCGGTCTTGATCTTGTCTGGGCCATTGCCGCCGGCACTGAGGAAACCCGCAACGCTTTCTACGAACGGCGTTGGACCGCAAACGTAGCAAGTGGGAACAAGTTTGGAAGGCCACGCAGCTTCGGCGATCAGCCAAGCGTCTATGCGGCTCGGCGGTCGCGGCGAATCCTTGGGCGTGGCTCGCGTGTATGCGTAGGTAATAGTCAGTGAACGGCCATTCTCAGATCGCTTCCGTAGCTCGTCGTAGTAGAAGACAACTCCCGGTTCGCGCACGGAGTACAGCAAACGGAATGGCGCAGCGCTTTTCGCCGACCCATGCGAGCGAATCATGGCCATTAGCGGTACGATGCCGGACCCGCCTCCTATCAGCTGGATTGGCTCAGGTTGCTCGGGACGCCACACAAACCATCCACCGATCGGACCGCGCAACTCCAAACGATCGCCGACTGCGACTTGCTGAGTGAGGTAAGGGGAGACCTCGCCGTTTGGCAACCGTTCGACGGTTATTTCCAAACGTTTTGCAGAGTTTGGCGCTGAGGCTATGGAGTATGACCTGACCGCAGAGTATCCATCCTCCGCCGTCAAACGCACATCGACGTGCTGACCAGCGAGGTGGCCTGGCCAATCAGGAACTTCGAGTGTGATAGTTCGCGCGGTTGCTGTTTCATCGCGAAGTGCAGCCACCGTTCCGATACGCCACATCAGTCACCCTGATACCGCTGCTCACGCCATGGGTCGCCATAGTTGTGGTAACCAAGGCTTTCCCAAAAGCCAGGTTGATCCTCGTCCATCAGCGTAATACCCATTACCCATTTGGCGCTCTTCCATAAATAAAGATGAGGGACAAGAAGTCTAGCCGGGCCGCCGTGTTCGGGAGCAAGATCATCGTCGTCAAATCGAAACGCGATCCACGCCTGCTTGTCCATGAGATCTTCCAGAGGAAGATTTGTGGTGTAGCCACCGTACGAATGCACGAGAGTATGGGAGGCGTCGGTTTTGATGTCGACAAACATCGTATCCAGGGAAACACCTTCCCAATGTGTTCCGAGTTTCGACCATCGCGTTACGCAATGAATGTCGACCGTAATCGTTTCGGCAGGCAACTTGCGAAATGCCTTCCAATCCCATCTGCGCAGAACATCTGTGCCCTCGTTGATCGTGAATTCCCACTGGTCAAGCGGCACGCGCGGCGTCGGCCCCGCGGACAAAACTGGAAAGTCAGTCGTGGGGTATTGCCCAGGCGGTAACGTTACATCCGAGGGGGTGCGTCGACCAGAAAAGCCTCGTGAGGTGATGGCCATGGGAAATTCTCCTTAATTCAAAGCTTATGGCTGGTATCCGTCCTCCTGCCATTTGGTGAACAGCGCGAGCTGGTCCGCTGTCCAATAAGGTCCTCCCGGTGGCATGGACGGCGGTTCACCATTGTGCGCTGATAGGTTCGCCAACACTTGGTCCGCGTTGTCCGGATTCGACATGTAGACATAATTGTCCAGCTCTACGTCAAACCGCTTCATGTGCGAAATATCGATGTCGCGAAACAACGGCTTGATATCGGCCGCGAAGGAAACTTTCGGCATGCGTTCTCCTCACCATTTCCACTGACTTGGAGGTTAGTTCGGGCGCGGCCAGCCAGCCAGGAATAGCTCAAAAATACCCGCCAGCCGCGCCGGAAAAATGTGTCGACGTTTGGGCCTGCTCCAGATGTCCTGGCGTCCCCAGAACTCTGTCGGTGATCCCAGTTGCTTTGCAAGCGTTCGAGCAAGATGCTAGGCAGCTACAGGCATTGTTGCCGCTTCTGTGCTCGCGCTGATCGCGCCGTTAAGACCGTTCGGGAAAAAGCCTCCTTGTTTCGCTCCTGCCTTCCCCCCAAACGCGAGGTAAAGCACCTGTCCAGCCGTCCTAGTCGCGATCAGCCCATCGCTGACCTTAACGGAGAGAACCTGCTTTGCCTGTCCGCTGGGCGGAGGGATCAAGTCCACGCCGTCCAAAGCTGTCGTCGGTATCTTCAATCGCGCAATTTGTGTTCGTATAGTGGCAGCATGCTCCGCCTCAGCCCCCAAAAGGCATGCCGCCGCTGTAATGATGTCCGGAGTTTTAAGAAAACCGGCCGCGCCCGAGTACGCCGTCACGCCGATGTCTTCCAAGATGCGTGCTGCTCGAAGGAAATCGTTCTGATTACCGAAGCCGAACCCAAGAGCTCCCAAGTCGATGTTGGGCATGGCACATGCAGACGAGCCCAGGGCACCCCGTAACAGAACTACGTGGGCGCGCTCGTCCGCTCCGATCTGTGTTGCGATATCGCGAAGAACAGATTCACTGTCGGAGAAGGTGACCTGTTTGCCTCCAACGGTCGTGCCTCCTGTCGTTGGATTCGATCCACTCACCTGCCCTTTGGTCCCAATGCCGAAGCTCGTGATCGACTTGCCGGTGGTGGCGTATGTGTAGAACTCAGCCTCCAGATATTCCAGGTTGAGCGCGAAGTTCAAAATGTCTTGCTCGTGGATTTTTTCAGGCATGGAAGTCCTCCAATATCAGGTTGGTCGTCTCCTGGCTTTCGTTCGGGAGGCCTGCCCCCATTCACAAAGCTCCCGTTCGCGTTTGTCGTTCTGATTGTGTGCTGTGTAGCTCCTAAGTAATCGCGCTGCAGAGCAGGGTCTTGTTGCCAACGACTTAGTTGCGCAGACCATCAGATTCGTTGCGAGCCCCTCGAACAAAAATTCAGAGCGACTCCTTCAGGTTACGAAGCTCGTTGCACCGTAACTTGCTCCTCCTAGCAGAGATGCTCAGAAGCTGCACTCCCCAGTTCGGCTGGCACTAACCAACTGCTGCTCCTAGCTGCATCATCATCACTGGCTGTTGATTCTGTTCGCCTCAGGCTGCCATGCCCGGTCCTTTTCGAGCCGGTAAAAATACCGCTGCGGGGCTGAAATCACATGGACAACCATATTGTTCAATCCGCCTTCGTAATTGTTCAAACTACCTTTGCTGAAGCGCACCTCAAAAACAATCTGCCAGATGGGGTGATCTTCCACATAAAGGAGACGATCCAATATGTATCGCACACTGATACTTTCGACACGGGGAGGTGACCGATGAAGGCGATTGTGGTGACGGATCAGGCTGCGGGAACGGCCGGGATGAAGTTGATGGAGCGGCCCGAGCCGCAGGGGTCGGCGCTCGCCAACCTCTCGGGCGCGAACTACGGCGATGTCATTGTTCAGGTTCATGCGTCGGGATTCACCGGGGATGAGCTGTCGTGGCCCTCGACCTGGATCGACCGCCTCGGCCGTGACCGGACGCCTTCGATCCCCGGCCACGAGCTAGCCGGAGTGGTCACCGCCCTCAGCTATGGAACAACAGGGCTGTCGGTGGGACAGCGGGTGTTCGGCCTCACGGACTGGACTCGCGACGGCACGCTGGCGGAGTATGTAGCCGTCGAGGCACGCAACCTCGCGCCGCTGCCGGGCGACGTTGACTTCACTGTGGGCGCGGCCCTCGTGATGGCGGGCCTGACCGCGTGGCAGGGGCTGTTCGAGCACGGCCGCCTTCGCGCGGGGCAGAGCATCCTCGTGCACGGTGCGGCCGGCGTAGTCGGTTCGATGGCGACCCAGCTCGCACGTGAGGCCGGGGCGTACGTCATCGGCACCGGGCGCGCTGCCGGCCGTCAGACGGCGCTCGACTTCGGCGCACAGGAGTTCGTCGACCTCGATAACGACGCCCTAGAAGATGTCGGCGAGGTCGATCTGGTTTTCGATGTCCTCGGTGGCGACATCGCGAAGCGGTCTGCGGGCGTGATTCGCGCCGGAGGAACGCTGGTGACCATCGCCGGCCCGACCGAGGCGCGGCCCTCTGGCGGCCTGACTATCGACTTCGTCGTCGTACCCGATCGCGTCCAATTGAGTGAGGTCGTCCAGCGAGCCCGGAATGGTCGGCTGCGGACAAACATCGGCAAGGTGGCTGCCCTCGACGATGCCGTCGCCGCCTTCAACCCGACCGAGCGGATCAAGGGAAAGACGATCATCCGCGGATCGGAGAGAGTGACAAGAAGATTAGCTGCTTAGAGCATTTCACGCGCCGAAGGAGAGTTTAGATGTCGAACACGATTACGCCGACCGTTTTCTATCGCACGCTTAACGTGGAGGGGCTGGACATCTTCTATCGCGAAGCGGGTCCCCGAGATGCTCCGACCGTTTTGCTCTTGCACGGCTTTCCGTCGTCTTCTCATATGTTCCGCAATCTGATTCCCATGCTTTCGGATACATATCATGTCGTTGCCCCAGACTTCCCTGGATATGGCGAAAGCTCAGCACCATCGGTCAACGATTTCGACTATTCCTTCGAACGGTTAGCGACTGTGACCGAAGAGTTCACCGAAAAGCTGAATCTTTCTTCATATGCTCTATACCTCTCGGACATAGGTTCATCGGTTGGTTTCCGGTTAGCTGTCATGCATCCCGAACGAGTGACCGCTATGATCGTCCAAAACGGGGACGCCCATGTTGAAGACATAAATAAGGAGTTCTCAAAGGGATTATTTGACTATTGGGAAGATCGGAGCGAAAAGAATGCTCAAGTTCTACTCGACTGGCTTCTGACGATTGAAGGGACCAAGTGGCATTATCTGCATGGTGTTAGCGATCCGTCGAAGATCAGCCCTGACAATTGGGTGATCGACCAGGCTTATCAGGACCGACCGGGGAACAAGGAAATCCAACTTTCAATCCTCTACAACGCAAAAAGGAATCTGGATGTCTATGCCGATTGGCAGGAGTATTTCCATAAACAACAGCCCCCTACGCTGATCACTTGGGGCAAAAACGATGGAATCTTTACGGTGGAGACTGCTGAACTCTTTAAAAGAGATATTCCCAGTGCAGAGCTCCATCTTTTCGACACGGGCCATTTCGCGTTGGAAGAAGAAGTGGATCGGATTGGGTCGTTGATGCATGAGTTTCTCGACCGAACAATAAACAAGAAATCATCCGTGCTGACGGAGGCACAGAACAGAGTTTGAACCCCAGGGATCAATTCTGAGGAGGAGCCGGATGAAGGCCGGAGGACTTATCGTTCTCATTTCTGCGCTGATGTCAACGGTGAGTGCACAGACTACCGAGCCTAGCGAGAATCTGCCGCCGCGTGTATTGAGAACGGCGGAAATGATTGGGGTGCGTTCGCAAGTTGAAGAATTGTTACAGCTTCGCTCCGCGCCGAAACGAGATGACATCAGGGAATTGCGGCTTGCCCAGCGTCTGCAGGGAGTTGTCATTGCATCCGCCCTGGATGTGGAGAGCGTGAACGCGCGTATCGACTACGAAACGGCTCACTTGCAGGAGGTCCAGGTTTACCTATCCGCTCGTCGCGACCGAAGAGTGGACTTGCTCAACTTAGGCAACTTATTTATCGGCGGTGGAGTGGGCGCAGTTGGCAGTGGGCTGCAATTGATTTCATCGGCGGAGCATGCCGGAAATGTTGTTAGCACCTCCGCTGGTTTCGGAGGGACAGTACTCTCCGTGATTGGACTGCAACAGCAGAAAGGACAATTGCGCTCACCTGAGTATACGCCGGCGATGTTGGCAAAGCTCCTCGGGAACTCCCCTCCGGACTCGAGCGACTATCCTCAAGAAGTGTGGGTATACCTGACGACGCCGGATCCAACTTTGCCTCACGGCAGCACCGGGCAAGAACACCTGGTGTCGGAATGGACAAGGTTTGGTCACCTGAAGGAGAAGCCCGATCCTAAGACAATGGCGGCACTGACCACCACCGGTAAGGACGGCACTAAGCTGAGTATCGAAATGATTGGTGAGCGCACAGCTATGCTGGCGGATGTGCGGGCACACGTCAGTACGATGCTGGTAGATTTGGCAGAGTTGATGATGTTTGTGGCTCAGCAAAAGTGAGAGAAAAAGGAGGCCTCCTGCTTGAGGTTGGCAGGATCCGATCACGAACAACACTTCGACTGCAAAACTGCGCAGCGCAAGTTGCAGAAGCGCGTGCAGCCTTCTTTGCTGGGACCAGTCCCTAGCTTTTTGCGCGATTAAGAATACGCCTGGGCGGATCAGAACAACAGATGGATCACTATTGCAGCAATTCTCTGAAACGAGTCTGAGGCACGGTGAACAGAAAGGCCGGGTCGAAGAACCCGGCCTGTGGAGAAAGGCCCCCAAAATGAAGGGCCCGACAATTAAGAAATCGCACGGGAACGCAGCAGGGTTTGGTTGTGGTTCAGTGAACCGCCTGCTTTCACGCCCGTCTTCACCCGGAGCAGGCTCTGGTTGTGGTTCATTGAACCGCCTGCCTTCACGCCCGTCTTCACCCGGAGCAGGCTCTGGTTGTGGTTTTGATTTATTCCGCCTGCCTTCACGCCCGTCTTCACCTGCAGCAGGCTCTGGTTGTGGTTTCCGCTGATTCCGCCAGCCTTCACATTGGTTCTGACTCTCATGGCCTTTCTCCTTTTTCTGTGATTTTGAACGATTTTCCTTAGGGCATTCCTGTAGCCAAACTCGAGGACCCGCCGGGCAGGTAAGCGCAATTCCTTCAAAACACGCGGAATAATCTTTTCGTGCTGGGTAGCTAATCAGAGGCTGAAAGTCCTCAGGTGCACCGGAACACTCTCCAAAAGGAGAGTGCCGCCCTCTCTAAATGGAGAGGATTTCAGAATGTACGCTCGAGCTGTGGGCGGGGAGTCGCTGGGTGGTATGCCGCGAGTTAACCTGCCGACTCTCAAAAAGACGAGTGACCCACATGCCATTCCGCCTTCGACAATCAGGTGTTTGTTGACGAGTTTTTTCGAGAAACCCAACTGTCTGGAATCAGCCACTTGCCGACCACGCCGGTGAGAGGTTTTCTGAACGCTGCTGAACTGCCTTGTAGAGCGTGCCGACACCGACCCCAAGCTGACGGGAGATCGTGCGCCAGGAAGCGCCTACGGCGCGAAGCGAGCGTATCTGGGCCACGTCCACAACAACGCGGGGTCGCCCGAGCCGCTTGCCCCTTTGCCTTGCGTTCCGCAGGCCTGCGCGCACGCGCTCCTGAATCAGCGCCCGTTCGAACTCGGCCATCGCCGCGATGATCTGGAACATGAGCCTGCCGGCAGGCGTGCTCAGGTCGAGGTTGTCCCTTAGGCTGACGAACGCCACGCCGACTGCTTCCAGTTCCGCGAGCGCGTTCACGAGGTGCTTGAGCGACCTACCAAAACGGTCGATCTTCCAGACCGCGATCATGTCGAATTTTCGCCGCCGCGCATCGGTCATCAGCCGATTGAGCGCAGGTCGCGATTCCTTGATGCCCGAGGCGCGATCCACGTACTCCCCGATGACGTGCCAGCCGCGTCGGGCGGCGTACTCGCGCAGCTCAACCAACTGCATCTCTGGACTTTGACCCAGGAGGGTCGAAACACGCGCATAGAGCGCCACTCGTTCATTTGCCATTGTGGCGCCCCCTATGTGATCGTCCGACCGAAGTAGCCGATCTTGGCCGCGAACAGAGCCGCGGCTTCGATCCATTCTGCGGTGGTGAGTCCTGCGGCCGTCATTAGGCCAAACCAATTCCGCGCGAGGTCTGTGTGCCTCCCGATGAGGTGGTTCGCGCCAATCTCGCCGTGGACTCGTGCTAGCGCGAAGCCATCAGAGGTCACGATGATGTCTGCGATCGAGGGGTTGCTGAAGCGTGTGTCGAACACGAACCCGACGATTGCCGCCATGAGGCCGGACATGTGAGGGAACCGGTTCGGGTCCAGCTTCTGTGCGAGTGCGCTGTGTAGTTGAGGTGAATGAGACTGCTGTGGTGTTTTCATGCCTTCGCTCCTTGAACAGAGTTCAGGCATCAGTTGACCGAAAATAAAAACGCCGCCAACATCAGGCGGCTTCGTCGTGGAGAACGTTTTGCAGAATCTGCCTGCCGCATCGAGTCTTGCGACTCAACCACCGTGCTCTCCAAGTCGGTTGGTGGCCCTTTCGGGCGCTCCTGATGCTAACTACATTATAGCAGCACGCCTTGCGCACGTGGGCCGAAACAAGCGAGGTAAGGCTCGTCGAAGAACCAACCTCATCGCACAAGGACAAAATACTGGATCGTCTGCGAAGGCCATGCCTAGTCGGGAGTTGGACATTTGTAACAGCGTTCCTAAAAGTTCTTGCCAGCCTTCCACGTCCACGATGAACCGAAACCATCATCAAGGTGAACTGTAGTGAAACCCAAGTCTTTTAATTGAGGACCGAACGAGTTCATCACTTTTTCATGAAACTGAAAAGCAGTTGCGTTACCAGCCAGTGCCCATTGTACATACAGCGTTCGGGCCTCGCGACCCCTAGCGGCGACAGTGCACTCGACGCCCTGCCGCCACATCCCTTCCTGCATGCGGCGCGCAAAATTTTTGCGGTCTGCTGCCGTCGGTGGTCGCGTAGCCTCTGCCCGCGCCTCATGTTTTGCGCCGTTGCTTCCTCCTTCAGTAGGCTTGTTCAGCTCTATCTGATCGGCTTGCGAAGGCTGATAACAAGGCTCAATGAGACAGCCCTCTTTCCGCGGATTGATTGCAGCCTTTGGCGACGTCGGCGGAGCATGGGTGGTCGCATACCACGTGATGCAAAACAGGACAATAACGACTGCGACGATTGCCTTTGAGATTCGCCTGCGAGCTGCTGCAGCGAGAAGCAGCAGGAATAAGAGCGTCACCGGCGCTTTTAACGCTTCGGGAACAGCAAGCACAACGAATACGAACAGGCTGACCCCGATGAGCGTTCTCATATGTTTGCCAAATCCCTTTCAGACTGGCTGCAGCAAAGGGGAATGCGCGTGAATCTTACCGGGGCATATTGTTGCTTAAATCCGATTTGTAGTCCAGAGGCTACAAACGATCATTCCGAACAGGCATGGCCGAAGATCTGCTTGTTCGCCTCGGTGATCGGATCAGAACGTTGCGCAAGCGGCGCGGCTGGACTCAGGCCGTCATGGCTGAGCGAGTGGGGATTGATCGAAGTTTTCTGGCGGACGTTGAGCGCGGGAAGCGAAACGTGTCAATTCTGATCCTGTTCCATATTAGTCAGGGTCTCGGCATAAGACTCTCTCAGCTCTTTTCACGATTGTGAGAAGGTGGGGCCATCCGTTAATAAACCCTTCGTAATGGTGTTGCCGGCAGTGAATCTGGGTTAATATTCTGAGTTCCTTCCCCCTGAAAACCTATGCTTACCGGTGAGATTCGCAGTCAAATTGACCGCATCTGGGACACCTTTTGGTCGGGCGGCATTTCAAACCCGCTAGAAGTCATTGAGCAAATAACCTACCTGCTTTTCCTCAAACGGCTGGATGAGCAGGAAAGGAGGAATTGAAGGCCAACCGGGAAAAGAAGTCTAAGCAGAAACGCTTCTTTCCCGAAGGGAAAGACAGCAAGAATCGTCCCTACCAGGACTTCCGTTGGAACCGCTTCAAGAACTGCGAAGCGCGGGAGATGTACACCGTCATCAGCGAGCACGTCTTCCCTTGGCTGCGGATTTTGGGCGGCAACGGCTCAACCTACTCCAAGCACATGGAGGGCGCGCGCTTCACCATCCCCACGGCCGCGCTGCTGGCCAAGGTCGTGGACATGATCGACAAGGTCCCCATGGAGGACCGCGACACCAAGGGCGATCTTTACGGCCATCCGGCTTCTTTGAGCAGAAGGTCAATGAAGTAGTCGCGAGTTTCAGCCTCGGAGTAGTTGTGGGTATCGGGCGTGGCCTCGTTATGCTTCTTGATGGCGGCGATCTCGGCGCGCAGACGTTCCAGTTCGGCATCGAGAGCGGCTTTGCCGGTAAGTAGTTCCGTGAGTCTCGTGTCTTTTTCCGCAAGTTGGGATTCGAGCTGCTGAAGCTGCGCCAGCGTTTGCCGCGGGACGGGAGAAGTTTTCGGAATGCCAGCCCATCAGGTGGTTTGCGAGTTTTAGAATAAGTCCGCGCCAGCCAGAAGCAGACGTGAAACAACTCCCGCACCGCGACCATCGAATCAAGTTGTGCCAACGGCTTGGGGCTGTGCGCCGCCAGATTGCCCAGGTCTTTAATCAGCTTGGCTTTGATGAAGATTTTCGCGCCAACTGTGTTCTTGAAAGTAGGCTCATGGATGAGGGCGCTGAGATTGTCCTGGTATGGGAGCTTGAGGGAGGGATCGCTTTTGTAGAGAGCCACGCGACCGTCAATTCCAGCGTTCGCCGCGCGTAGAAACAAGTTGCGCGAGGATCGGGGATGACCAGACCTTCGGCTTTTTGCGCGTCAGCAAAGAGTTGTGGCCACTCGGATTGCAGGAAGCCGAAGTTGTTCATCTACAGCTCTCCTCGGAAGGCGCGGTGCTGAAGGACCGAGAAGAGGGCACCAAGCTCAGCCAGCGAGGCGCAGTGTTTGGCCTTTAGTTTCTCGATGGCAGCGACGCAGCGCACGAAGCCGCGTTGCAATTCGATGGGTGGCAACGGAATGGGCATGGCTCTAATAATGCCCATATTCAACCCAGACATGATCGCGCCTTTGGCGGTCTGATCCAGATACCGCCGCGCGAGCGGATGTCGGAGGAAATAAGCGTGAACGAAAACCGGCAGGCACTTCTCTTCGTCGAGCGTGATGCAACAGAGGTGCTTCGTGTTAATGGCAAGAGGCACGTCGTCTGGAACGACCGCGCACCGTCCGCATGTACCCATTATTGTTATCAGCACGTCGCCCGGCCTGACGGTGTACCGCTTCAATTCTCGATACTTCGCATGGGAAATGAATCTGAGTTCGTCCCAGCGAAATTCATTTGCGACAGCGTTATCGAGGAAAGAAGGCTTGACCTGGGTGCTTCGGTATCGCGTCACGAAGCCAGATGGCAACCGAGTGGAAGGCCTTGCCCGCAGACCTAGGCGGTCAACTTCTCTCTGCGCATCAGCCTGCGTAGGGTGGTCACAAACCAGACCCACAACGAGCGGAGTGCATTGTGGTCGACCATGGTTACGGGCTACAGACGATCTACGGCCACCTTAGCCAGATTAATGTGCACGAAGGCGACATGGTGAAACGAGGCCAAGTCATGGGCACGAGCGGCCAGACCGGGATGGCCGGAGGCGACCATATCCACTTCGGCATGCAGCTCGATGGTGTCCAGATTGACCCGAAGGAATGGTGGGACAGCCACTGGATTAATGATCACATTGCGAAACGCGTAGACTTGCCCGGGTTCAACAACTGAGGCAGGAATCCCCTCTTCGTTCGACTCGCGAGAGAAGTGGAGCTGCTGCTCACGGCCGCGGATGGACCAAGTCACGGACTGGCGATTTTGGAGTTCCATAGGAGGCGGAAAAGCAAAGCAGGCAAAGGGTTTTAATTCGTTAAATTCAAAATTCTCTAGTTTCGCCTTAAGCCCTTTTGTGACCCTCAGCGGAAGCGCAGTTTCTTTAGGCATGCAATCCATTGTATTGACGATGCCCGAAAAACTATCACGTTGTATTTGAAGCTACACTGCCCGGCCGCCGCGACTAGGTTGAATGCGGTGCCCCAGGGTCATACTCGGCCAAAAACAAACTCCAGTGAGAACTGCTCGTTTTGCAGCCTGAACTGCGAAGTCGCTCTTAAGCGAAATCATCCTCCCGCACGCCCATGGACTGAGCGGTGGCAATCAAAGCAAAGGGTGATCAGATTGCGTTCATCATCCGCGCCGCCGTGGCTGCGAAATTCTCTGTGATGGACTTCGAGGTTTGAAATGGAACCGCACAACTGACAGCACCAGCCATCTCGCCGTAGTACCTGGTCGCGAAGATTCTGGTAGTCCTGCTGCTCGAGCCTGAGCGGCGCCTGTTTCGGCAGAATCTGCTTCATTGGATCTGGTCATTCACGATCTGCAGAAACGTTTGCCGCTGATTTTCCGGTAGAAACTTGAACGAGCTTGAAAGCGCTCGCAAGAGCACGTCGGGATCACCACTGTCCAAATTCGCTCCCGCCAAGAAGTCAGCGCAGATCATTTCCAGGCAGTAGCCGCGAGAGCGATCGCTTCCCAGCATCAGGGCCGCTGTTTCCAGCGCCTGCTCGATCACCGGGATCTGGCTCTTGTAGAGTTTGAAATAGATAATCTCCCAGGGTTCGGTTTCTTTCCCGCTCAGCTCCTTCTCCACCTCGCGCCGGAACTGTTCTTTCGGCAGCACGCGAGCTCTGTGCAACCAGGTTGCACAGTCGAACTCCTGCCCATCCCTCCTCCTCGCCAGCTTCGCTAGTTCCAGTCCTTTTGTCCAGCCCACCTGCTTCAGTTCGCGTCTCACTTGCGGCGGCAGATGCTCATGGATGGACATCAAGTAATAGGCCTTTCTTCTCGATTCCGGAAACCGCCGCTCCAGGAACTCATCAAAGGATTTCAGGTTCTCCAGCCGCCAGTATTGCCCGGCCCGCACTTCGCACAGATATCTTCCCAATTCCACAAAACGCGTGTCTTTCTCCACTTCCTTCCTCTGCTCCCAGGCGAGAATCTCATTGATTTTGGTGAGCACGAATTGGGCTCGCCGGCGGTTGAGCCTGGGCAGCATAGGCGGATTCCTAGTAATGAAGCTCGTCAAGCCAATCAAGGCTTTCCGCTCCTGGCCGCCGGATGAGAGCGGCCTCGACCAACTCCTGCCGTCCGAGACAAAGCCCAATATAAGGACAGCTGCTGCACGGGTTCTGGGGGAAACGGATGCCGCTGTGGGGCAGGAACTGGCCAGACTCGATCTGCCGGATGGTCGCTTCCACCAGCTGTCCGAATTCGCGCCGCTGCTCATCGTTGATAGTGGTGCGCAGGTATTGGATTTCGACCAACCGCTTGCGTATGAAAACTACTTGGGCGACGTCGGAGATTCCGGTGATCCACGAATAGCAAATGAGCTGCGGATCTAAGGCTAACAATCCATCCGGTTTTTCCGGGTAGCGGGCCGAAGTCGTCTTCCATTCCAGCAAGCAGTCGCGGCAGTCCAATCGTCCGATGGCATCGATGTAAGCTACGAATTCGTTCTGTCCTGAAAGCGGCCGTACAAACTTGATCTGCAGGTTGTGCCGGGGCTGGCGAATGCGCACCCGATCCTCCTGGCAGAAGCGGTCGAGCAGTTGAATGCCCTGCTCGAGCATGCGATCCCAGCTATCGCCATGCGAGTACTCGAGCTTCTGATCCTGATACGGCTTCCACTCCTGAAACAGGGCCGCCGCCGCGTCTTGGTGGAGAAAGTAGGCGGCCAGTGCGCGTTCAAAGGCGCGGCCGAAGAGCATGGCTGCCCGCGTGTCTTTCTCCTTCCAGCCATCCAGATAGCGATGACGGTAGCGGCGCGGACAGGTCAGGTATTGGCTGATCTGGGTATAGCTGTAGATCATCAGGCCACCTCAGATCCAAGAGAATCGTCAGCGGCGGTGGGCGAGAGTTCCTTCCAGCGGTTAAGCGGAGCGAAACCATCGAGGTTAAGGACGGAGATGCCATGCACAATGGCATGACTCACTTTCAGCACACCCTGTAGTCCGACCAGCGCCTGGTCATCGATTTCATCTTTTCCCAGCAGCTCGCTGTCGTAGCCGAAGTCGCGCAGGAACCAGGTCAACTTCCACATTGCTCTTGCCGTGCAGTAAAGGCGGCCGGTGATCAAACAACCAGCGAGATGCTTGGGCTCGAGAACAGCGAAGCGGATCTGGTAATACGGTTTCTGCGCATGCCAGCGATACTGCGCTCGATCGACCCGGACGAGGAGTAATCCATCCGGGACTGAATCGATGGCTGATCGATCGGCAGGGCGGAGGCTTTCGAAGTAGCGCCTCATGCTGCACTTCCTTTCGCTGGCAAATAGCTGTTGAGCTGGCAGAGCAGGGCGTTCCGGTCTTTCTCGGCCCAGTCCGCGAGATGAGCAACGAAGTTCTCGACCTGCTCGCGTGTGGCTTCGCGCAGAGTTTTGGTTCCACAGAAGTCTATGGCGTAAGCTTTGACGAGGTTGGGATCGAGTTGATGGTGGCGTATCAATTGGCAAAGGCGATCGCGGACCTTGGGGCCGCCATAGTTTCCATTAGCAGGTTGCGGCGGGATCTTGCTCGCCTGCCGTTGCGATCGCGCCGGCTCGCCGACAGAACCGATCTCTTCGACCGAGCAAATGCCGATGCCGTACGCCTTGCGCAGTGCCCGGTTGACCGCCCTCGTCTCGGCAACTCGCATCTCGGCTCCGCGAACCAAAGGGGAGACATTGGACGGATCGGCATCGCCGTAGCCGACGAAGCCCTTGCATGTTCGGGAGCGGTAGACCGTAGCTCTGAATGCCCAGCGTGATGACGCGGGATCCGAAAATCCGGGCGCCGATCGCACATGGATGCCGACGCAATGGCTGCGATGCGCAATCCGCAGGAGTCCTGAATGAGTGACGTACCACCTGCCATCCAGGAGAACGAGATCTCCCGACGAAATGCGTAAGGAGTACTTCTCAGTGAGTTCCTCCAGCATCTCTAATGCAATGTCAGGCAAATTGCCCCACAGCGTTTGCGCAAGGTGAAAGTTTTTCGTAACTGCCGTCGATCGTGTCCGCATTTGCGTCCTTCCTACGCATGCCGCTGATCGTTTTCAGTGAATTGGCGCACGACCCTGAATGGGCTGAAAAGAGATCGCCGATAGAATATACATTATGGGTACATTATATATCCGGTATCCGCTGCGGGCAAGGGGAAAGATGAATGGCCAGTGAACGAAGTCTACTTAGGTGCTTGGTGTCGCGCCGATGATTTTTCTGGCTTCTCTGAGTATTGCGTCCGCTCCAAACGCACTTTTGCTGCGCCCCGTTTTAGCTGCCGCTTTTTCAACGATTCGGTTCTCAGCTTGCGAAAGGTACACTACCAATTTAAATGGCTTTTCCGATTTAGGACGGCGGCGGGGAATGGATCGGGGCGCTTTCATTCAGAAGATGATCGGCTTCCACACAACAGCTCAGAGACTCGCGAAAACAACAGCTTGATTTTTCACACGCCAGATCCTAGCACCAACGTCGCACGGCCGCTCCCATAAGATTTGTCAGGAATCCACTTAAACAACGAGCAGCGGACAGCTTCATCAACATGCAGCCGATACCCATTGCTGACACCTGAGATTTCGTCTCGCTACAAAGCTATTGGTCGGCTGAAAAAGCAGGCTGACGGTGAGCGGAGGCTCTTCCGCACGATTCGGAGCGAAGCCCCAGCGGAATCAGCAACTCGCAATCGTTAAGAGACGCCCAGTTCAACTTAACTGCTTGCAATCCCCTGGGTCAGCCGGGATAACGTTGGTTTACGAGGACAGTAAACTAGCCCGCGTTGACTACCGATCAAGCGGGTTATTTTTGTGCTTCGTTGATGCGGTATCCTGCCGCCGAGCCGCCGCGCTCCCGCTGACCGGGCGGAGTTCGCCTACGCTGGCGTACAGGCTGGGTGGCCCCTGAAACCGGAACCGGGTGGGGTAATGCAGATCAGGCGGTGTGTGTTTTCGGCACTATCTTGACGAATACAAAGATCGGATGTTTACACATAGAGATCGTTGTTTTTTCGATAGATGCGGACCACTATCGACATCGACGAGCGGTTAATGCGACAGGCCATGCGCAGTAGTCGCGCGCGAACAAAGCGGGCTGCCGTAGAAGCTGGGCTGCGGCTGCTGGTTCAGACGCGCGCTCAGGCCACGATTTGCCGACTGCGATGGTGATCGTGGACACTACGGCTATGAGTTGACTACCTGCGTGGTGTGCAGAACCCCCACGTCGACCATTGACAGATCTGACCTATGTGAGGTCCTCCAGGGCATTCGCGACGACGTCTTGTTCTCTCGAGTGCAGCGCGAACTCCGTAAATTTGAGGTATTCGAGACGGGCGGTGTGGAGCTGGCTGTCGCGGCAGCTCGGAATTTCCGGGAACTCCGCGAACGAGGTCACACCGTGCGCAAAACCATCGACTGCTTAATTGCAATGTTCTGTGTTCGAGGTGGGCATTCTCTACTGCACCGAGATCGCGACCTCGATCCGTTCGAACAGATCCTCGGCCTCTCTGTGATCCGCCTGTGACTGGGTTGTGCAGCGAAGGAAAACCTCCGGTAGCATTCGAGTTAGCTCCTGCCACCTGGCGCAAGTGTCGAAGATTGTTGCAGCCAAGGTGGATTCCGCGAACCAGGGAAGTAATAGCCGCATCCACGACGCTCTTGCCCGTGGCGATCGTAAATATTAAGGTTAAATCACGCTTGCGGCTTGGATTGGTGTCCGAGCCGCAGCCCAGGTCGAATTCACCGTAGAACGTCGGCGCTTGTAGCAACACTCGCGTCGCTGTTCGATGGGGATTTTGACTGCTACGCCGCGATTCGTGCTGGTGGCACGATCCCGGTGAGGGTGGAGCGACTCAAGAACCTCGGCGCGGGATGGATGCCCGCAGCCACGGCTTCGAGGCGGGATGCCCGGAGCTGCGCTTTCGAGTGGTGCTCGTAGCCGGAGTTTAAAGGAGCTCCAACCCCCGACGCTCGGAGGGAGTCCGACGCGGAGGGCAAAAACTGAAGGCACAGCTATCGTGTCTGAGGGTTGCTCTTCGTGGAGAATCTCGTCGCGCGCAGCTCGAACCAGCCTCACCACTCCCCAGCGGGCATCTTCTTTGCAACGTCAACCGTCTCTCAACCCCAGGTTGTTAAAAGTCCCCGATCGGTTGTCGCGAGGTCGCATAGCCACTGTACTCTAAGGAATTCACTACAGAACAGTCCATTTCGCATTTTTGTCCCGATCCCCACTGCGAGAGGGGGCCAATCAAAACCAAAAAAATTTAAGGAGGTTTGTCATCGATGAACCCGCTTGAGGCATTGCACCAGCAATTCTTGGAAGAGAAGCGAAAACTAGCGCTGGCAGAACAGCAAGACAACGACTCTAGGACAACGGAGCCGACCGTAGCCACCACGGAAGCGATGTCGACTAACAATGTAAAGGACCCGCACACGGCGTACAGAAAGCAATTCCAGGAGAAGCAGGAGCGCCAGTTGCGAGAATGGCAGGAGGTGCAAAAACGCCCCCTTGAGAAAAAACGGGAGGAGGAGCGCCAGCAATTAAACAGGCAACAAGAGCTATTAGAACCCCAAGGCATAGAATCCACGCCGTCGGAGACGACGGCAGCCGCCACGGAACCGAGCCCGGAAGCGCCGGTGCAGAAGCACCCACCCCAGCAAAGCCGGCACCAACACGATGGAGGCGAACAGCTGACAGCGGCTGAGCATGTAGGACGAAGGCACGAACCCGCTCCCAGGAAAATTGCGGGCAAAACGAGGCTAGTCAAGCACAGGTCTGCACGAAGTAAGAACAATGACCATGGCCAAAAAGAACTATTAAAAATGACCGAACCAAAGAACCGAAAGATTTCGGCGCGAAAAATCGAAGCCAATCGCAAAAATGCTCAGAAATCGCCTGGACCAACGTCTATTCGTGGAAAGCAAGCCGTGGCGCTCAATGCGCTTAAGCACGGTTTTCTATCAAGGGTAGCCGTCATCAAGGATCGAGACGGGGGCGAAAGCCAGGACGAATTCGATCAGCTGCACACAAAGCTCCGCGCGAACTTACAACCAGTCGGTTGTATGGAAGACTTGCTAGTCGAAAGAATCGCAGTTAGCCATTGGCGGAAGAGACGTCTTCTGCGCTATGAAAATGGCATGATATCCGACCGATTCGCCTGTCGTCGCGACGCGATTGCTACGAGGCCCGCGAGGTGGGGCAAGCCCGATACCGAGCGCCAACTCGAGCTCGACATGAGGACCGACCATGTTTGCATGCCCGGAGAGAATGTGCAGCTGATGTTGCGGTACGAGGCGATGATCGAGAAGCAGCTGAATCGCGACTTCGCAATGTTGCAGCAATTGCAACTGCGCAGAAAATCTTTGCGCACTCCGGCGAACGGCGCAACGCCTTTAAGTCTGGAACTGACCGAGCCGCGAGGGCAAGTGCTCGGAAACGCTGTCGACGAATCAAACCCAAACAACCTCTTGTCCTCTTCTTCTGACGCAAGCAATATCCGCCAAACGGACAATACGGCATGCTCGGCCGAGGGAGGGACAAAGTTTCACGCGCAACGACCCGTCACTGACGCCAGCTATCCCCAGCAGGTTGGCGGCGGGGTGCCTGTGGCCGAGGAACTGATGGAGCCGCAAACGCAAGAAGTTGGTAGCGACGCCGGTGACCTTCGCCAGGTCGACGGGGCAGGGCCCTCGCCCGAGGAAATCAAGGTGTCGCAAGCGCAAGGACCCGAGGAGCAAGGCGAGCGATTTTACGAAACAAAGCCAAGAAGTGCTTTGTTTTCAGATTCACCGGCTGACCATCTCCCCGGCGAAGGGAATTCAGCCACAAGTACTAACAAGAATGGGGAGGACGTGTAACCGGCAGCAACGCGCATGGCGGTGTAACACGAGTCGATCGGCAACAAAGTGGTGGCGCCGCCTCTGTACTATCGAGGCGGGCCAA
>Ga0209161_10001028_pt1 | contig 22895 bp, 24 predicted proteins | sample GraSoiAngelo_155_FD_186169 | JGI IMG/M metagenome (GOLD analysis project Ga0209161, IMG submission 186169) | Grasslands soil microbial communities from the Angelo Coastal Reserve, California, USA - 14_1009_13_30cm (SPAdes) (version 2) | ecosystem: Environmental > Terrestrial > Soil > Grasslands... | reverse complement strand
AGCCAGTGATCACTGCCCACGCGGCCATTCTAGCGTGGACGGCGGCGACGCGGTTCGCATGGCGCGCGCGGGCTAAACAGCACGCGTAGATGCGCCTCGGCGAGGCGCAAGCGCCCCATCCGGGTCGCATCTACCTCATGGCGACCGCGTCCTTCCCGCTAACGTTAGCGTTATGGTATCGTGGCCTACATATGGGCACCGTCGTCGACATGCATGTCCACACCATCGTAGGGTCGATGGACAGCGACATCTCTCCCAAGCGCCTCGGTGAGCAGGCGCAGGCCGTCGGGCTCACCGGCATCGCTCTAACCGAGCATCTCCATCAGTGGCCGGCCGATGAAGTCGAGCACTTCAGGCAAGAATACAGGCTGTTCGTTTTCAACGCCCGTGAATGGTCCACCGATATGGGGCACGTCGTCACGCTCGGCCTGCCGCGAGACGTCCGCGGTATCCACCGCGCGCGCGATCTCCGCGCCGCCTGCGACGACTACGGCGCTTACTTCGTGATCTGCCACCCCTTCCGCTACTTTCCGGGCCCGTCGAGCTTGTTGTTTGGCCACCGCAGGGACCAACAGTCAATGCCTATCGAGGAGCTGGCGGAACACCCGGTCTTCTCGCTGGCGGATGCCATCGAAGTGCTCAACGGAGGCTGCATCGAACGCGAGAACACACTCGCGCTGGACGTCGCGCGGCGGCTCGGTAAGCCGCAGACCGCCGGCAGCGACGCGCACATGCCACTTGAGGTCGGGCGCTACGCGACCGTCTTCGAGAAGGACCTCGAGAGCGAGGAAGACATGCTGGGAGAGTTGCGCGCCGGACGCTTCCGGCCGGGCCGCCGCGGCATGCTCGCCGGCCAGTACGAAGTCCTCGCAGAGACCGAGGCCGTCGCCGAGAAGTGACAGTTGCCCCTTAGAGATCCCGCCGCCTTCCGCTATCTTTAACTCATGAAGCTCGTACTTGCACGCCTACCCTTGGCAGCGTCTGTTGACCGCGGGAACGACATGCGAGGACGACCAAACCGAAAACGACCAAACGAATTCCCCCGGCGACTACGTAGAGAGACGCTTAAAACGAGAAATCTTTGGAAAACGACCAGTCCGCGAGTCCCAAACCTCAGGAACGACCAAACAGCGTGCCTCACTCGCAGCTAGGCGCTAGCGGCCGCGGCGCCCGAAGAGCCCGCCCCCGCGCCCGCCCTTAAGCCCGCCGAGGAATCGCCCCCAGGCCGCCTCCGCAGTAGCCGACCGCTCCAGGCCGCGCACCCGCTCGTTCACGATGTCCCTAACACGGCCTTCCTCGCCCGCATCCAGCCAGTATCCATGCCCGTCCCCGCACTCGTCCAGCTCGAGGTTGTAGGCGCGATAGTCGAAGGCGGTCATGCGCTTCCCACACACCGGGCAGTCAAGCTCGCTCGGGTGCTCGCCGTACTCGATCGTGGCTCGGCGCTCCGCTTCGGTCGCTCCGGTAGAAGCTTCCAGCTTCTCAAGCTCGTCGTAGTCGAGCCACCGGCCGCCGCACTCAGGACAGCGGTCGACTTCGAAACCGTAATCACGTTCGGTCACAAGTTGAGTATTATCGCGCGGGCACTTCACGACTTTAGTTTAAGATCTTTCCGGCTTCGCCGTTAGCGCGCCCGCCGTCTTGTCCTCGATAATCGCCTGGATCTGAGCGGCATGCTCGCGGTCATGGCTGGCGACGTTCTCTAGAACGCTGAGTACGCTGTACTCCTCGTGTCCCACCTTCTTCAGTTCGTAGAACGTCTCGTATGCCTTCGGGTCCATTTCGAGTGCTCCGAAGGCCTTGAGCAGCGCCTTGCGTGAGTCCAGAAGCATCGTCCGTGCTTCGGACGCGGAGGCTGGCGGCGAGATCTCAGATCGGGACGGTGCTTCGGCGCCGCAGAGGTAGGCCGTAGCCTGCGCGTAAAGCTGCTCTGAGTGGATGACGTGCTCCAGGACCTTACGAATGGGCCAGCCGCCTTTGCGAGCGCGCTCAAAGTCCGCGCGGCCGATCGAATCCATGACGCCCAGCAGTTCATCGCGCCCCAGGCGTATGGCTTCCTGGGACGCAGTTAGGTCGGCGTGGTAAGGGCAGGTCATTCGGCCGCCGAGACCGCGCGTCGCGCTTTCAGCGCCTCGTTCAGCGAACCAGTTCTGTAACCTGCCAGATCGAGCGTCACGTATAGATAGCCGAGTGTCTTCAGCCGCTCCGAAACTTCCTGTCGTCCTGCAAGCAGAAGGGCCATTCCTTCGTCGTCCGTTTCGATGCGTGCTACGGTATCGCCTGAGGGGATGACGTGATGGCGAACGCGTAGCTGGCGAAGGCCGAGCGAGCGCAGATAAGCCTCCGCCTGGTCGATGGAACTGAGTGCCTGGACGGTGACCGGCGTGCCGTAAGGTATGCGGGAGGAGAGGCACGCCATGGCGGGCTTATCCCACGTCGGTAGCCCGCGCTCACGAGATAGCTCGCGGATCTCGGCCTTGCAGAGCTCTGCTTCGAGCAGCGGGCTGCGGACCCCGTGTTGGGAGGCGGCGCGGCGGCCGGGACGGAAGTCTCCGGTGTCGTCTAGGTTGCAACCATCGAGAACGGCGGCAAATCCTCGCTCCCCGGCCATCAGAGCCAACCGGCCGTAAAGCTCGTCCTTGCAGTGGAAGCAGCGGTCCGGGTTGTTCTTCACGTAATCGGGGTCATCCATCTCGCGGGTATTGATCAGCTCGTGCGCGATACCAATCTGCGCAGCCAGCGATCGCGCTTCCTTCACCTCGGAGGGCGGTATCGAGGGCGACACGCCCGTTATCGCGAGTGCACCGTCCCGCAATTCGTCAAAGGCGACCGCTGCCACGAATGTGGAATCGACACCGCCCGAGAAAGCGATAATCGCGGGGCCCGCGTCGCGGATTATCTCGTGTAAGCGGGTCAGTTTTGCGACCAGCGTTAGTTCGGTTGTCACGGGGGAATGATAGCACGCGCCGTGTTGGCTCTAGGACACGGGTCCGCCCTACGGCGTAATCGCGATCTTAAGGACGCCTTCAGACTTGCTGCGGAAGAGATCGTACGCCTTCGGCGTCTCGTCAAGTGTCATGCGATGCGTGAAAAGCGGATGCAGGTCGATTCCGGCATTCTCGATAAGAGCGAGGAGGCTCTCCATGCGCGCGCTCCCGGAGGGACAGAGGGTCGTTACGACCTTGCGGTGCAAGAACGAAGGTGCCGTGAAAGTTGGCATCGTAAGTTGCGGGACCAGACCGTAGACGCCAACGGAGGAGACAACACCGCCACGACGCACAGCCTTCGTGCATGCCTCGAACGTCGCCTGCGTGCCCACCGCCTCGACAGCCACGTCGACGCCGCTTCCGCCAGTGAGCGACATGATCTTGGCGACCGGGTCTTCTTCCTTCGGGTTGATCACCACATTCGCACCGAACCGCTTCGACATCTCGAGGCGCTCAGGAAGGGTATCGACTGCGATGATGAGGCCGCAGCCACGCGCGCGGGCACCGGCCGTTGCGCACAGTCCGACCGGTCCTTGGGCGAAGATCGCCACCGACGCTCCGAAGCCTGCCTCGCCTCGCTCTATCGCCCCGAAACCAGTCGAGAGGATGTCGGTCCCGAGGATCGCCATCTCGTCGCTGACGCCATCAGGTACTTTGGCGGCATTGACGTCCGCGAACGGGACCTTGTAGTACTCTGCCTGGCAGCCGAAGAGGACTCGGCCCCCGCCCGTGCAGACGCTGTGGTCTACTGTCATACATTCGCGGCATTTCCCGCAGCCGACAAGGCAGGAAGCCATGACGCGATCGCCTTCACGGAACCTGGAGACACCTTCACCGACCGCGTGGACGGTACCCACGCCTTCATGGCCCATGAGCAGGCCCTGCGGCAAAACGCTTCCAACGAAGAGGGCGCCGAGCATCTCGTTCGGAAATTCATCGAGGAAATGCATGTCCGAGCCGCAGACCGTCGCCATCGAAGTCTTTACGATCATCTCGCCGGGGCCCGGCTCGGGTGTGGGGATGTCAACGATTTCGACCTTGCCGTTGGCGGGTTTGACGCAGGCGCGCATTGTTACCTCCGGTTCCTTGCTGAGGGCGAGATTGGGCCTTTATATGAGCACAGCCGCGTGCGAGCGGTCAAGAGTCGGCAAACACCGCGTCGATGACGCCTCGGCGAGTCGCATGCGTCCGGCCGGAACGCATCTACAGGCTGCCCAAGAACCCGATCAGCTCCGCGTTCACCTTCTCGGGTGCCTCTTGCTGCGTCCAGTGGCCGCACTCGGGGACGGTGACGATCTTGAGATTCGGTACCGATCCCTTCATCGGGTCCATCGGCGCGAACGTCCCCACCGGATCGTTTTCGCCGGTGATATACAGCGCCGGTTGCTGGACGGTCGATCCTGCCAGTTCGGGAAGCTCCTCCCAGTCGCGGTCCATATTCCGGTAGCGGTTGAGGGGGCCGCGGAAGCCGGTCTGCTCGAATGCCTTCGTATAGGTATCGAGGTCGTCTTGCGTCAGCCAGCCCGGTAGCTTCTCCGGTGCCGTAAGGCCATCAAAGAGCTTCGCGTCCTTCGGTTTGTTCATGAACGCGCCGCTCACGCTTGGGTCCGCCCGGCCCTCAGCGGAGGCGCCGTACATGAACATGAGCATCGACCGCCTTACGTCCGCCTCGAACTCCTCCTCGGCAACGCCCGGCTCCTGGAAGTAGAGCATGTAGAAGAAGTTGTCCTGGAAGATCGCCTTGAACATCTGCGTAGGCGGCATTGGGGACCGCGGCAGGAACGGGACGCCTAGCGCTGCTACAGCGCGGTAGCGGGCAGGGTGCAGCACCGCGGAGTTCCAGGCCATCGGTGCCCCCCAGTCATGACCGACGACCACGGCCGTCTCCTCGCCCAGCGCATCGAGGATTCCGAGCGCGTCCGCGACGTGGTTCTTCATGCTATACGCCTCAATCTCGTGCGGGCGATCGCTCTCGCCGTAACCGCGGACGTCCGGAGCGACCGCGTGATATCCAGCCGCCCCGAGTGCTGGTAGCTGGTGCCGCCAGGAGTACCACAGCTCCGGAAAGCCGTGTAGGAGGAGGACAAGGGGGCCTTCACCGGCTTCGGCTATGTGAACGCTAATGCCGTTCGTCGGCACGGTACGATGCGAGATTTCGGTCACGGGGCTCCCTCCCTGGTCCGCCGGAGCCTCAAGGCACCGGGCTATATACGAGCCGTGCTCTGTGGCACGCTGTTCATGCCGGGATCATGGCGGTCATGGCGGCGCCGAACGCCATGAACTCCATTGGTTCGATGGTTTCGCCTGAAGCCATCTTTACCGTGAGGTCGTAAGTTGGCTTGACGAAGCGGTTGCGCTCGTTCTCGAAGTGCGAGAACGCCTCTTCCTCCGTGCGTCTACCGGAGAAAGCGTCATCAATCGCCTCGACCAGAAGCTCGGCTTGTAAGAACGCGTCGTTTATGCCGAGGCCCGTGATGAAGTCGCGGTGATAGCCGGCGTCGCCCGTGAGAGCCCATCCCGGTCCGTACGGCTTCCGGAAGTAGTTCGGCATGTCCGCCGTTCCCAGATAGCGCTCCTCGCGCTTGCCCGCGCGCACGTGGCTAGCGAGCTCGGGGATACGGTCGATTATCTTGAGGTAGTTCCTTTCGATGTCTCTGCGGAACGCCTGGAAGCCGGCGTTGAGCCCGCCGACGCCGATACACGTCTGGCCCCAGTTTGTCGGGAACACCAGCACTCCGTACGCGTCGTCGAAGAAGTGGATGTGCATGCCGCTATCCGGAACTCCCGACCAGTACGTGTAATACCCGAACGTAAGCGAGACCTTCGTGTCGTACTCCTCGGGTTGTATGAGCCGCGCGATCGTTGAATGCAGGCCGTCCGCGCCGATTACGATGCGCGCCCGTTCCTCGAACTCTCCGTCTCTCGGCCTGCCCCGGATCCCGTTTACGCTGCCGTTATCCTGGACCAGGCCGCGTACCGGGAACCCCTCGCGAAGCTCAGCTCCCGCCTCGACGGCGGCGTCGACCAGGATCTTGTCGAGAACGATCCGCCGGGGGCAGAGCGTATCGGGTGAAACACCTTCGGGGAGGGGAGGATCCGGGGGCTGGAACGCTGTGCCGTTGAAGTGGAGGGTCCGGGCGCGGATGCAAGGCGCTCCTGACTCGATGATCTTCTCGAGGAGTCCCCAACGCTGAAGACGCACCTGTCCCGGCAGATGGATGTAGTGCGTCGACATGATATCGCTGGGAAAGGAGTCGCGGTCCACCATCAGCACGCGATAACCCTTGCGGGCGAGAAGCATCGCGGTGGGCGCGCCCGCGCAGCGAGCGCCGACAACAATCGCGTCGTACATCAGGTATCTTGAGACGGCGCCATGATAGCACACGATCTTGCCCGTACAACTGTGATGAAAGTCACACATTTGCGGGCCGGCGGCCCTCGGGGCTCGGTACCATTCACCCCGATGGCGACGTTCTTACGCCACAAAGATTGTCCAGCCGGTTCATCGGCTCAAGTAGACGTACACTAAGTGCGTGTCAGATACCGGCGCGGGTCCTCCTCAACGTCGACGCCGGTGGCGTCCGCGCGCTGCCGATCGCGCCGGGTTCCGCGCGGACCAAATGCTGGATGTAGCGCAAGACCGGGTATTTCACTACCTCTGGCTATTCGTGCCGCAGCCGGCCATCGCGCGCGACCTGCGCTTCCAGCACCTGCTCGCGTCACGGTTCTTGTCAGAAGCGGGCCAGCAATCGCTCCTCTTCGGCGCACTTGTGTCGGTGGCCCGAGGAGGAGGTTCTGCCCTTGAAGTTGCGCTAATTGGGGTCTCGGCTCTCCTACCGCCCGCCCTTTTTGGCCTCTACGGGGGCGCGGTGGCGGACGCCATTCCCAAGAGAGTCGCCCTCGCCGGAGCCTACGCTCTTCAGGCCGCGCTTTGCTTCGTCTTCCCCACCGTGCTCGGCACGCATTTGGTCGCCATAATGTTTCTTCTCTTTGCGGTCAATACGCTGGGCCAGGTATCGGGGCCGACCGAATCGTCGGTGCTTCCCATCGTGGCCAATGACGTTGAACTGGCGAGCGCGGCGTCGATGATCAATCTCGCCTCGGTGGCTGGTACCGCTTTCGGAACGGCGCTGCTCGCGCCGATTGTCGTTCGCATATTCGGCGTCGAGGCGATGCTCTATCTGGCGGGAGTCATGCTGCTTCTCGCAGCCAGCCGGGTCTTCGACCTGCCCGTCGGCGACGAGCAACGCGTTATTCGCCTGCCGCCTTTGGCGATAAGGTTCCGCCCGGCAGTTCGTTGGCTGATCAGACACCCTGCCGTCGGCACGATGATCATCTTCTCAACGCTCGCCGGTGTTGTGAACCACATTCTGCAGATCCTCGCCCCACGTTACGTCGAAGAGGTTCTTCACGCCGATGCGGCAGATACCGCTTACGTGTTCGCGCCGTCGGCCCTCGGCATAGTGGCTGGACTGGTCGCTGCGCCTTCAGTGATGCGGTTTGCAGGAGAACGATTCTCCGCGATTCTGGGACTTCTCCTGGCTGCAGCCTGTCTCTTTCTGCTCGGGTTGGTAGGCGACGTAGCTGACGTGATCGAGCCCTACAACCCAATGCGCATAACAGAGTACATCGGCATCGATATCAATGAGCGAGTGCGGGCGGCCGGGCTCATCGCTCTGCCGCTCGCGCTCGGCATTTCCATGACGGTTACCAGCGTTCAGACTTACATCAACCGTCGTGTGCCGCTGTCCTACCAGGGACGCGTTTTCTCGATGCAGAGCGCGCTGCGAAACGGTGCGGCCATTCCGCCACTAATTACTCTCGGCGCCGTCGCCTCTCTGGTTGGCACGGATAGCGTGCTACTCGTCTCGCCGCTGATCCTTTTTGGAATCGGATACGGTCTGGTCTACTTCAGCTTTCAGTTCGCGGGGCTCACGCGGCCCTCCCATCTCGAGGTGATGGGATCGTTCTGGGAAGAGCCTGAGGGCCCTACAGTCAAGACGGTGAGAGGGTCTCGAGCTAACCCACCTTAGGGAACAAGCGCTGCCTCAGCGTTTCGGGCTCACACTGCGAAACAGTTCGGCGAGCTGGCTGGCTGAAATAAGGATCCCGAGCCATCGCCACTCACGTCGTTCACCATTCAGTCGCGCTCTAGCCGCCTGGGCTACCGTCGCGCCACCGCTTCGACAACTGGCGATCTCGCGATCTCTTTCCGGATGATCGGCGCAACCTTGGTTCCGAGTAGCTCGATCGAGCGCATCACTTGGTCGTGTGGCATCGTTCCGACGCTGAGGTGCAGCAAGAAGCGGTCGAATTTGAAGAGCTCGTGCTCGTATAGCATCTTCTCGATAACTTCTTGAGGGCTGCCCACTAGCAGGGAGCCCCTACGTGCGCGCAGGGCCTCAAATTGCTCGCGGGTCATCGGCGACCAGCCGCGCTCGCGGCCGATCTTCGTCATGATCTGCGCGTAAGGCGGGTAGAACGTCTCGGCGGCGTCCCGCGAGTTTTCTGCAATGAAGCCGTGCGAGTTGGTCGCCAACCGCAGGCGCGATGGCTCGCGGCCGGCCCGGTGTGCGGACTCGCGATACAGCTCGATGAGGGGCACGAACCGCTCCGGTGTGCCCCCAATGATCGCCAGCACAAGCGGCAGGCCGAGGTCACCGGCGCGGATCACCGAGCCCGGATTGCCGCCGACGGCGATCCAGACCGGCAGCAGGTCCTGCACAGGACGCGGATAGACGCCTAGGTTATCGATCGCAGCACGATGCGTGCCAACCCATGTGACCTTGTCGCTCTCACGCAATTTCAGCAGCAACTCGAGCTTCTCAGCGAACAGCTCGTCGTAGTCCTGGAGGTCGTAGCCGAAGAGTGGAAATGATTCCGTGAACGACCCGCGCCCAGCCCAGATCTCCGCCCGTCCGTTCGACAGAAGGTCGACGGTAGCGAAGTCCTCGAAGACGCGCACCGGGTCGTCGGTGCTTAGCACCGTCACGGCGCTTGCCAGCTGGATGTGCTCGGTTGTCGCCGCCGCCGCGCCTAATACGACAGCCGGAGACGAGACGGCGAAATCGGGCCGGTGATGCTCGCCAACCGCGAAGACCTCCAGCCCCACCTCGTCGGCGAGTTTGATCTCCTCCATCAAATGGGAGAGGCGCGTGGCCGGATCGATGGTCTGCCCAGTCACCGGGTCAGGTGTTGTTTCCGCGAATGATGTGATTCCTATTTCCACAAGGTGCTCCTAATAATTGCGGCCGAGGTTAACCTTACAGCTCTCCGGGCCTTGCGTAGCGATAGAAAAATCGTCCGAGCCCCGCTTGAGCGGTCGGGCCTAGGAGGCGACTCAGATGTTTCTCGAGTGTGCCGGCCTGATCCAGACCGCCGATGTACACCGGCTCGTAGCCGGCATCGCGGCTTAGTTGCTCCGCGACCTCGCGGGCGTCGTCGTCCGCGGCGTAGAGGTTGCTCGGCCGCACGCGCTGTTCGTCGATCTGATCGTACAGGTCCGCGAAATTGGTGTTGAACGCCTTAGCGACGGGACCACCGACGATCGACTTCACCTGGTGCGTCAGCGACTCGAACTTCTCGTCGCGACCGGCGAACGGGTTGGTAGTGTCGATGGCGATCTTGTCGGCAATCCCGCTCACCTTGCCCAGCGCATCTGCGATTTGGCCGGACGGCACTGCTACGACGACGGCGTCGGCATCCGAGGCGTCGCCGCCGTCGCGGCCGATCCTTCTGACGGCGTGGCCGGCGCGCTCCCAGCGGTCGGCGAGCCCGCCGCCCACTTTGCCGCGGCCGATGACTGTAATGTTCACTCGCTTCTCCTCCTTGAGTCTTCCTTTGTCGTCACGTTTGTCGTCACGTTCGGTGATTGCCGTCGACGACGCGTTCGTGTTCGCCGCCGCTAAAACATTGTGTTCGCGTTAGCGGCTGTCTTTGGAACTTCCTGGATAGTGTCCCAGTGCTCGACGACCTTACCGTCTTCAAGGCGGAAGAGGTCCATTACCGCCAGGCCGCGGTCGTTCGGCTCGCGGACGAAATTACTGTGCACCGCGACCACGTCGTCTTCCCCTACGAAGCGCTTGAATTCCACGGTTAGGCCCGGGTACGCGTCAGTAAATGCCGAGACGAATTCAACAAACGCCTCACTGCCATCCGCCGCCCCGGGGTTGTGCTGGCGATAGTAATTGCCAACGTGCTTGGCCACCGCCTCCGCCGGCTTTCGCTGGTTGAACGCCAGGTCGTAAAATTCACGGACCGTTGCTTTGTTGTTTTCCGGCGTATTTGTCACTTCGATTTGCCTCCGATTCGAGGATCGGACCAACGGCGTCGGATTCCGCTTCAAGTGAATGTGCGTGGCCGAGTTCATGCCGCCTTCCTCTCCATGCGAACTGCCAGCGCAGGCCGCCTCGTCTGCGTTTCTGGATACGTGCGATGGCCACACTGCAGGCAGACCATCTCCACCTCGCCGAGCAGTTCTTCCTCCATCATGTCGCCATTGCAGCGCGGGCACGACTTCATGAGTATCATTACGCCTCTTCCTCCTTCTTGCGGATCGCCTCGATGTGCAGCGTGATCTTCACGTTATCGCCAACGACGGCGCCGCCGCCCTCAATCAGCTGGTTCCAGCGGATGTCGAACTCCTTGCGGCTGATCTGCGTCGTTGCCGTGAAGCCGGCCCGCTTGTTGCCGTAAGGATCGTCGATCTGCCCTTCGTACTCGCCGTCGAGCACGACCTCCTTCGTTACGCCCCGGATACTGAGGTCGCCGCTGAGCCTGAAGCGCTTCTCATCCAGGCGCTCTATATGTGTGCTGCGAAAAGAGATGTAGGGGAACCGCTGCGCGCTGAAGAAGTTATCCGAGCGAAGGTCCGCATCGCGAGCCTCAACGTTCGTGTCGATGCTGGCGACGGCGATTTTCGCCTCGACCGAGGAGTTCTCAGGTTTGGCTTCGTCGATGTTGAGGGTCGCCTCCAGCTCGCGAAAACGCCCCTTTACCGTTGTAACCACGAGATGCTTGACTGCAAATTCGGCGATCGAATGCATTGGATCGGCTGTCCATGTGCTCGCTTTGCCGGGAGCTTCCGTTGTCATCTATTCCTCCTTGCTCGGCGGCAATTGTCCGCCGCGCTTACTTCTAGTAAGCTACTATATGCCAGTGAGCTTACCTCTGTCAAGCAGCTAATTTTTGGTAAGATGTAATCAGTGACGAACGAACTAACAAGCTTCTGTCCCGACTACCACCGCGCAGTAGAGCTAATCGGCCGGCGCTGGACCGGTGCGATCCTTCGCGCCCTCCTTACTGACGTCAAGCGGTTTAATGACCTCGCCGCTGCCGTTCCCGGCTTGAGTGATCGAATGCTGGCCGAGCGGCTCAAGGAACTCGAGACGGAGGGCGTTGTTGTGCGGAACGTGTTTCCGGAGACGCCCGTGCGCGTGGAATACAGGCTAACGGAGAAAGGGCGCGCTCTCGAGTCGGTAGTGCGCGCGGTCGCCGGCTGGGCAGAGTCGTGGGCGGAGGAGGGCTCGAAGAGGGCGGTGGCAAAGCAGCCGGCCGGCATCTCCGGCGACCAGTAACCCTCCCCCGGCGATCCGCATTCGTGGTGTCACTCCTGACATGGAGATGTCCCGTCCTCCCGCTATTCTAAAGTTATGAATTCCCGCTCATCATCTGGTACAACCCGGCGCGTCGATCCGGGGCGAGTCAAGCTGGCGGCCCGGCAAATTAATCATCTTGAAGTCAATCAAGGCCGCAGCCCGTCTCCGCGCTCGCCCGGCGTCGATTAGCAAATATCTTTTCGGAAACCAATCAAGTGCGTCGCGCAAAAATCGGGACTCAATTCAGGCACCCACCGTGGGCAGAAAACCGCTACCCAGATTCAGAGATCGCCTAGCTCGCTACAACCGGCGCGATCTCTTCTTCCGCCACCGGCGCCTGCGCCCGGCGCATCATAGCCGTCGCCTCGCGATCGCTGATGAAGGCGGCCGCGGCCATCCCGAGTATGGCGAGCACGGCTGCCACGATAAATGCCTCGTGAAATGAGGTCAGCGCCGCATCACGTGTGGCCGGATTGCCGAGAATCCCACCGTGGGCGCTCAGACGGTTGCTGAGCACGGTGGCCAGCAGCGCGACCCCGAAGCTGGCTGCCACCTGCCGGTTGGCGTTGAAGATGGCGCTCGCGCGGCCCATTTCGTACGGACGGATCGTTGCGTATGTAGCCGTCTGAATGGGTATCAACACAAGGGCAAATGCCCAGCCCCGGCATAGCATGATCAGTCTTATCCACCACTGACTCGTCTCCAGGTCCACGAAGAGAAACATGAGCGTGGTGATCGCCGATCCGAGCATACCGGCCATCATCATTCGTCGCGGGCCCATGCTGTTGTAGATGCGCCCCGCGATCTGGACCATGCTTACGACGCCAATCGCCTGCGGGAAGGTCGTGAGTCCGGACTGAAACGGCGACAGGCCCATCTCAGCCTGAAGAAGGAGCGGCAGCAGAAAGAGGCCGCCCATCATCCCGCTATAGCCGACGATCTGGGCGACGTTCATCGTCGTAAATAGTCGGTTGCGAAAGAGACGCATGTCGATCATCGGTTCTCGTGTGCGAAGCTCCTGGTACGCGAACAGCAACAGAATGCCCGCGCCCAATGCGCCGAATGTAAGGACTCGCTGGCTTCCGAAACCTTCGATCCCAGCCTCGGCAAGCGCGTACATGAGGGCGGCAAGGCCGGCGGCTGCAAAGACGAAGCCGGGGATATCGATCCGCCCGGGATTCGGCTGCTTCTCCTCGCGAAGAAAGAGGCCCGCAAAAACCAGTCCCAAAACGCCAACCGGGATGTTGATCAGGAAAATCCAGCGCCAATCGTGGTATTCCACGAGATAGCCACCGAGCACCGGGCCGCTCGCCGGCGCGACTACCATCGGCACCATGAGGATAGCCGCTCCCTTCGCACGCTCCTCCGGCGGAAACGCCCGAAAGAGCATCGCAGTGCCGACTGGAGTGAGAATGCCTCCGCCCACGCCCTGAAGCACACGGAAAGCGATGAGCGACTCGATATTCCAGGCGAGCGCGCAGAGCAACGAGCCGGACGTGAAGACGAAGAGCGCGACCATGAAGATGCGCTTCGTGCCGAAACGATCGCCGGCCCAACCGCTGACGGGAATAAATACGGCGAGGCTCAACAAGTAGCCGGTCACGACCCATTGGATGGTGCTTGCCGCTTCCTCTCGGTTCACGTGCAAATCTTCGCCCAGTTTGGGCAACGCGACGTTGACGATCGTCATGTCGAGTAGGTCCATGAAGAGCCCGAAGACGAAGACGATGCCGACGATCCATTTGTAGTCGAGGCGAGAGAGCATCAGAGCCTCGCTGCCTGAGGAATCACATGTTTGCCCATCGCTTCGATCGGAGTGATGTTCTCGACGCCGATTAGCGCGCCCAGCGCCGCCTGTGCCCCCGCCTCCCTGAGCAACCCCAGCTGCTCGACGAGCTCACCTGCCTGTGACCCATCGCGGCCTACGTTCATGACAGTGATTACCGTCTTCTCGATATCATCGTAGTTCCGGCCCTCACGCTCACAATGTTGCCGCAGGATATCGAGCTTATGCTGGACTGCGCCGGGGTCCATGCCGGGAATGTTGCAGGCGTCCGCGTATTTGGCGACGAGGCGTAGCGTCTTCTTCTCACCGCCACCGCCGACCATGATCCGCGGCCGCGGCTTCTGAAGCGCCTGCGGCACATTGATCGTCTCCGCAAGCCTGTAATGCTTGCCCTCGTAGGGGCCGTTGTTGTCGTCGCTCCACATCTGGTTGGCGATCTGCAGCGCCTCCTCCAGCCGCTCGAACCGTTCCTTCAACGGCGGGAACGGCACGCCGAGCCCGAGGTGTTCACGCTCGAACCATGCGGCACCGACGCCGAGCCAGGCTCGCCCGCCGGAGAGGACGTCCAGCGTCGTTACTTCCTTGATCAAGATCCCCGGATGCCGATAGGTGACGCCCGTGATCATCGTCCCGAGTCCGACGCGCGACGTCTGCCCTGCGATGAACCCGAGCGTCGTATACGCCTCCAGCATGTCCATTTCAGCGGGCCCGACCATTGGGATCTGGAAATGGTGGTCCATCACCCAGATCGAGTCGTACCCGGCCGCCTCTGCGGATCGAACAATCTCACCGAGCTTCCGCGCGACGTCCGGAGGCCCCCCGGGCCAGGTGAAGTATGGGATCTGTAATCCCAGTTTCACGAGAGAACCATTTCGGCGAGTGTGTTGAGCATTTTCGGCGGGCCGAACACCAACATTTGCGTGAGCACCGACTTCTTCCAGACAGGAAGCTCGTCCTTGATCTTCGCGAGCGGGCCGACGAGGGCGACGTCCTGGACCATCTTTGTCGGCACGGCCGCGATCGCCTCCCGCTTCTTACCCTCCAGATAGAGCTGCTGAATTTTGGCGCACTCGCCCTCGTAGCCGAGCCGGGCAATGACATCGTAGTGAAAGTTCGCGCCGCGGGCTCCCATGCCGCCAACATATAGGGCCAGAGTGGGGCGATAGAAGTCAGCGGCAGCCTCATTGTCATCGCTGGGAATGATGGGGACCATGGAGGCGACCTCGAAATCTTCGGGCTTGTGCCGTGCGCCAGGTCGGGAGAACCCCTCGGCCAGGGCGTCCCGGTAGAACTGATCAGCCTTCGGTGAGAAGAACATGGGGAGCCAGCCATCGGCGATCTCAGCGGCGAGCGCAACGTTCTTTGGGCCTTCGGCCGCGAGATAGACAGGGATATCCGAGCGCAGGGGATGCACGGTCGACTTAAGCGCCTTGCCCAGACCCATCCCGTTTCGTTGCGGTATCTGGTAGTGCTTTCCCTCGAACGAGACAGGCTCCTCGCGCGAGAAAATCTTGCGCATGATCTGCACGTACTCTCGAGTGCGCTCGAGCGGACGGGGGTAGGGCTGTCCGTACCAGCCCTCCACTACCTGTGGCCCCGAGGCGCCAATGCCGAGGATGAAGCGGCCGCCTGAGAGGTGATCCAGGGTCATCGCGGCCATGGCCGTAGCGGCCGGTGTGCGCGCGGATAGTTGGGCGATCGCGGTGCCGAGCTTAATGCGTGATGTCTGGGAGCCCCACCACGCGAGCGGTGTGAAGGCGTCCGAACCGTAGGCTTCGGCGGTCCAGATCGAGTCGAAGCCGAGGCGCTCCGCTTCGGCGATGGAGTCCTGAATGCCAGGCGGTGGACCTGAAGTCCAGTATCCTGTAGCCAGGCCAAGTTTCATAGCTACCTCCTGCAGATTCCGCGGCTAAGCGTGGCGGCGGCCTCGATTGCTATGCTGCGGGCAATGCCTCGGTCTTGTCCTAGAGACACTTGAAACGAGAATCCCAGCGCGAACCCGATGCCAGTGATCGTCTGGGCGATTGCCTCGAGGTCGACTCCTGAGCGGATACGACCGGAGCGCTTATGGCGGTCTAGCTTTTCCTTCGTTAGGCGCACGCGTTCATTGTGGATTCCCTCATTGATGGTGCGGCCAATTTCAGAGTCGATCGCGGCCTGCGAGACGGCGACCCGCATGAAGTCACGGCGCTCCCACATCGTATCGAGGTGCCAGAGAATGACCTTCTCGATCTCTTCCTCGAGCGTATCCCGGTCGGGCAGAGCGCCCACGAAGTCCTCGACTACCTGCGTGGCGCGACTCTCGAGAATGGCGAGGAGAAGGCCGCGTTTGCCGTTGAAGTAACGGTGAATGAGGCCTTCGGCGCAGTTGGCCCTCTCAGCTACCTCGCGTGTCGTAGCGCAGTCATAGCCGCGCTCCGCGAACACGGCGGTTGCGGAGTCAATCAAGGACTGGCGACGCTGCTCCTTGTCGCGCTTACCGCGCTCGATTATGGGGCTCGGGGAGATCGTCATGGGCCCTCGCCGGCTCATGTCTTAACTTGTGCGTGGGCGCGCACTTACCTTCGACCTCAATATCTCGCAGAGGCTACGGGATGTCAAGGCGAGCGCAACGCGTGGATATGAGGCGCGCCTCTTTTGCTCCACGGCTTACTACCGAGAGAGCCGTCTGAGAATGTTCCACGGTCCGTAAGGACGATGCTAAAAACGACGCACCTGACGACCGGAGAGAAGCACGAGAAACCATCTCGCTGAAAATGAAATGCCGCTGGGGAACGCCGCCGAGGAACAGAACCCCCCAAAGAGCAGAAATGCCTGCACGCACCAACGCTTTCAGCCCGCTGAGGACCAACGGCGAACGCCCATGAAATCCGAGTCAACGGCCTCACTTTACGGCGGCCGGTAATGCCTAGTTTGCGGCAGGCATTTCGTTGACGTGAAGAAGGTCGTCGGCTAATCTGATGCACGTAGCCAAATAGGAGAATCGAATGGCTCAGCCAACGCGAACAAGGTCAGAGTTAAAGGTCGCCCCGCGCGAGGTGATAGGGAAAAAAGTGAAGGTATTGCGACTCGGAGGGCTCACTCCGGCCAATATCTATGGACACAACGTAGAGTCTCAAGCCATCCAGGTCGCGACTGAAGAACTGAAACAGGTTCTGAAATCGGCCGGTCGCAACGAGATCGTGTACCTGCGCCTGGATGGGGACGACCCTCGCCCTACTTTTGTGAGGGATGTTCAGCAGCACCCGGTAACGGACGTGATCTTGCATGTAGATTTTCTTCAGATCTCGCTCAGAGAGAAGGTCAGAGCCGACGTCCCGATTCACCTCGTGGGCGTATCGCCTGCTGTCGATACCTTTGGGGGGATCCTGATGCACGGTCTAGACCATGTGACCGTGGAGGCGCTTCCGACAGAAGTCCCATCGTCGCTGGAGATCGATGTTTCGCCTTTGGCGGAAATCAACCAGGCTCTTCACGTCTCCGACCTCGACGTGCCAGACGGTGTAACGCTGCTTACAGACGTCGAGCAAGTGATAGCAAAGGTAGCTCCGCCGGCCGTAGAACCGGTCGAAGAAGTGCCAGAGGAGGAGGCGGAAGAGGGCGAAGCGGCGCCGGAGGGCGAAGAAGAGGCTGCGCAGGAAGAGCCTTCGGAAGGAAAAGCGGAGCCCTAGTAGGCGCCTCAGACTGGCGTCGGCGAATTCAGGTGCCGCCCGGCGAGTCCGCGCAATCCGCGCGAGAATTCCGCTGCGGAGACCCTGCGCCGTCCAGCACGCTGTAGCTCGAGCGGAACGAGGAGGCCGCTACCGGTCTGGACGGCGAAGGCCGCGGAGTCCCGAGATTCGTCGGGCAATTCAGTCAGCAGCGGTTTCGGGAGTTCAGAGATGGTCGCGGTCGTTGCCATCAAGTTGGCAGCAAGCGGCCATGCACGCCAGATGTGAAGCAGCTCGCCGTCGAGCTCACTGTAGGCGCCCGGCCAGGGATTATAGGCGCGGACGCGCCGCCATATCTCGGTGGCCGGCACACCCCAATCGATGACACCGTCCTCTTTGCGTAGAAGGGGGCAGAATGTCGCCAACTCGTCGTTTTGGGGCTTCGGTGACAACGCACCCGAGAGCCAGTGCGGTAATGTTCGAGCGAGTAGATCGGCACCCGCGCTAGCCAGCCATTCTGATAGCGAGAGCGTTGTATCTTCGTCTCCGATGGCAACTTCCGTTTGCGCCAGGAGGGGGCCGCTGTCCATGCCGGGGTCCATTAGCATAATCGAGATGCCAGTACGTTCATCTCCTGCGAGGATGGCGGCGGGAATTGGCGTGGCGCCGCGCCAGCGTGGCAGCAGTGAGGGATGGACGTTAAGGACGCCGCGCGTAGGGATCTCCAAGACGTTCTGTCGGAGTATTTCTCCGTAGGCGGCCACGACCATGACCTCGGGAGCAAGCCGGCGCAAACCTTCGACAAAGTCCGGGTCGCGCAGACTCGGCGGTTGGAGCACCGGCAATCTAAGGCCCTGCGCCGCGATCTTGACCGCCGATGCTCTTGGCAAGCGGTTGCGCCCGGCAGGCCGATCGGGTTGCGTTACAGCGGCGGCGATTCTGTAGCCGTCCGCCACAAGTCTCTGAAGAGAGGGGACTGCGAAGTCCGGGGTGCCCAAGAAAACGATCGACATAACCACGCCCACATCGTGATGAGCGAGCAGCCTGCGCGATTCTAGCATGAGCCGGGCCGGCAACGCGAGGTAGCGCTGGGCGTTATACAAATGCGATGGTTGGCAGAGGCATGAAGCGGACAGGCGCGCTTGTTGGATGCGCTGCGCTTGCTCTGGGCGCCGTTATCTTCGCCACCGGTTGCGGCGGCGGCGAAGCCCACCCCGCTTCCAGCGAGGGGGTGGTGATTCTGACAGCGACCCCTCCGCCCGGCACTTCATTGCCGCGACGCACGGCCCCCCCAACCCCGCCCCCGACTCCAAGCCCTCTTGAGGTTTGCGCAAGCAACCCAGACCCGGCCTCGCCTAAGGCGCTACAAGTACAGGAGCCGCAACCTCAGCAGCAGTTGAAGATTCCCTTCCACGTGCGTGGTTGGGGCTCCAATATCGGCCAGAATAACCGGGGCGTGGCCCTCGGCATCGTGGATGCGAAGCAATCGATAGTGCAGGTATTGAACCTACCGCCGCAGCCAAACACTTACAGGCTGCCGCCGCCAGACTTGGAGCGTACGGATAATACGCGTCCGTTTGCAGCCGACATCGTGATTGATGGTGTCAAGGAGCCGACGCCTTATTGCCTATGGGTGTACTTAGAGACGACGCCCGAGGGGCGCCCGAGGGGGGTCGTGCAGGTTCCTGTCGTTGTCGTCCCCTAAACAACCCGGGCGAAAACGATATCCCCGATCTGTAGGTCTAGGCTATCAGCAGCGCTACCACCGTTGACAGCAACTTCGAGGAAGCCCGAGCTACCAATTAGCGCCACCAGCCCACCTCGATCTGCGTAGGACCGGCACAAGCCTTGGATCCTCCGGCCGGCAATGTCGATACGAACTTCAGGTACTGACAATTGCTCGCCGCGAATCGTCGTGATCGCGTTACCGAATTGATCGATATGGATAATCGTACCAGCGAGGCTGTCGTCATCAACCGGGACGGCTCGGAATGGCGGAAGCGCCGTAATCTCCTGCACGCAGGGACCAAGATCGGATGGCTTGGCGCCAACGGAGATGTATGCCGCCGCCGGTGCGAAAATATCCCGCGCGTGGAAGGTAGCACTTGGGGGAGAAAGTTGAAAGCGCGCGTTGGCCAGTAGGCGTGCCTGCTTGCCAGATGTCAGACGAATCACGGCAGTCTTGTTGTAGGCGCCTTCGCGCTCGTCGTCGCTGAATGCGGGCGAAAGTACCCCGTTATCGGGACCGATAAATACGCCCTCGTCTGTGTAGAGTGCCAGCGCCCGACGCTCTGTACCGACCTCGGGGTCTACAACAGCGACGTGAATTGAGCCCTGCGGGAAGAATGGGAGAGCGCAGGACAGGATGAACGCAGCCTGTTCAATCCCCTGCGGCTCAACACCGTGAGAAAGGTCGACGATGGTAGCATCCGGATTGATTCCGAGAATGACTCCCTTGACAGCAGCCACGTAGTGATCCGAGCTGCCGAAATCGGTGGTCAGTGTGATAATCGGCTTCAAGGGCGATCCACTCAGCGATTCCGTATGTCGCGGCCCTGTTCGAAGCTCCACTCATTCACATTACGGAAGCGAGAGCTGGGGCTAAAGAGCGTGCCCAATTGGAGCCCCTTAATTTCATCGGTAACGAAGTAGGTATCGCGCGGGTGATAGAGCAACACGCTCGGAACGTCGTCTCGGAAGACCGCCTGAAACGCGTAGTACAACTGCTGCCTTTGGTCTAGGTTCGATGTGACGCGAGCTTCCTCCAGAAGCTTATCGGCCTTTTCATCGGCGTATGCTGCAAGGTTGCGCCCGCTATCACTGGCCTGTGAGCTGTGCCAGGCCGGGTAGGGGTCTGGATCCAAGCCTGGATCCCATCCGAAGAGTGCCGCCTGATACTGGCGCGGAATCAGAAAATCTCTTATGAGATTGGTTGACTCCTCGGGCGCCAAAGTAACCGCGATGCCAACATCAGCCAGCTCCTTGGCAATCTCACTGGAAATACGTCCGCGAATTGCGTCTCGGTCGGTCAACAGAGTGAGGCGTAACTCCACACCATTGCGCATTCTCACTGCGGCATTATCTGGAAGCGCCCAACCCGCTTCGTCGAGACGGTTGCGGGCCTCTGTAAGATCGCGCCCGTTTAATTCGAGTTCCGGATTGTTGGCCCAAGTTCCTGCCACAATGGGCGAATTAGCTCGAACCGCTCGCCCTCCGAGTAGTGAATCAATTATGCCGTCTATATCGATTGTTTCCGCGATAGCGATTCTGACAGAAGCGTCGTTGAGGGGTGGCTGGCTGTTGTTCAGGTAAAGAACGGTGTAAGCAGTGCGAATAGCTTCGTAACGCTTCAGGCCACTCACTGACGCCACGGCGTCCAGGTCATCAGCGCTTGCGCTTGCATCGAGGAAGATGCCCCTGGCTTCGCCGCGCACCACGCTGGCCACAGCCGTTGAGGCGTCTGGGTAGAACCGCATCTCGATCTCGCTTAGGGGCGGCCCGCCCAGGTAGTAGTTGTCGTTAGCGCGCAAAATAGCGCGAGAACCATCGAGACTGGCGAGCTTGAATGGGCCGGTACCGATAGGATTCTGATTGAAGATGCTGGTCGCTAAAGCGCTCGCCTCCGTGCCAGCCAGCACGTGTTGCGGCAGAATCCCGGCAGAAGCGTATGCGGGGAATGGTGCGAATGGTTCCGGCAGTCGACAGGCGACCGTTGCCTCGTCGGCTGCGGAGCAGGTGATATTGTGCCAGAGGGTCGCCTGATCGGGGTCGCTTTCGACATTTGGACTACCGAGCAGTGAGTAAGTGAACATGACGTCTGCCGACGTGAACCGAGTTCCGTCGTGCCAGCGGGCGTCGCCGCGCAGGTGAAAGGTAACTGTGCGGCCATCGGGACTCGTCTCCCAAGTCTCCGCGAGATCGGGCAGGACGGAGCCGTCAGCCGCGAGGCGGGTGAGCCCGGAAAACACGAGACTCGCAAGGTCGCGATCCGCGTCATTCAGGTGTACGAACAGAGGATTTACGCGCGACGGCGCCCCGACAACGGCTTCGACGTAGCGATAGTCCTGCGGGTCCTTGTTGCCTCCCAAGGAGTTTGACAGCGCGAACCATGCGGCGGCGACCGCCACAAAACCTCCGGCGAGCACGAGCAGAAGTGGCCAGCCGGCGGTTGATGATCGGCCACGGCGGGCGGACGGCGGCACGACTCGGCCATGTGATTTCATCGAGTGTTAGTTGAGCGCCTTAGCGGCGTTCGATGACGGCGAGAGCCGCTATCACGAGCCAGAGTACGCTAAGACCGATAGTAAGTTGGAAGAGAGTTTTCTCGAGTCCACGCCTGGTCCGTACAAAGGACCCGCTCTGGAGACCCCCCACGCCTTCTCCTTTGACCTGGAGGAGGATGACGGCCACCAGGGCTATCGACACCAGTATCGCGGCCACCGATAGGTAGTCAGAAAGCACGATTATCGTCCGTCCAGCGCGGTAACCAGGTCTTGTTCTGGAACCGAGACTGCCTGGGGGGTTTGATCGCGATCGTCGTAGATACGCATGATCGCCTCTGCCAGTTTTATGGAATCGTGATGGTAACGGTTCTCTTCGGCTACGACATCCGAGGTGACTAGCCGCAGTCCGTTGTTAATCGGCGTTATCACTCGAACAGGGGTCGCCTTCTCGGCTTGCGGAATGACATCTGTAACGTTGTCGTTAGCGAGCACATAGTTGATGACGCCCTTCCCGACATGGTCCTCAATTGCGGCGACGTGATCCGCCACGCCAAAGCTGTCCGTCTCGCCGGGTTGTGTCGCGACATTGCAGACGTAGACCTTCGGCGCCGGCGCGGCGATTAGGCTGCGACGAATTCCCTGGACCAGAAGGTTCGGAAGAACGCTAGTGTAGAGGCTGCCGGGACCGAGAACGATAAGGTCCGCTTCCAGAATCGCGCGAACAGCTTCCGGATGTGCGGGAGGATTCTCCGGCGCCAGGTAGACTTCACTAATGCGCGCCTTACTGCCGTTACTTACGGCGGGACCAATGCTGGACTCGCCGTGTATGGTGCGCTCATCATCAGTGTGGGCGCAAAGGGTGACATCTTCCATGGTGGAAGGAATGATCTGGCCGCGAACTGCCAGCACTCGACTAGTCTGGCGAATGGCATCCTCCATATTCCCGGTGACACCTGACATTGCCACAATGAAGAGGTTGCCGAAGGAGTGGCCCGCAAGCCCAGCGCCGTCCTCAAAGCGGTATTGAAATAGCTTCGTGACGAGCGGCTCCGCATCAGCCAGAGCGGCGATACAGTTCCGCACATCACCCGGCGGCAGCACTCCCAGCTCTCGGCGCAGGACACCGGAGCTTCCGCCGTCGTCGGCCACCGTCACGATGGCGGTGAGGTTCGTCGTGTACTCTTTGAGGCCACGCAAGAGCGTGGAGAGCCCGTGCCCCCCTCCGATGGCGACAATCTTGGGCCCGCGCCTGAGGAAACGCTGGGTGTAGATGGTGTTTACGAGGCTTTCTTTGGTGTCCCGGTTCGGTGCGAGCACCGAGATAATGGACTGGTTGAGCTTCCAGATCGAGAACAAGATAAGGCCTACCGCTCCGGACATGAACATCGCGCCGCGGAAGTAGCGCGGGATAAATTGAAGGGTCGTCCAGTACATGAATCCCGGCAGCCGAAGGCCCTCAGTGTACAACTCGCGAACGACGTACCCGAGACCAAAGGTCATAATGGCCACGCCGATCACGATGAGGGCAAGCCATCGCTTGATATGCATGCCCGGATAGAACCACTTGAAGAAGTCGAAGGTGAACACGCGGCTCATAATCCTAATCTATAAACGCGCCGCGAGGGTATTGGAATACGCTTAATCATCCCAAT
>Ga0209161_10001024_pt1 | contig 22926 bp, 20 predicted proteins | sample GraSoiAngelo_155_FD_186169 | JGI IMG/M metagenome (GOLD analysis project Ga0209161, IMG submission 186169) | Grasslands soil microbial communities from the Angelo Coastal Reserve, California, USA - 14_1009_13_30cm (SPAdes) (version 2) | ecosystem: Environmental > Terrestrial > Soil > Grasslands... | reverse complement strand
TCAGTCGCCGGCAACTACCGCGTCTGCAACTCATGGAGGAAGCAGCGCCGTTCATCTTAAATGGTCAAACAATTCATGACACGCCTGCGCGCGCTGGACGTATTTACGCACTTTCCAGCGGAATGATGATGCCAAAAACTCTTTCCAATATTCTTGCGCGGCGTCTTGTCGAAAATCCGCAACACTCGATTTTTTTTGTGGGCTATGCCGATCCTGAATCTCCCGCCGGTCTATTGCGAGATGCGCAGCCGGATGGGGAAGTAACACTTGATCCTGGCGAACCCCCACAGCGCGTGCGTTGCAATATCGAACAATTTCAATTTAGTGCTCACGCGTCGCGCGAAGCGCTGATCGACTACGCGAAAAAGCTTTCTCCAAGGAAAATCGTGCTCGTCCATGGCGATCTACCGGCTGTGGAATGGATGCGGGCAACATTGATTGTCGATCTTCCGAAGACGGAAGTGATCGTGCCCATCCCGGGCGTCGAGATTGAACTGTAGCAGAGTTCTATGCGCGCCGATCATAATCTTTACTCTCGGAAATTAGCCGGACGGTCATAGACCGCCGCTATGGCAATGACGAGAGTCGCGTCCTGGAACATCAATTCCCTGCGCAAACGCCAGGATCGCCTGTTTGCGTGGCTCGAGGCAAACAAACCGGACATCGTTTGCTTGCAGGAAACGAAATGTCCGGACGAACAATTTCCGGTGCTCGCCTTACAAGCAGCTGGGTATCACTCGGTTTATCACGGAGAGAAATCGTACAATGGCGTCGCGATTCTTTCGAAAAATGAATCGCGTGATGTGCGTCCATCGCTTTGTGACGAAGTTGTCGATCCACAAGCGCGCGTCATTGGAGCAACAATCGATACCGTCCGCGTGTTTTCCATTTACGCGCCTAACGGACAAGCCGTCGGTTCGCCTGCTTATGATTATAAACTGAAGTGGTATGCGCGATTGCGAGATTGTCTGTTGAAAGAGAAATGTGCCCAACTAATTGTCTGCGGCGATTTCAATGTCGCGCCGGAGGATGTCGATGTTCACGATCCAGACCTGTGGCGGGGAGCGATTATGTGTTCAGACGGCGAACGGACAGCGTTTCGCCAATTATGCGACGGCAATTTTCGCGACACGCTGCGATTACATCACAAAGAAGGCGGGCTTTTCAGTTGGTGGGATTATCGGATGCTTTCGTTTCCGAAAAATCGCGGATTACGTATCGATGCAATTCTGGCGAGTGAAGCGCTCGCGAAGAGGTGCACGACAGCGGGGATCGATCGGGAAATGCGTAAAGGGAAAGAACCTTCGGATCATGCCCCGGTCTGGGCGGAGTTTGAATAGGTGGTTCGAGCAGTCCCTTGCTCGATGTAAAATATGGCGGCAACGCCGCAAACTGATAGCATCGCGCGCGGAGCGCACGATCCACCTTCGCGACGCGACACCAACGCATGAAGACTCATCTCCGCGTTTCAAATCCGCTGTCAAAGCCGCTCATGATTTGGGACGGCGAATGTCATTTTTGCAGGCGCTGGATCGAACGCTGGCGCGAAATCACCGCAGGCGAAGTTGATTATGCCACCTATCAAGAAGCGGCCGATCGATTTCCAGGAATTCCTCTCGAACAATTCCAGCGCGCTGTCGCTTTCATTGAACCAGATGGCAAAACCTTTTTTGCCGCTGAAGCGGTCTATCGCTCATTAGCTTGTCGATCTTCGAGAAAATGGATGGCCTGGAGCTATGACCAGGTTCCCGGTTTCGCAGCTATTTCCGAGATCGCTTATGGATTTATCGCTCGTCACCGAAAAGTTGGCTCCGCGTTCACCCGTGTGCTTTGGGGGAGAGACGTTCGTCCACCAACTTATTTCTGGGCCCGGCGATGGTTCCTTCGCGCGGTCGGCCTCATTTACCTGATCGCGTTCGTTTCGCTTTGGGTGCAGGTGGACGGACTGATCGGAGCAAATGGTATTTCGCCGGTAAACCAATTTCTACCGGCAGTTCATGAACAGTTGGGCCGACAGGCCTATTCGCTGTTGCCGACGCTTTGCTGGTTTAACTCGAGCAACACCTTTCTCCATTTCCTCTGCGGCGCCGGCGTCGCTTTCTCTTTGTTGCTCGTGTTTGGAATTGCACCGGTAATCTGCCTGACGGCGCTTTTCGTTTTTTATCTTTCGCTGACGATTTCTGGACAAACATTCCTCAGTTTTCAATGGGACATTTTGCTGGTCGAGACTGGCTTCCTGTCAATTTTCCTCGCGCCCTGGCAGCTTCGGCAAAAGCGTGGACAAGAACCGCCGGTTTCGCGCGCCGCTCTGTTCTTACTCAAGCTGCTTCTTTTCAAATTGATGGTGATGTCGGGCGTGGTGAAGCTTACCAGCGGCGATGATTGCTGGTGGGACCTGACCGCACTCGATTATCATTACTGGTCGCAACCGCTGCCGACGATCTTCGGCTGGTGGGCAGATCAGCATCCGGAATGGTTCAAACATTTCTCGGTCGGATTTTGCATGGCGGTGGAAATCATCGCGCCGTTTTTCATCTGGGCGCCGCGGCGTCCGCGACTGATTGCCGCTGGATTGATGATTTTTCTCCAACTGGTAATCGCGTTGACCGGTAATTACTGCTTCTTCAATCTGCTCACGCTCGCGCTTTGCCTGCTGTTAATTGATGATGGGGTGGCCGCGTCGCGGAGCGACCCGCGCACGTTTCGCACAGCGAAACCGCTACAGGATTACCTGTCAACATACAGTGCGATCATTGTGCTCATCGTGACGTTGCCCATCAATGGGTGGCTCGTTTTTACTGCGTTTAAGCCGGATGCAGCGTGGCCGCGCACGCTCGCGTTTGCATATCAACACCTCGAACCGTTCCGGATCGTGAACGGATACGGCCTGTTTCGCGTAATGACGAAAGATCGCCGCGAGATTATGGTCGAAGGCAGCACCGATGGGATCGACTGGTTGCCGTACGAATTCAAATGGAAACCGGGCGATGTAAACCGCGCCCCTGGTTGGTGCGCGCCACATCAGCCCCGGCTCGATTGGCAGATGTGGTTCGCCGCGCTGGGAACTCCAGAGCAAAATCCCTGGTTTACCCGGCTCGCCGTTTGTTTGCTGAAGGGAAAGCTGGATGTCGCCCGGTTGTTTGCCCATGACCCGTTTCCTAATCAGCCACCGCGTTATATCCGCGCGATCTTGTTTCGTTATCGATTCACTACGGCGAAAGAACATCGACAAACTGGCGCATGGTGGAAACGCGAAGAGCTGGGGGAATATTTGCCAACTGTATCGCTTGAACGGGGCCAATAAGATCGCGAATTGGCCGCGCTGGTTGAGCAAGGCGCTGGTCAGGAGTATGTTTGGCCGGTGGCAAAGGAAGAACAGATCGTGACCGAAGGCACGGTGACACAGGTGTTGCCGGGCACGATGTTTCGGGTCGATCTTCCGGGACAACGCAACGTGCTTGCGCATATCTCCGGGAAGATGCGCAAGCATTTCATCCGGATCGTGCCGGGAGATAAAGTTTCATTGGAACTCTCGCCCTACGATTTGACCAAGGCGCGAATCATTTTTCGCGAGCAATGACGTCGCAGGCATTGGCGAGCTTCGCAGGCCAATAGCAATGGAATTTCATAAGCGCGATCACAATACGAATTGCGTTTTCACGTAGAAAAGCATTTGTTCGCCGTCGCGTTTGCTGAAAGGCAGAAGCGCGCGGATACTGAGGAAGAAAATTAACTGGAGATTAGCAATGCCTGAAGAGAATAAAGCAGAACAATCCGGGTCTGGTATGACAGACGCGCAAAACAAATTGCAAAGCAGTAAAACCCACGCACGCAAGGCAGCCGAGGATTTGCGATCCGCAGCCGGCGATTTGAAATCAGCCGCCGGCGCTGTGGCGGGAGAGTACCGCGGCAAAGCTGAACAAGCCTGGGGAGATGCGCGAGGCAAAGCAGAACAAGCTTGGGGCGATGCGAGGGATCGCGTCCGCACATTTCAGGAAGACGCGGAGCAATACGTGCGCGAAAACCCGACGAAGGCGGTGTTCACAGCGCTCGGAATCGGGTTTATATTGGGCCTGATCTTCCGGCGTTAATCGCGCTGCGGTCGAATGATCAGCGAGACCACTCGGTCCCGCAATCCTGCGGGACATGCGGGTTTGCTGCAAAACCTGCTGGCGCTTACGGGCGCGCTGGCGGACTTTTTCGAAAGCCGCTTTGCCCTTCTCGCCGAGGAATCGAAAGCGGCGTTTGTGCAGCTACTGGTGCTCGCAAGTTATCTAGTTTTGGCGCTCATTCTTTGTGCGTTTGGTTACGTGTTCCTGATCGCAAGCGCCGTAGTCGGTCTGGCACACCTCGCGGGGATTTCGTGGTTATGGACCGCATTGATGGCTGCGGGAGCGCATTTTATCGTTGCGCTGGTCCTGCTTCTGGTCGCGCGCAGTCGAATGACCAAGCCCCTCTTTCGCGCGACAGTATCCGAAATAAAGAAAGATCGCGAATGGCTGAAAAACCTGGACGCAACAGATCAACCAGTGAGCTGACGGCAGAGATTGCCCATTCTCGTGAGCGTGTGGCACGTGATTTGCGTGGTCTGCAGTATGAACTGGATTTTCCGCGAAAGCTCCGAAGATCGTTTCGAGAACAAACAGTTTCCTGGATTACAGCCGCCGCCGCCGTCGGCACACTGATTGTCCTGTTGCCGGTGCGAAAGAAAAAGATCTACGTCACTGCCAAAAGGGGCGGGAAACGCCAGAGGAAATTTCTCGAAGCTGGATTCGTCCTCGGTGCATCGAAAATCGCGGCAAGCTTGCTTCGACCTGTGATTGTCGATTTTCTCAAAAATCGACTGACAGATTATGCTGGTCGGTCCCGTCAGCAAGAAGGTAGAAGGCCTTAAACGCAACGTTGCCGGCGCCATTTACCTTGATCCTCGCTTCCCCGCATGGAGAATCGAATCCTAAAACTGCTTCTAATAGTTTGTTTTAGCATCCATTGGCATAATCATCTCGACAGCACGCAATGATTGCAAAGGTTCCGGAGATTCCAGTCAGATCGCATCCGCTCGGCCACGTCGATGAGTATCTCGAAATCGGCCAAAAAGCGGGCGCCTCCGATGTTCATCTCGCCGTGAACGCACAGCCGATCTGGCGCGTGCATGGAACCTTACAGCCGATGTGGCCCGACGCACCGCGGCTCGGCCCAGAGGACACGGCGCTCCTGGCTGAAACCTTTGTTCCTGACGTGTATAAAGAGGAACTCAAGACACGCGGTGATTCCGATTTTGCGTATACGAACGAGTTCGCCCGTTACCGCACTAGTGTAGTGCGCCAGCGACTCGGCGTCGAAATTGTTTTCCGCGTGATTAACACGCATATCCGGACGATGGATGAACTCGGGTTGCCGGAGCATCTCAAATTACTCACCCGTTATCAAAACGGATTGATTTTGGCGACGGGCTCGGTGGGTACGGGTAAATCGACGACGCTCGCGGCCATGGTCGAGCAAATAAACATGGAACGGCGCGACCACATCATCACGCTCGAGGATCCGATCGAATACATCCTCAGGTCGAAAAACTGCCAGGTGTCTCAACGCGAAGTGTTCACGCATACCGAATCGTTCGCTGCGGCGCTGCGAGCGTCGCTTCGGGAAGATCCTGACGTCATCATGGTTGGCGAGATGCGCGACTTGGAAACGATTTCGCTCGCCATCACCGCATCCGAGACGGGGCATCTTGTTCTGGCAACACTGCACACCGGCAATGCTTCGCGCACTCTTGATCGATTACTCGATGTGTTCCCACCTGATCAACAGGAACAAATTCGGGTGATGGTGAGCGAATCATTGCGCGGGGTCATCAGTCACCAGCTGGTGCCGAAAGCAGACGGCACTGGTCGCGTGCTAGCGCTGGAAATTCTTACCAACACGCCGGCTGTGGCCCACGTTATCCGTGAAGCAAAAACATACATGTTGCCCGGCATTATCCAGACCGGCAAGAAACAAGGCATGTGTTTGATGGACGATACGCTGATCGATCTTTATGATCGCGGTCTGATCAGCTCAGAAGAAGCCTACGCGCGTGCCGACCAAAAACAGACGATGCGCCAGCACCTCAAAATGTGACCGCTGACCTCTTCCTTCTTACTTCTGACCTCTAACATGGCTTACCTCGATCAATTTCTCAGCGTGATTGTTAAGCACGGGGGGTCCGACCTGCACATCGGTGAAGGAGAACCGCCAAAGATGCGGATGCATGGTGACATAATGCCCATCCGTGCAGAGCAGGTGACACGCGAGGAAGCTATTCAGATGATGAGTGAAATTTGCGGCCCGCACAATTGGGAGATCTTTGAAGGGCGCGGCGATCTCGATTTTGCCTACGAGATGGATGGGGCCTCTCGCTTTCGGAGTAACTATTTCAAGCAGTCGAATGGTTATGGCGCGGTTTTTCGTCTGATCCCCACGAAGATTGCCACGCTGGAGGAGTTGGGGATTCCCGTGGTTGTAAAACAATTCGCGCACTTGCGCGGCGGCCTCGTCCTTGTTACCGGCCCAACTGGCTCGGGCAAAACGACTACGCAGGCGGCGCTAGTTGATTATATCAATCAAAACTTTTCGAAGCACGTCGTAACAATCGAGGAACCGATCGAATTCGTGCACGACAACAAGCAAAGCACGATCACGCAACGAGAAGTGCCGGGCGATTCGAGTTCGTTTCCCGCCGCGCTTAAGGCGGCGCTGCGAGAGGATACAGATATTGTGCTTGTGGGAGAGATGCGGGACCTCGAGACAGTTTCGCTCGCGCTCACCGCAGCCGAAACGGGTCTTCTCGTATTCGGCACGCTGCACACGAACAACGCCCGAAAGACGGTTGATCGTATGGTAGACGTTTTTCCAGCTGAACGACAACCGCAGGCTCGCGCCATGCTTGCCAACTCGCTTCGCGGCGTCGTTGCACAACTGCTTTTAAAAAGAGCAGACCGACCTGGCCGAATCGCTGTAAACGAGATTCTAATCGCAAATGCAGCGGTCGCGGCCATCATTCGCGAAGGCGCAACGCAAAAACTCCAAGACGTCATCGTTTCCGGCAAGGCACAGGGAATGCAGTTTATGGACGACACGATCTGGGCGTTGCTCGAAAAAGGCATTGTCTCCGCGCACGAAGCCTTCATGAAGGCCATCGACAAAAATCGGTTCAAGCCATTTCTCTCCGCGGAGGAAGAAGCGCTTGCTAATGCCGCTGGCGCAGCGCCGGATGACGAGAAACGGCTCGCTGGCAATTTTGTAAAACCGATTGGCGCTCCCCCTGCGAAACGCGCAGTGGGGTAAGATACTAAACGGCGTCATTGGCTAGATAGAGTCTCGCCCCACAGCTTTTGGCTGCAAATAACCCGGATTACCCTGCTGACATCATCAGCACCGCGGTCCCCTTGAGCTTGCCGGCACGAAATCTATCTAACGCAGTATTGGCTTCTTCAAGCGGAAAAATTTCAGTCTCCGTTCGCACCGGGACGCGCGGCGCAATTTCAAGAAATTCTTCACCGTCGCGCCGGGTCAAGTTCGCAACCGAACAAATCGTGCGTTCACCCCAAAGATCGGCATACGGAAATGAAGGGATGTCGCTCATGTGAATCCCGCCACAAACAACAATGCCACCTTTAGCCAGCGCGCGCAGCGCCAGCGGCACAAGTTCTCCGACGGGCGCGAAGACGATCGCGGCGTCAAGTTTTTCCGGCGGCATTTCATCGGAACCACCGGCCCATGTTGTGCCTAATTTTCTCGCCGATTCCTGACCAGCTTTGTCACCCGGTCGCGTGAATGCAAAGATTTCGCGCCCCTGGTAAATCGCAATCTGCGCGATTAAATGCGCCGCATTCCCAAACCCATAAATGCCAAGCCGGCGCGCATCGCCAGTCTTTCGATACGAACGATAGCCAAGCATGCCGGCGCAAAGCAGCGGCGCAATATCGACATCGTCGTATTGCTCGAGTAAATGAAAACAAAATCGCGCGTCCGCGACAACGAACTCGGCATAACCGCCGTCAATGGTATAGCCGGTAAAGCGCGCACGGTCGCAAAGATTTTCGCGGTTGGATCGACAGTAAACGCATTTGCCGTCGGTCCAGCCCAGCCACGGAATGCCAACGCGATCGCCGATTGAAAATTTTTCGACGCCTGTTCCGACTTGTTCGACACGCCCGACGATTTGATGGCCGGGAATCAACGGCAGCTTCGGATCCGGCAATTCGCCATCGACGATGTGAAGATCGGTGCGGCAAACCGCGCACGCACTTAGACGAACCAGCAGTTGTCCTGCGTCGGGCTTCGGCTTGGCCACATCGAGCAGCATGAGCCGCTGCCGAGATTTTTCGAGAACCATCGCGCGCATCTCGATCTACTTCGTAAGATCATGCGACGCCGGCGGGCATCGGCTCGCGGACTTCGCCGTCACCCGTCGGCTTGGGCTCACCTTCATGATGCATATGAGCGCTGCGCAGAAACGGCACTTTATCAAGAACGTGCTCTTGGAACCATTCGAGCCAGAGATAAATGACCGGCGTCACAAAAAGCGTAATCATTTGTGAGAAAATCAGGCCGCCGACAATGACAAGACCAAGCGGACGGCGCGCCGAGGCGTCGTGGCCAAACCCGAGCGCAAGCGGCACCGCGCCCATCAGGGCAGCGAGCGTGGTCATCATGATGGGCCGAAAGCGCTCCAGGCTGGCTTCGTGAATTGCCTCTCGCAGACTCAACCCCTCGTCGATTCGTTTCAGCGCAAAATCGACCACAAGGATTCCGTTCTTCTTTACGATACCGAGCAGAAGAAACAGACCAATGACGCTATAAAGAGACAAGCTTGATCCAAAAGCCCAGAGGGTGAATAAGCCGCCCACGACCGCCGGCACGATCGCGGGGAAAAGCACCGTGATCGGATGGACGTAGCTTTCGTAAAGAATTCCCAGAATCACATACATGACAAAAATCGCAGAGAGTAGGAGCAGCGGCAGCGACTTAAAGAGTTGGCGAAAGACAAGCGCTTCACCTTGAAACGTGGCTTGGACACTGGGGATTTGCTGGTGCACTTGTGCGAAGCTGTCTTCGATGAATTTGGTGGCATCACCGATCGCGACGTTCGGCAATAGATTGAAGTTGATGGTCACACTGGTGAATTGATTGAAGTGATTGACCGCCTGCGGACCAACGATCTGCTTGGTCGATGTTACGGCGCGCAGCGGCACCAGGTTCGCGGCAGTGCCAGTTGTGGTTGTGATCGTTCCACCACCTGCTCCCGTCGCGCTAAAGCTGCCGCCGGTGTTGCTACGCACATAAAGATCGTTGAGGTCAGCCGGCTGCGCCCGCTCTTTGTCTTTCACTTCGAGAATCACCTGATACTGGTCCTCGGGCTGTTTGATTAAGTAGACGTAGTTTTGCGAGTAAGCAGTGCGCAGCAAACTCTGGACAGCGGAAGTCGAAACGCCGTAAGTGGCGGCGCGCTCACGGTCAATATCGACAGTGAGATTCGGTGTACTGTTGTAATAATCAGAGCGGACGGACGCGAAGCCTTTGAAATCCTTTAGCTTGGTCATTAACTGATTGGCAGCCGCGTAGACGTCGTCGGGGACAATGCCGCTGAGCGTGTAAGCGTACTGTCCCTGCGTCTGGCTAGTGGCGCCCACATTGATTTGCAGCACGGGGTTTGGCTGCAAGACCGCGGTTATGCCTGGAATCGAGCTGATCGATTTCTGCAATTGGGGGATGCATTGGTCGATTGGCAGGCGCTGACTCCTTGGTTTCAGAAAACAAAAAATGAGGCCTTGCGAGGACGAAGTGCGAGCTGCGAAGCCAGCGAGGGTGAAAAATTGTCCGATATTTGGATCGTCCTTCAGTTTCTGATTCACCTGCTGCTGATAGGCATGCATCTGCGCGGGCGAAGAGCCTTCCTGAGCGATGAAAACTCCCCTTATGAAGCCGCTGTCGCCTGGCGGCAGCAAGGTGAACGGCAAATGGGTGAAGAAAAACCAGAGGCCGAGAATGCATCCGAGGAGGATCGGAACGGTCAGCCAGGCGCGATCGAGAAATTTGTCCAGGGCCTTGCCATACCCTGCGATCACGCGTTGGATGAAATCGCTGGTCCATTTTTCCATGCGAGCCCGTTTGTGTCCCGCTTTACGTTCGCCCAGAATGCGCGCGCACATCAGCGGAGTAAGAGTTAACGAAATAAGTCCCGAAGCGAGAATGGCGACGATAATCGTAACCGAAAATTCACGGAAGATGCGACCAAGCAAGCCGGGCAAAAAGACCAGAGGAATAAAAACCGCAGCCAGCGACAGTGTCATCGACATGATGGTCACGGAAATCTCGCCAGCGCTGTTGAAAGCGGCTTTCAGAATCGATTCACCATGCTCCGCGCGACGCACGACATTCTCCAGAAACACAATGGCGTCATCGACGAGGAATCCGATTGCCAACGTAAGCGCCATCAAGGTCAAATTGTTGATGGAATAGTTGAGCGTGAACATCACCGCGACCGTGAGCAGCAAAGACAAGGGAAGTGCGACCGCGGGAATGAGCGTATCCGTGGCGCGTCCAAGGAAGATATAGATCACCAACACCACCAGAACGAACGCGATCATGAGTGTGAATTGCACATCGTGAACGGAATCGACGATGCTCTGGGACCGGTCGAAGACTGGAACGAGGGTGATCGATCCCGGGAGGCTCGCGCGTATTTCGGGAAAGAGCGCTTTTACCGAGTTGGCAACCTCGACCGCATTTGCGCCCGCTTGTCGCGAGACGGCCAGCACGACGACGGAGCCGGGCGGATTAAAGCCGCGCATCCAAAATGTACGTGAGATCCGCTCGTCCTGCACGCTTTGATAAACGTCGGCCACATCGCGTAGATAAACGGGCGAGCCATCTCTGTTCCGCGCGACAATCAGATTACGATATCCGTCCGCCTGATCGATCTGCCCGTTTGGCAGAAGAACAAATGTACGGTGCACCCCGTCGAATTGGCCGGCGCCAGAGTAAACTGTTCCCGCTTTGATCGCGCCGGCGAGATCGTCCATCGTCAGTCCGCGCGAAGCGAGCCCAGCGGGATCGGCTTTAATTCGAATCGCGCCCTGAACGCCGTAAATATTCACCTGCGATACGCCAGGCAAGATCGCGATGCGTTGCGCTACGGCGGTGGATGCATATTTGTAAAGATCGCCATCGGTCAAGGTATCGGAGAGTAAGCCGAGCAGATAAATCGCTTGATCGTTCGGATTTGTCTTTGTGAACGTCGGCGGGCTGGGCAGATCGAGAGGCAGCTTCCCGGTTGCCCGCTGAATCGCCGCCTGCACATCTGTGGCAGCGTCAACAATACTCTTGCTGAGAACAAACTGGAGTGTGAACGACGTATTCCCCTGCGTGCTTGCGCTCGTGATGATGTCGAGTCCTGGAATTTGCAGGAATTGCTTCTCCAGGGGGGTGGCGATGTTGTTCGCCATAGTCGTCGGGTTCGCACCGGGATATGCGCACGTGACCTGGATAACCGGATAATCGACCGCGGGCAGATCGTTGACGGCGAGCTTGCCGTAAGTGGCTATCCCAGCGACGATGACCGAGAGCGTCAATAGCACAGTCATCACCGGCCGGCGTATAAAGGGCCCCGAGAGCCCCGAGCCACTGACTTGGATTAGCTTGGCACCGGCGTTATCTTTCGGCGACGCACCAACCCTCGCCGGTCGCGTCCCTTGTTGCCCATCCCGGGCAGTATGGGGCGAATTATCTTCATGTTTCCCCGCTCCATCGTGTTGTTCTTCTCCAGCCATATCGGGAACCGGATTTTCTACATTGGGGCCTTCGCCGCAACCTGGCCACCGTTCGGAGGACCCGGAGGATTGTATGGTTTAGGATCGACCTTTGTTCCCGGCGCCAGTGCAAGCTGTCCTGTAACGACGACAGTTTCACCGGGTTGAACGCCATCCTGGATCACGGTCATGTCGCCATCCTGCCGTTGACCGGGCTTGACCGGTCGCAAATCAACCGTGTTGTCTGCTTTCACCACGAAGACAAACGGGCCGCTCTGACTAATTTGCACGGCCTGCGACGGCACCAGCGTCGCATCTTTGAACAAGTCGAGAATAAAACGCACACGGACGAATTCCAACGGCCAAAGAGCATGGTCGGGATTGGGGGTGACCCCTCGCGCTTTCACCGTGCCCGCGCCTGGTTGAACCGCCGTGTCGATGAAATAGAGGTCGCCTAAACGTGGCGGCATGCTGCCGTCCGCAGCGCGCGTTTCCACTTTAACGTTTGGGCCGCCAAGATAACGCCGTACGAGCGGCAGGTCATTTTCGGCAACAGTAAAATCGGTGTAAATGGGATCCAGTCCCTGAATGGTCAGCAGCACCGCGCCGCCGCCTCCTCCGTTTCCGCCAGTCACCACGTTGCCAACATCGACAAGCCGCAAACCAGCCCGGCCATTGATAGACGAGCGAATACTACAATAATCCAGATTCACCTGCGCAGCGGCGACCGCGCCTTCGGCGGTTTTTACCATCGCCTCATCGCTTTTCACTGTCGCCTGAGCGGCGTCCAGATCCTGGGGTGAGATCACATTTCTGGCGCGCAGTTCCTGCTGGCGCTTCAGGGTAATTTGATCGAGAACCAATTTCGATTGCGCCTGCGCGAGCTGCCCCTGCGCTTGTTCGAGCGCGGCCTGGTAAGGCCGCGGATCAATCGTGAAAAGCAAATCGCCCTTTTTCACATCGGCGCCATCTTGAAAATTACGGGCGACGATTTGACCGCTCACCTGGGCCTGGACCTGAACGGTCTCATACGCAGCGCAAGTGCCAATTTCATCGAGATAAAGAGGCACATCCTTTGTGATAATTTTGGCGACAAGTACGGGTCGCACCGGCGGCTGGGCAGCTTTGACCTCACTGGCCCTGTGTTGAAAAATCCGATACAAGACGAAGGCAGCAAGGACGATAAAAAGCAGATAAGCCCACTTAGGAATAGTGTGGCTGGTGAGGCGCGCGCGCTTCATTGAGATCTCCTCGGGACGCGGCGGCGCGCCCTTTTCCTTGTATTCGGATACGCATCACTGTTCTGGCCGTTCTGACGCAAACGAACGGAGGGGGTAACCATTCTTCGCGCTTCATCGCGTCTTTCCGCTTTCTCACAAATCTGTGTGAGCACTTTGATGCAGGTTCGCAGTTCGGACGCTGGAATGCCGGCAAGCAACTCATGTCGAAGTTCGTCTGCCGCCGTTTGGATCTGAGCGATAATGCGCTGGGCCCGCCAGCCGAGCAGCACCTCTTTGCAACGACGATCGCGGGGCGAATTCCGGCGCGTGATCCAATCTTCCTTCTCCAAGCGATGCAACAATGTTACGACCGTTGGCTCTTCCACGCCAAGTCGCGCGGCGATCTCTGTCTGAGTGAGTGGCTCAGGCGCGAGAGACAGATGCAAAAGAGTGCGCCACTTTGCCTGGCTCAAGCCCATTGGCTTAAGACGCTCGTCCAGTTTTTGCCGCCAGGCGCGAGCCGTGCCGTGTAGCAACGGGCCAATTGTTTCCCAGTCAGACATGGTGCAGGCTAAATTGGTTAGCATGCTAACCAATTCCGATTTGCCAGACTGTCAATCTTTATGGCCCGACCTCGAAGAGAGTCACCCCGCGCTTGCGATAATCCGTGATGCGAGCGAGTCGATGCGTCCGCCTCGGTGCCCACTGTTGCGTAGTGGTTGCTTCGTGCTCGCCTTCCGTCTCCACAAGAAAATAATGTGTATCCCGCGGCAGGTTCGTCATCTCGGTCGCGTAGATCAATGGTGCTTTCACGTAAAACAGCACCGGTTGATAATCCGGATCCACCGCGTAGAGCGTCTCGCCCGCCGGCACCAGGGCATTAATTTCCGCCGCCGCCTTTTTTACCTGCTGTCTGTTTCTCAAAACGAACGCAGCAAGCGGATACCCAATTCCACCGATCACGAGTCCAAGTCCGACAAAGGCTGCCACCACCCTAGTCCACACTCGTTCGCTCCCCAACTGCATTCGCTGAGGCCATTGCCATGCATTGCCGACATAACTCATGGCAAGCAACCATGAGGCTGGAACCAATGCCGGCATGCTGTATCGGGGTAGCGCGCCGGGCACGAGGTTGACGGCGACAAACGGACCGACAATTCCCCAGGTAAGAGCGCGCGCTAGTCGCCGCTGTAGTTCATCTTGGAATCGCGTAAACCGCACGAATGGGAACAGGATGACCCAAGGCAGAAAATAGACGAGAGCGCGCGGAACATTTTGGATCCAACTCGAAAAATTGAAATTGCTCGCGCTAAACCGGCCGCTGAATTGAGCCGACCACTTACGCAGCGCCACTTGCATAGTGGTGCTCTGGAGAAACGGAATCGCCCAGGCTGCGAAAATTCCGAACATAATGGCGAGCGCGGTGAAGTGCGCGGGATGGATAAGCAAACGCCAATTCTTTGTTTGCCACAGGACGGCGAAGACGATTCCATAAAAAAATACGAGATGAAGCGGGCCTTTCGCCAACAAGGCCAACCCGAGGAAGATCGATGTTGGCAACCAAATGAGCCATGGGGATCTTTTTTGCGAGACAAAACCCAACCAAAAAATGATCGCGAGACCGGAGAGTGAAACGTAGAGCCCTTCGATTTCGATCAATCGACCTTTTTCTATCATGCCGATATTCGTCAGCCAAATGAGCGCCGCGGTTACCGATCCGCTGGGGCCGAGACTAGCGCGCGCGACCGTAACAAATGCGATTGCGACCGTAAGCACCGAAAGCGCGGACGGCAGCCGGGCTGTCCATTCATTGCGAATCCCAAATACTTTGAAAGAGGACGCCACTAGCCAGTTCACCAGCGGCGGCTTGCGGAAGTAGGCGGTGCTTCCCACTCGCGGAACGATGTAATCGCCGGTCTCGATCATCCGGACCGCCGGCAAAATCCGCCGTCCTTCTTCTCCTTTGATTGCGAGAGAGCCAAGTGCGGGAAGGTAAATCGCCGCCCAAATTAACAGGACAATCAATAAACTTTTAGGCTGCGAAATCATCGGGTTGTTGGATGTTCGATGTTGACTCTTTAAGGTCAACTCAAACCGAGCCGCAGCTTGACGACGCGGCAGGCGAAGCTAAGTTGTCTTTCTAGTCCGCGCGCTGATCGGAGTGGGAACCGGTGTCCCACTCTTTTTAGTCTGCGGGCTAGATGTTTTTATGAACGCAGAATTTATAGCCATGCTCGATTACCTTGAGCGAGAGCGCGGGATCAAACGCGAAATCCTGCTCGAAGCGGTCTCGAACGCGCTGCTTTCGGCCTCAAAGAAGAGTGTTGGTGCGTCGCGCGACCTGCGCATCGATATCAATCCGAAGACCGGTGAAATTCGCGCGCTGGCAAATTTGCTGGTGGCTGATCATGTCAGCAATCCACAGGACGAGATCGAGCTTTCAAGAGCCCGCAAGATCAAACCGGACGCAAGTATCGGTGACACGGTCGAGGTGGAAGTGACACCGCGAAATTTCGGCCGCATTGCCGCACAGACTGCCAAGCAAGCGATGATGCAGCGAATTCGCCAAGTCGAAAAGGAAATGATTTACGAGGAGTTCAAAGATCGCGCAGGCGAAATCGTCAGCGGAACGGTGCGTCGTTTCGATCGCTCCGACGTCATTCTCGACCTTGGGAAATTTGAGGCCATCATGCCCCAGCGCGAACGCGTGGTCGTCGAAGATTACAATGTCGGCGACCGGCTCCGCGCCTACGTGGTCGCGGTGGAAAACGGCATTCGCGGCCCCGAGATCATCGTTTCGCGTAGCCATCCGAATTTCGTGCGCCGTCTTTTTGAATTAGAGGTGAGCGAAATCGCCGATGGCACAGTCGAGATTCGCGGCATCGCCCGGGAAGCGGGTTATCGGACGAAAATCGCCGTCTGGAGCGCGAACGAAAAAGTGGATCCGGTGGGCGCCTGCGTAGGCATGCGCGGCTCACGGGTTAAAAATATTGTCCGCGAACTGAACAATGAAAAGGTCGATATAATTCGCTGGAGCTCCGACCCAAAGGAATTTGTGCTCGAAGCGCTTAAACCTGCCAAAGTCAAGAACTTGGTGTTCGATACCGAGAAGAAGAGTGTGCAGATCTCCGTCGATGAAGACCAGCTTTCGCTCGCGATCGGAAAAAAAGGACAAAATGCGCGTTTAACCTCGCGGCTCACCGGCTGGGAAATTAACATCGGCAAGGACATTTCGGCCACAACCGCTGTCGAACAAAAAGTGGCGCAGGCGGCGCAGACACTCGCCGGTGCCCTGCCAATTACCGAAGAGCAGGCACTAATACTTGTGAAATCCGGGTTTACGAATTTGGAAGGATTACGCGACGCGGATGTCCAGGATTTTGTGGACATACTCGCGGTGGACGAAACGAAGGCGCGCGAGATTCACGAGGCGGTCCATCAACAAGAGGTCGCGCAGTAAATATGGCTCTGGTTTAACCCGCTCGAGCCATGAGCGCAATTTTAGAAGAACCACAATGGCAACGAAGACGAGCAGCAAGACCGCGGCGCGCAAACCGGTCGCGCGCAAACCTGCTCCTGCCCACAAGCGGGCCGCGCCAAAGGCCAAGGTTTCGAAGAGAAAACTAGAGGCTCACAGCGAGTCCCATGCGCGTGCAGCCACGCCGGCGCAAACGCAGCCAGCATCAGCAAAAACCGCGCCGACGTCACGACATGAGGTCGAGAGCGTGTCGCTGATTGACAAAAAAAAGGGCCACAAAAAAGCTGAGGAAGGTGAAGCAAAACCGAAGCGTCAGGTTCTGCCCCCCATTTCACGGATTCGAGCTTCGTTGGAAACGCCGGTTGCTCCCTCAAAGGCGATAGCCCCGGCAAAGCCGCAACCAGCGCCAGCAGAACGGCCGAATACCATTGTTGATGGTACAATTGCGCCGTCGGCAGAGGCCGAAGTAGATCTTCAGAAAGTCATCCACATCAAACCGCCAATTATCGTTAGGCAATTGGCAATCGAGCTTGGATTAAAGCCGCATCAACTCATCGCGGAGCTGATGACATTCAACATCTTCGCGAATATCAACCAAACGATCGAGCCGGATATCGCGTCGAAGATCGCCGAGAACCACGGATTCGTCCTGGAGAAAGAACGCCGCGAGAAAGGCGCCGGTGTCCACAAGGTCGAGCAGGTTGTGGTCGCGCCCCCTCCGCCCGTCATTGAAAAGGAAGAGGAACTCAAGCCGCGCGGTCCGATCATTACGTTCATGGGACATGTGGACCACGGCAAGACTTCGCTGATGGATGCGATTCGCAAAACGCGGGTGGCCGCAGCCGAAGCTGGCGGAATTACACAGCACATCGGCGCTTATAGCGTCGATCACAACGGAACGAAAATCACGTTTATCGACACCCCGGGCCACGCCGCTTTCACCGCGATGCGCGCACGTGGTGCTAACGTGACCGACATCGTCGTGCTGGTAATCGCGGCGGATGATGGCATCATGCCGCAAACAATAGAGGCGATTAATCACGCCAAGGCCGCGCCCCATGTGAAAATCATGGTCGCGCTTAACAAGGTCGATCTCCCCTCGGCCAACATCGACAGGGTGAAAAAACAATTGCAAGAGCGCGAGCTCACGCCGGAGGATTGGGGAGGCGAAACGATCGTTTGTCCCGTCTCCGCCACGAAAGGCACCGGTATCGATCACCTGCTCGAGATGATGACGCTGCAAGCGGAAGTGATGGAACTTAAAGCATCGCCCAGTGCCACTCCGCGCGGCACAGTAATTGAAGCGCAAATCGAAGCAGGGCGTGGTCCCACCGCCACCGTTATCGTGCAAATGGGAATGTTAAAGATCGGCGATCCTTTCATTTGCGGCGATTACAGTGGCAAAGTGAAATCGCTCCTGGACGATCGCGGCCAACCGATCAAGAAAGCTGGTCCCTCTACCCCGGTGAAAGTCCTCGGTTTCACGGGGCTGCCAAACGCGGGCGATGAACTTCTCGTCATGGACTCGGAACGCTCGGCAAAAACTCTGGGTGAGGAACGTTTGCTCGCGAAGCGCGCGGATAAGTTGACCGTGCCACAACGCGCCACGCTTGAGAGCCTACTCGAAGCGGCCGACGGGAAAAAGGTTTTACGCATCGTTTTGAAATGTGACGCGCAAGGCTCGCTCGAGGCATTGGTCGGTGCACTGGAACAGATCGAAAGTAAAAAGATCGACTTGGAAATCATTCACTCAGCCGTCGGGCCCATTTCTGAATCGGACATTTTGTTGGCGAGCGCATCGAACGCGGTCGTGGTTGGCTTTAATGTGAAGGTCGAGAACATGGCCGTTTCCGCGGCAAGACGGGAGGGTGTCCAAGTCAAGCTTTACAGCATCATTTACGAACTGCTCGATCAAATCAAAGAAGCGATGGCCGGTTTGCTCGAGCCCGAACATCGAGAGACGGTGATCGGGCATGCCGAAGTGAAACAGGTTTTCGAACTGAGCAAGGGTATTGTTGCCGGCTGTCTCGTCACCGATGGTCGCATAGCCCGCGCCGCGCGCGCCCGGGTGGTGCGGAAACGGCAGCCAGTTTACGACGGCGGGATTTCGACGCTGCGCCGTTTTCAGGATGACGTGAAAGAGGTGCGTTCAGGCCTTGAATGCGGCATCAAGCTCGGCGATTTCAGCGAATATCAAGTGGGCGACATTATTGAGTGCTACCAACTTGAAGCGATCGCCCAGAAACTCTAAAGAAAAAGTTGAGAGTCGGTAGTTGAGAGCTGAGAGATTGGTAATTACCCGTTCTTTTTCTCAACCATCAACACTCAGCTCTCAACTGCTCCAAACATGAAACACCGAATGCTACGCGTAAACGAGCTCTTGAAACGAGAACTGAGCGGAATCATCGCGCGTGAAATAAGTTTCGCAGGCGCCCTCGTCACTATCAACCATGTCGATGTCAGCGCGGATCTAAAGAATGCGCATGTATTTGTCAGCGTTCTTGGACCTGATCTCGGCGAGTGTGTCATAAGCAAACTCGCGTCTCATCGTGCAACTTTGCAAGCTGAGCTGGCCCGTCATGTCACTATGAAATACACGCCGCATCTCATTTTTCATCTCGATGATTCCATCGAACGCGGCGCCCGCGTCATTGAAATTCTGCAAGAGATCGAAACGCCACGCAGCGATCACGAGTGAGCGCGGCACGATCCAAACTCGACCAAATCGGACGGGTATTGCGGGAGAATGAGCGTTTCGCGGTCTTAAGTCACGTTCGCCCCGATGGCGACGCGCTTGGCAGCCAGCTCGCGCTCGCACTTTCGCTTCAGCAGCTCGGGAAGAAAGTTCGGGTGTGGAATGAAGATGGAATGCTTGAGAAGTATTCCTTCCTGCCGCGCGGGGATTTATTAACCAAGCCGCCCCACACTGCCGAAGATGTCGATGCTGCGATCGCGCTGGATACGGCAATTCAAAATCGACTCGGAACAGCATTTACGGCCGTTCGCTCAGCGAAAATTTGGATCAACATCGATCATCATCTGAGCAACCCAGGCTACGGTGACCTTGTTCATGTCGATCCAACCGCGCCCGCTACCGGACAAATTATTTTTGACCTGATCAAAAGTCAGGATTTCCCATTTGATCGCGAGATCGCCGAAAATCTTTACGCTGCTATCTCCACCGACACTGGATCCTTTCAATATCCTAAAACGAGCGCACGCACTTTCGAGGTTGCGGCGGAGCTCGTCTGCACCGGCATTGACGTTGGACAGTTAAGCCAGCAGCTCTATGAGAATTATCCACGACGCCGAGTGGAACTATTGCGAGAACTGCTGCGCACTATGCGTTTCGAACGTGACGGCCGTGTCGCAAGTTTTAGCCTGTCCTTACAGACGGCCGCGGAGCTGCAGGTTCTTCCGGAAGACAATGAAGGCTTAATCGATCACCTTCGCGCGATCCGCGGCGTTATCGTCGCCGTCTTTTTCGAAGAACTGGCCGACGGCAAAGTGCGGGTCAGCATGCGCTCGAAAAGTGATGCCGTTGATGTCTGTGCCATCTGTCAGAAATTTGGCGGCGGGGGGCATACCCTCGCGGCGGGCGCACGCGTGCGCGGAACACTCGCCGAAGTCGAAAGGAACGTTCTGGAGGAAATTTGTGACGTCGTTAAGTCCCACTCTTGATGGCGTCCTGCTCGTGGACAAGGCCGAAGGGATGACTTCGCATGACGTCGTCGCGCTAGTCCGCCGGAAGCTCGAGATAAAAAAAGTGGGCCATTGCGGAACCCTCGACCCGATTGCAACCGGTTTGCTTCTCTTGACGATTGGGCGCGGAACAAAGGTCCAGGATTTGCTCATGAGCGAAGATAAGGAATATGCTGGCACCCTTACACTCGGCATCACGACCAGCACGCAAGATCGACAAGGCAAAATCGTGAACCAGCGCGAGGTGCCGCCGCTCGATGAACCCGCGATTCGTGGAGCGTTCGAAAAATTCCGAGGCGATTTCTATCAAATGCCCCCGATGGTGTCGGCGAAAAAGCACGCTGGCGTTCCCCTTTATAAACTGGCGCGGCAAGGACGAGTCGTCGAGCGCGAGCCACGACTCGTCCATGTCTACCGCTACGGCATTAATTGCATCGCGCTTCCAGAAATCGACTTCAACGTCGTTTGCAGCAAAGGCTTTTATGTCCGCACGTACGTTCACGACATCGGTGAGGAGCTCGGTTGTGGCGCGCATCTAAAATCGCTTCGGCGCCTAAAGTCCGGACGCTTCGATATCGATCAAGCAATCGGCGTTTTGCAAATTAAAGATGCTTCGCGTGAGGAGATTCTGAGCCGAATCCTTAGCCTTCCGGAAGTTTCGCGCATGCGCGGTGCGTAGATTGAGAATGGAAGTCCTTCGTTCAATCGTGGATCTGGAGAGTCTGCGCGGGCCACTTTTCCTGGCGATTGGAGTTTTCGACGGCGTGCATCTTGGACATCAAGCTGTGATTTCCACCGCTACGCGTCACGCCGGTTCGGCGGATGGAGCCCCGCTCGTTGTGACGTTTGATCCGCACCCGGTCAAAGTGCTGCGTCCGCACAATGCGCCTCATCTGCTCACTGCCACGCAACACAAAATTGCTTTAATTCGCGACTTGGGAGTGGAACATCTCCTCGTAATCAACTTCGACAAAAAATTCGCCGCCACTTCGCCAGAGAAGTTTGTCGAAGAACTCCTCGCACATTCAAGACCGCTGCGCGAAGTCTGCGTCGGCCACGAATGGTCATTTGGGAAAGATCGACGCGGGAATCTCGATCTTCTCAAAAGACTTGGCGCACAATTTGATTTCAATGTGGTCGGAATTCCGCCCGTGCTCGTAAGTGGCGAAGTGGTTAGCAGCACCGCCATCCGGCAGGCGGTGGAAAAAGGCGACTTCCCGAAAGCAGCGGAAATGCTCGGTCGTGAGTACACCATTCTCGGCATGGTTACGCGCGGCGACAATCTTGGAAAAAAAATCGGATTTCCAACTGCGAACCTGAGCGCGCACAGCGAGCAGTTTCCACCAAACGGCGTTTATCTCGCCAAAGCATGGATCCGCGGCGTTTCATATCACGGTGTCATCAATCTTGGTTATCGCCCGACAGTTAGCAGCGGCAAATCCGAACGCGTGCTTGAAATTCATCTACTCGACTTTAATCGCGACATTTATGGCGAAGACGTCGAGGTGCAATTCGTGAGCTACCTGAGGCCGGAAAAGAAATTCGACAATGTCGATGCGCTCGCCCGTCAGATCGCACTTGACGTCCAACAGGCCCGCGAGTTGTGCGGGGCATAACTGAGACTCCGGTTCAAAACCGCAATCCGACAAGATCTCGCACCTCTGGCGTCTTGCGGATAGCAAAGATGACAGCGAAGGCGCCAATCACCAGGCCGCAACCGAACGCGAACACGAGCAACAGCCAAATCGGGAAGTTCGACAACTGGACCATGCCTTCGCGGACAAAGCGGCCGCCGCCGGAAAGCAGGTAGGCAACTCCGCTTCCGAGTACTGTCACGCCGAGCAGAACCATTGCACGCAGCCATCGCGGTTCGCGCCGCGCTACCGGCAACTTGGCCATAACGCGGGCGGTAAATCCCTCGTCGTCGATATACGGCGCCGCTTCGCGTAATTGTCGATCTAGCGTGTCGTCGTCGATCATTGTGTTTATTATATTAATGTGGTCCCCACGCGGCCAGTGTGCGCTTCAGTTTCTCGCGGCCGCGCAAAACGTTGGTCTTCACGGTGCCAAGCGGAATATCGAGGACGCGCGCGGCCTCATCATGCGACAATCCGTTTTGGCAGCAAAGCACCACGGCGGTGCGCTCGTGCAATGGAAGTAAACTCAGCGCATGCATAAGATCGTGTATCAAACCGGGATCAACAGTCCGCGGATCGTGCTCGGCTTGCAATTGCTTCTCATCCACGCCGACAAGCTCTTTGCGGCGGCGCGCATCCTCGCGAAAACAGTTGTAAGCGATTCGGTAAAGCCATGTGGAAAATCGCGCTTCACCACGAAAGCTCCGGATGTTCTTGTAAGCGCGGAGAAAAGTTTCCTGCGCCAGATCGTCGGCGAGAGCGATATCGGTGCGTGTGAGTTGCCGAAGCAGACCGCGCACGCTCGATTGGTGCCGCCGCACCAGTTCGCCGAACGCGTGCTGATCGTCGTCGGCAAGAACTCGCGCGATGAGGCCCGCATCTGTGAGCTCCACGGCCGCAGATTATGATGCTGACGGCGGATTGTCTTTCTTTGTCTCGAGCTTCCATATAATCAGATAACCAAGCCCGATCAGAAAGGGAATCAGCCCTAATGACCATATGCCGCCTTCCCAATCGTTCACGGCACCAAAGAAGATCATCGCACCGAGACCAATCATGGCCCAAATAATTCCACGCCGCACATCCGACCGCCGGCG